>JAABUV010001556.1_pt1 | contig 32955 bp, 33 predicted proteins | sample 5559971 | NCBI WGS metagenome assembly JAABUV01 (sample SAMN10711881, study PRJNA513362) | rock metagenome | isolation source: Antarctica rocks | place: Antarctica: Victoria Land, Knobhead nord | collected 2015-12-19
TAATGGGGCTCCTATATAGAGAAGCTGGGTATCGCAGTAGGTTTGCTCTGCAAGTTAACCTCTTTGTATATACCAATATCAAGCTTTGGCTACATTCTTTCGAACATAGCCCTAGTCCCTAACATCTTCGATGCGACTGCGAATGAAGTCATCAGACAGTCAAGCATATTCTGATGCACTGCTCGAATTGAATGCATCTTCGATTAAATATGCTACGAGACGTTGACTTCATGAACTATTGAATCATCATCTCAATCACGAAGAGTCTCAAGACAACAGCGAGAATGATGATGAAAACGAAGCTGCTGAAGCAGTTTAGAATGACAAGAACACTCATTCTCTAACGTGCAATCATCGCGAACAAATTTGATACATAGTCTCAGTTTTATCGTCTCGACTACGTGTAACAGTCGTATAGACAGCGAGCGATTTTCTATCTCAGAGAATTTTGTTCACTCGACACACATAGCATAGATTTTCCTCATGAGTCGATCTAATCGATGTCACAAGAATGTATGAATTATTATTATTATTATTATTATTAAAAAGATAGAAATCATATCTTTGTACAGTTAAATCGAAGTTCTATTGAAAGAAAACTACTTTGAAAAGTCTTTTCTGATTAATGCATTTCTCATTTTTCAGAATGAATCTTTCAGTCTTCAATTCTTGATAGACAGTGATTTCATCATCTACATGCTTATACATATCAGACTAGTCAATAAAGTATGCAAGAAACTTGAAATTCAATTTATATTATTAGTCAAAGAGAAGTTAATACGAGACTATGATGAGAAGTTAGTTAGAAAGACTATTATTCATAAGATTCTACTTAATCTTACAATTGAAAGTCATAAGAAATTGACTATGTCAATGCTGATAACTGATATCAAGCATCATGAAGCTATATTGAGCAAACTCTGAATGAATAAAAATGAAATATTATTGAACATGAAACATGATACTATTATATTTTTCGATCAATTAAATTTTTCAATTTCGATTTTTTCAATCTCGTCAAATATGAAGCACTTAAGTTGATCATGATTAACTTTTCTTTCTTCAGCAGCTCATAACAATACTTCAAAGATTCTCAAGCACTCAGTTTTGATCATTCAGAAAGAGTCATTCTCGATTTAAAACATAGACATCATCTTTTTTTAAGCATTAGTAAAACGAAAAAAGAAGAATCAGACAGAGATTTTTGCTATGTTCGTGAAAGACATTGATAGAGAAATTATTTACAATACTTAATGCAAACTAAATGTCATAAACATCTTTTCAATCAATGAAATGACTCAGAATCTAGAAGATATTAAAGTCAAGTTATCATTAAAATATCAGAATTTTCTAGACGTTTTTGATTGAGTTCAAGCAGGCAAACTATCGTCTCATTGCTCATATGATCATAAGATAAAGCTTATCAATGACATTACATCATCTCAATATCAAGCATATTGAATGTCTTTTTACAAACTTCAGAAAGTAAAGAAATATTTGAATGAAAATCTTTTCAAAGAATTTATAATTTCTAGCAAAGCTTTATATTTCTCTTTCGTTCTGTTCATTCTAAAAGCAAATGAAGATTTATGATTCTGTGTTGACTATTGAAAACTCAATGCTATTATCAAAAGAAATTATTATTCTTTATCTTTGATAGATGAGATGATTGAAAAAATAGTTGATTGCAAGCATCTGACTTGATTGAATATTATTTTGACATTCAATAAACTATGAATGCACTTTGATAATGAGAACTACACTATCTTTATTATCGCGTTAGAAGCATATAAATTAAAAGTACTTTTCTTTGAACTTATCAATGACTTCATCTCATTTCAGCAGTATATGAATGATGTTTTATGAAACTTTCTAAATGACTTCTGTCAAGTCTATTTAGATGACATTCTGATTTATAGCAAAACTCAACAAGAACATCAACAACATGTCAAGATGATATTAAATCATCTATGAGAAGCTGATTTACAAGCAAATATTCAAAAGTGCAAATTCAATGTAGAAGAAACTGTTTTCTTAGAAGTCATAGTTTCAGAACAAGATCTTCATATAAACTTTATTAAAGTGAAAGTCATAGTCAACTGAACTACGTTGATCAATCTAAAAGAAGTTCAGAACTTTGTAAGATTTGTTAACTTCTATTATTGTTTCATTAAGAACTTCTTGAAGTTAGTTAAATCATTCACTCAGCTGACTAGAAAAGATACATCTTTTGTTTGAAACAAAGTTTATGTTCAAGCTTTTGATAATTTAAAGAAACAAGTCAGCTTGATCTCAGTTCTACGACATTTTGATTCAAAACAACAAACTATTCTAGAAATCAATGCATCTGACTACGTCAAAGATGAAATTCTATCACAGTATGATGATGAAAGAATTCTTCACTCGATAGTCTTTTACAGCAAAAGAATGATTCTTGCTGAATGCAATTATCACATCTATGACAAGAAATTACTAGTCATTATTCAATGTTTTAAACATTGAAGACTCAAGCTTGAATGCATTAAATTACTCATTCAGATATTCATTGATCATCAGACTTTAAAGATCTTTATGAAAAACAAACAGTTAACTCAACATCAAGTCATGAATTTAAACATTTTATTCAAGTTTAACTTTTAAATCATTTTTCAATCAGGTAAAATAAACATTGAAGTTGATGCTTTAATCAGAATATCTCTGATCAATGTTTCTGAATTAACTCAGCGTATTGAAGATCACTATTAAATCATTCTGACACTTGATAGAATAAATATTCTAGCTATTGAATCTGAAGTTGATCTTTATCAGCGAGTAAAAAATGTCAACAAGATGAATAAGCTTTATAATGAGTATAAACAAACTATAAGCGAAAACAAGCTCAAGTTACATAGCATTGAATTGAAGCATTGTAAGATTATTGATGACATTCTGTTCAAAAAAGATTTACTATGAGTTTCTGAGAATATGCATACGAAATTGCTAAAGAAAATTCATGATCAATCTTTCATCTCTCACTTTGACAATTGAAGAACTATTGATTTAGTTTAACATTTCTACTATTGATTAAATTATTGAGTAATAATTAAATGTTATATTTAAAACTGTCATGTTTGTCAATGAAGTAAAACATCTAAAGATAATATTAATGAACTTCATCATTTTCTTTTGATTTTACAGAAACGCTGAAAAGATATTGCTATGAACTTCATTACTGAACTATTTCTATCAGAAGAATACAATGTCATTTGCATAATCATATGTTGTTTCATCAAGAAACATTACTATGTTCTCTGTCATTGAGAAGATGATGACATTTCAGTTGAAGAAATGATTTGAATCATGCTATGAAACGTTTATTGACTTCATGATTTATTTAATTCTATTGTTTTGAACAGAGACTTTCAGTTTATATCAATCATGTGACAAAGTCTTCGCAAGTGACTAAAGATCACAGTTAATTTATTAACAGCTTATCATTTTGAGGTTGATGATTAATTGAAATGAGCTAATCAAGATGTTGAATGCGAATTAAGAATTTACTGCAATTACATGCAGAACAACTGAGCAAAATGACTATCAATGATAAAATTCAGCAAGAATTTCAATATTTTCTTGATCATCTCTGTTAGAAATCAGCATAGAGCGAGTCATATGAGTATCATTTAACTAATAGATAAATGCTAAGAAAGAAAAGTATCTATAGAAAAGAACTCGATTCTTTATATGTGTGTTTCTCAGCTTTGTGCTAGACTCGAAAGAGTTGACGTCTTACACATATGATGCAGAGTCTCAATGACATCATTACTAGCTTGAATGCTCACTAGACTTTATTAGAATGAAATTCAGATCAGAGTTAGAAAGAATAGATGAAGGCTAGAATTATAACATTATCTTTTTTTCTCAAATATTCATGTTTGCATGAATGTTGTTTCTTAGTGCGCTTTTCTTGAATATTTGATATGAAAGTCATCAATCATCTCTTGAACGTTCATAAATTCGTCATCGTCAGCGTTATATCAGTTGAGATCATTGTCATAGCTCTTTCATTTGACTCGATATTGAAGTCGTCTTTGATATCATCGAGAGTTCAATATATCATCGATTTCTCATTCATCTTCATCGTTTATTACTATTGACTTTGAAAATTCATTCTTCTGATCAGACAGAGAGTCATTGACGACGAAACGAAGAAGATCTGAATGAAATACATCATGTATACGCATAGTCTTGAATAGTTTCAATTTATAGAATGAGTCAACGAGATCAATGATCTGAAAAGAATCAAGCATCTTGTCATTCAATTTTTTGAAGAATCTCGCTGTAATGATGTTTCGTTCATGCAGAAACACTCTTGATTCAATCTTGTAATTAATTTTCTTTCTATGCTTGTTAACTTGATTCATCATTTGTTTTCATGTTTTGATCAGAGCTTCACGAGCGAAGATCAATATCTTGTTCATTTGTTCAGATATATTCTTGATTCAATCGATCTGCAAGCGTTCGCGAGTGTTTTCATACTCGATGATGTCAGAGTTAAAGCTCATACAAGAATGAAAGCTCTTGTTCATGAAGAAGAGAGTCAAGAAAATGATTGAGAACAAGACATTATTGTCAACAAACTCGATCATGAGTAGTCATTTAGATCAGTCATTCTGCATATATAAACAGAAGAATTGAAGATATCGCTTGACGTTCTGATTGACTCGTTCGCTTTGATCATCGATTTGAGAATGATAAACAATGAACAATTAAAGAGAAATGCTCAGTCGTTTGCAAAGAAACTTTCATAGTATAGAGATGAATTGCGAATCTCGATCAGATACTATGAAGCTTGATAAATCATGAGTTCAATATACTCATTGAATCAGCATTTCAGCTGTCTTTTCGACAGTGATATCTTCATCATCAGTGATGCAAGAAATATAATGCCTTTCTTTTGACAATCTGCAGATGATCATCAAAATAGCGTTGTATTCGCTTGAATCAGATAAATCAATAATGAAGTTCATTGTTATATCTTGTCATCGCTGTTCAGATATTGATAGAAATTGAAGCAAGTCATTTGATTTATTTCTAGATGTCTTTGAACGTTGACAGATATAGCAGTTTCGAATATATTGATCTATCGTTTTTCGCATGAATGATCAATAGTAGTTTCGCTTTATGACTTTCACAGTTTTAAGAATATCAGAATGATCAACTGATGATTGATCAAGCATCTCACGAATCATATTCATTTGTAGAAGCTCGTTGAATGAAACTCATAGCTGAATATCATGATACAAGATTTCATTCTGAGTTCAACAATTCTTTAATTTGATATCTTTATATTGTGTCTCATCTCTTGCTATTGCTTCGTGAAGTAGCGTACAATTCTCGTCAATCTCATTAGTCTCAAGAATCTGTTTATAGATTGATTCACTGATGTTCTTCTTTAAATCAGCAATTTTCATTCGATTTGAAGTCAGAATAATGATTCATTGATAGTGAATGCACTCATCTTCTGAATCTCTGAGCACGACGTCAGCTTGACGAGTTAATGCATCAATCTTGATGTTCTGTTTGTCAGATCAATACATTATTCTAAAGTTGAAGTCAATGAGTTTCTGAACTCAACGTATCTGACGTCTGCTCAGCTCTTTATCTTTCATCAACGAGATGAGCGCTTGATGATTAATGAACATCTTGATAGAAATGTCAGTTAGCTTCAGTTCAAATCATCAGTGTTCAAATGCTCAAATGATGATCAGAAGTTCTTTATCATATATTTCGTAGTTGCATTCAGCAGAAGACATGTTCTTACTATAAAAGATAATCGAATGTAATACTTCTTTGTCATAATATTGAGAGAGAACTTCATCATTAACGTAGTTGAATGAGTCAATTTCGAGAATAGTCTCACAAGTTTGATCAAAGTGACGTAGTATAGAAGTCTCGATCATACATCTCTTCATATGATCGAAGATGATCTGACAGACTTCATTTCATTCAAATATGATCTTCTTTTGAGTGAGTTGAATCATTGAATGAACAATCTTCGAAAAGTTCTTGATGAAGCGTCAATAGAAATTGCAGAAGTCAATGAAGAACTGCATCTGAGTGAGATTATTGAGTGTAAATCAATCAACGACTGCTTGCATCTTTCGCGAGTTCATCTTCAATTCTTCGATTGATATCAAGAGTTCTAGAAAGATAGTTTTCTGAACATGAAACTTGCACTTGTTGATGTCTATCTGTAGATCAGCTTCTCGTAGTTTATTCAAGATTAATTGTACATGTTGCTTGTGTTTCTTTAAGATCTTGCTGTAAATGATAATGTCATTTAGATAGATTTAACAAAACTGATGTAAATACTTGAACAATATATCGTTCATATAATGTTGATAGAACGCAGATTCATTGATTAATTTGAAGAGCATTACATGATATTTGTATAAGTTGAAGAAGATAATAAAGATAGTCAAATCTTCGCTATCTGAATGCATGCGTAGTTTGTTGAACATGACAATGATGTTCAATCAAGTCAGATACTTGCTTTCTTGTATACAAGTGAGAATCTCATCTATCAATGACAAAGAATAGCGATTTCGTTTGATCAAAGCATTGAGCTTTCTGTAATCAACGCAGAAACGCAGACTATCATCTTTCTTTTCAATGAACAAGATGAGCGAGACGTATGATGCGAAGCTGAAGTAAATAAACTCTTTGTTTAGATGATTGATCAGATACTTCTTTATCTTTTGAAGCTTGTGATTGAACATCTGATATAGTCTGCTTCAAGAAAGTGTTTCTTCATCGATCAACTCAATTTTGTGATCGTAGAAATGATGCAATAATAGCTGATTGATCATTGCTCAATCGAAGATGTTTAGATAGTCATGATATTCAGAGAGAAGCTTAATCTTGACTTGCTTGAGAACTTCAGTGTGAGAAAGCTCATGCAGATTCACTTCTTCAGACTTGTTTTCAACTGTAATTATGAGTCAATCGATTTTCAAGACAATAACAGCAAAGATTTTGATGTCTGATCATTTGACTAACATTTTATATGTCGCTGTCTTTATCATTGCTATGTTCATTGAAGAAATTAACACATCTTTCATCGCGTCTTTGATGAAAGTCTCTAGTTTTTTGCCTCACTATTCTTGAAAGACATTTTCTCATTCTCTTTATTCTTCGAAATGATGATCTCATGTAAACAACAAGTGAATGCATGAGATGCAGAAGTGTTGATCTTGTTCAGCTGAAAGCAATTCTTGAACAAATGATCGAAGATCTTGCAGATGTAGCAGATAATTGATGATCTCACTGACTCAGAGATAGAAAAGATAGTTGACTTAACATAATTAATTATCGAAGTTGTTACTGACAGAGAAGTAGCACATTTATCAGGTACGACAGTGACTTTGATGATGACAGTGCAACATTCGCTGCGAAGCTGATAATTGACTCATTGTTTACTATTCACATCTTGAAGAAAGATTTTTAAGCGAGTGAGCGAAGTAAAGTTCTTTGAACAGACTGATAGAGCGTTTTGCAAGCGATTATTGATTTTATTCTGAAGATCATTCATCAGAGTGTAATCGTCGTATTCGAGATAGCTGAATAGTTTCATAAAGTTGAAATAAAAGACATTGAAAGACTTGTCTGCTTGTCTCAAAGCGTTGTACTTGCGACAACACTTTCGATTCTTATTCAGTTCATCGTATATTTCTTTCAGATGCTCAAATAGCTCGTCGATCGAGATGTATGAATGCGAAGCATGATGTTGATGTTGAGCGAAGATGTGCTCAGCAGCATCATCTTCTAGTCTAGATATCACATAAACAATACAGATATTCTCATTATTGAAGTGATTGACATTTGTCTGAAGCTTGTTGTCTATCTTGACTCTTCAGCTGTCTCATGTTGATTCATCTTCATCAGTGAATATAAATAAATTCGAAAACTTAAAGAACTTGTGATGATCATTGTTGAATAAAGTGAACGACTTTCGTCAAGTATGATTCTCAATAGAAGCTTGAGACTTCATAGACTGTCGAGATCAAGACTGATTCGCTGAACGCTGTCTCTTTTTAAGACTCAATACTTTCTCTCATAGTTTGATGATAATTTCTTCTTGAGTGTTTATTGTCATTTGATTGATCTCTAACTCATTAAGTCTCTTGATGTGATCGACTTGTAAATCGATTCATTGCTCATTGAGTTTCAAAGTCATGTCTCATTGATCTCTTAGCTCGATCAGCATCTTGATGATCTCATCTGACTGATCAATAGCTCATTAACGAAGTTGTTGACTCATGTTGATGTTTCATGAGATAGCGACATTCTGAGATCTCGCTGAAGCATTGAAAGAAATAAGAGAAACTCGTTTACTAGCAGTGCTTCTAAGCAAATGAGCTGTTCATGACTCAACTGATTCAGAGTCGCGTGTCATTGTGAGAAAGATAAAGATAGATAAATAGATTTAATTGTGATAAGATTAAGTGATTGATTTAATAAATTTAAGTAAATTTGAATGTATGTTTTGATGAAAGTAATTCAAAGAATTTCTTACGAATTTTCTGAATAGAAGTAGATTATTTCATATCATCTACACGTCAATAGCAGAATTAATCAGCATTTATCTACTGTTAGAAGTCAGCATAGAGCGAGTCATATGAATGTCATTTAACTAATAGATAAATGCTAAGAAAGAAAAGTATCTACAGAAAAGAACTCAATTCTTTATATGTGTGTTTCTCAGTTCTGTGCTAGACTTGAAAGAGTTGACATCTTACACATATGATGCAGAGTCTCAATGACATCATTACTAGCTTGAATGCTCACTAGGCTCGATTAGAATAAAATTCAGGTCAGAGCTAGAAAGAATAGACGAAGACTAGAATCATAACAATCTCAATGATCTCATTTTACTTCAATAAAAGATTTCACTCTTGAATGAGTTTTGATTCAAATATGACTGATTATGAAACAACTTGTAAATGTCTTGAAGTTAAAAAAGTTGATGATATTATCATCAAAATGAAAGAACTTCTTATCTTTGATCATTAGTAATTGAAAAAGACTAAGCAGATCACTGAAGCTTAAATAAATAAACATAGATGAAACATCATTTATGAAGTAAATGACTGAATTTGATTATTCTTTAGAAACATAAAGATAATTAAATTATGTAAAGATTTGAAAGATAAACAGCTAGAATTTTATTAAATCACTGTCTGTTACGAATGCATCAAAATTAAATAAGATCAAAGATTTAACTTTAATCATTATACAATCAATGTTAGCGAGTTAATTGTGTATTGATTAAAGCTAGTCAAGATTCAGTCAAGATTTAGTCAAGATCTGATTTAAATCTGATTTAAATCTGACTCAAATTTGACTCAATTATGACTCAGCATCTTTTTTCTTTTCTAGCATTTTCTAATCAGCTTCTATTATCTTTTAAACAAACACACTTCTTTGTGTTACAAGTAGTTAACAGATGTCTATGATAAACACATTTCTTTGTGTTGCAAACATCTTTTGAATCAACATCTTTCTTGTGTTTCAACACGTTTTCTTTGAGACTAGCGTTGAATCTGAGCAACTACTATATAAAGCATGTTCTTCTTATCTTTTGTATCTTTTTTCTTCTATATTCTTAAAGTCTTAGTTATAGTTATCTTTATAGATTAAACATTTTAGTCACGCACGCACTCTGATTAGTTTTTAAGCATGATCTCAACATTACTTTAAGAATTCATTAATCACATGATACTGATTTCATTACTCATTCAAATTCACTTAACTGACAATGAGATGAGTATAAAGAAATTTGTGTATCTGATGATCGATGACATCAAAAGACAGAACAACATCAAGAAATTAATAGAATCAAGAAATTAAGATCTTGCATTGCTAGAGAATCTACAGCTCATTCAGTACACGTTCGTTTAAATCAATTAATAGAATCAAGAAATTAAGATCTTGATTACTTAAGAATCATCAAAAAATCTTCTTAAATCAGCAACATTCTTCTTTGAAAATTAAACAACTTGAACTATGATCTCACTACATATTATCAAGCATCGCTCTTCGCTCAATCATCAATTCTTCATTATGATTCAATCATTTGTTGAAAATTTCTCTGAAAGTTATCAAAGTCTTTATTCTTCTGTCACTGCAAATTCAATCATCTATTCTGAGTTATCATCTTGCATATCAAAATATCTTAGAATCGACTTTGTATGAAAATATCATCAATCTTTGTCTCATTCTCAGACTTTCGATAAATTTCTGAAAGCTTCTATTCTCTGAAATATAAAAAATGTAAAGCAGTTACAACACTGAATTGAACAAGACTCAGAAGTATTTCTAGAAGATTTAAACAGTCTTTAAACTTAATGAGATCTAAATGTGAAAGCTTATAAGTTATTTGACAAGATATCAAGCAAACAAATATGAAAGACTCATTTTGAGAAAATGAATCAAGTCAAAGAATGATCTGATCAATTGAATCAAATGCTTTGAAACAAATTGACTGAAGCACAACATCAACTGCAATCAACTAAAGAAGTCACTTCTTTCTCTTCTATTTTATTCAGTTCATTCAAGCAATCTTAAAAGCTTTTGAATTCATCTTTGTTTACTGATGAAAAAGAATCTATCTGAAATAATTGACGGAGAAAGATTCGTGACAAGCTAGAAATCAACGTTGATTATTTCAACAATGACAGAGTTATTCTAGTCTACATTCATTCTTGAATCAGCGAAGATGCAGTCAAAGTCATTCTAGTCAGACATCAGCGAGATTCATTGAATCTTTATTCAATGATCAATGATCTACTAAATGAACTTGCTCAGCTATATGATGATTTCAACAAAGAGACAAACTTTCAAAGAAAATACGCTAATCTCACTCAAGAAAAGAACAAATTTAGTGATTTTTATTCAATGTTTCAACGTCTGTTCTTTTATTTAAAATATTATGAAAAACAATTAATCATTGATTTACAAGACAAGATAGTTTATCATCTTCATGCAGCTTAAAGTAGTCAGTTGATTCAGTCAGAATCTCTCAATGAAATTCGTAGTTATTTGATTCATTTGAACAATGAGCATCAAGTCATGAATGACATCAAAGAAAAGAAATTCATGATCAAGATCAGAAAGCAAGTCATCTTTGCTGAGAAACGAGATTCATTGAATCTCTATAGAAAGATCGAAGTTATCATATCAGTTAATTCATTAAAATCGCGTGACGTGACTTTAACTAACGTCAAAGAAACAGATCTACAGACTGAAAGTTGTTTCATTTGTCATAAGTCAGATCGTTTCTTTAAAGAGTGCTTTGATTGAACTTCAAGAATCAATGCATTAAAAGATGATGAGTTTGATTAATTTACATTGAACTCTGAGTCAGATTCTGATTCAAAAAACTAGTTATCTCTTTCAAAGTCATTAAAGAGATAGAGATCATATCTTTGTACAGTCAAATCGAAGTTTTATCAAAAGAAAATTATTTTGAAAAATTATTTCTGATCAATGCTTCTCTTATCTCTCAGAGCAATTCTTTCAGCCTTCGCTTTTTGATAAACAGTAATTTTGTCATCTACATGCTGATACATGACAAGCTAGTTAATAGAATATGTCAGAAACTTAAAATACAATTTATATTACTAGCAAAAGAGAAGCTAATACGAGAATATGATGAGAAGTTAGCTAGAAAGACTATTACTCATAAGATTTTATTCAATCTCATGATTGAAAGTCATAGAAAATTGACTATGTCAATGCTGATAGCTGATATCAAGCATCATGAAGTTATATTGAGCAAATTCTGAATGAACAAAAATGAAATATTATTGAACATGAAACATGATACTATCATGTTCTCTGATCAATTAAATATTTCGATTTCGATTTTTTCGATTTCGTCAAATATGAAGCACTCAAGTTGATCATGATCAACTTTGATCTCTTCAGCAGCTCTCAGCAAGATCTTTAAGATGTTTAAGCACTCAGTTTCATTCATTCAGAAAGAGTTTTTCTCGATTCAAAACATAAATGTCATCTCTTTTCAAGCTTTGATAAATAGAAAAAAGAAGAATTATACAAAGATATTTGCTATGTTTATTGAAGACATTGATAGGAAAATTATTTACAATACTCAATGCAAACTAGATGTCATAAACATCTCTTCTATTGATGAAATGACTCAGAATCTAGAAGATATTAAAGCTAAGTTATTCTTGAAATATCAGAATTTTCTAAATGTCTTTGATCAAGCTCAAGCAGACAAGCTATCGTCTCATCATTCTTATGATCATAAGATAGAGCTTACTAGTGACGTAACATCATTTTACTATTGAGCATATCAAATGTCTTTCTACAAGCTTCAGAAAGTAAAGAAATATTTGAACGAGAATCTTTTCAAAGAATTTATAACTTTTAGCAAAGCCTTGTATTTCTCACTCGTTCTGTTTACTTTAAAAGCAAATGAAGATTTATGATTTTGCGTTGACTATCATAAGCTCAATGCTATTATTAAAAGAAATCGTTATTCTTTATCTCTGATTGATGAGATGATCAACAAAATAGTTGATTGCAAACATCTGATTCAACTGAATATCATTTCAACGTTCAACAAACTACGAATGCACTCTGATAGTGAGAATTACACTATCTTTATTATCGCTTTAAAAGCATACAAATCAAAGATTCTATTCTTTGAACTTATCAATGATTTGATCTCATTTCAGCAGTATATGAATGATATTTTATGAGACTTTCTAAATGACTTTTGTCAAGTTTATCTAGATGACATTCTGATCTACAGCAAAACTCAATGAAAACATAAACAACATGTCAAAATGATATTGAATCGCTTATGAGAAGCTGATCTACAGATGAATATTCGAAAGTGCAAATTCAATGTAAAAGAAATCATCTTCTTAAAAGTCATAGTATCAGAACAAGATCTTCGTATGAATTCTATTAAAGTGAAAGTCATAGTTAACTGAACTACGTCGATCAATCTAAAAGAAGTTCAGAGCTTCGTGAAATTTATTAACTTTTATCGTCATTTCATTAAGAACTTCTCGAAGTTAGTCAAATCATTCATTCAGTTGACTAGAAAAAACACGTCTTTTGTTTGAAATGAAATCTGTATTTAAGCTTTTGATAATCTAAAGAAACAGATCAGCTCAATCTCGATACTACGACATTTTGATTTCAAACAACAGACTATTCTGAAGATCAATGTCTTGAACTATGTCAAAGAAGAAATACTATTTCAGTATGATGATGAAAGTGTTCTTTACTCAATAGTTTTCTACAGCAAAAGCATGATTCTCGCTGAATGCAATTATCACATCTATGACAAGAAACTGCTGATCATTATTCAATGTTTCAAACATTGAAGACTCAAGCTTGAATGCATCAAGTTACTCATTCAGATATTTATTGATCATCAGACTTTGAAGATTTTCATGAAAAACAAACAGTTAACTCGACATCAAGTTAACTATTTAAACATTTTATCAGAGTTCAACTTTCAGATCATATTTTAATCAGGTAAAATGAACACTAAAGTTGATGCTTTAATCAGAATGTCAATAGCAGATATCTTTGAATCAGCTCAACGTACTGAAGATTGCTATCAAACTATTCTGATCTTTGATAGAATAAATGTTCTAGCTATTGAATCAGAAGTTAATCTCTATCAATGAATATACATTGTCAATCAAATGAATGAGTTCTGCAATGAGTATAAACAAGCTATAAGTGAAAATGAGCTTAAACTTCATAACATTAAACTAAAGAACTGCAAGATTGTTGATGACGTTTTATTTAGAAAAGACTTACTATGAGTTTCTGAGAATATGCATACGAAATTGCTGCAGAAAATTCATGATCAATCATTTGTTATGAGTCTGTATAGAGCGAATCATATGAGTGTATTCTAACTAGAAGTTCAAAGCTGAAGTAGAAAGAAGATGCAACACAACCTGAGTTTTACTCACGAAGACACGTTAAATCGCTAGCATGTCAACAACAGCTTTACTCACAGCTCTATACTAGTCTATGTTAGACTAATCAGAGGTATTAAAGATGCATGCTTGCAACATTACTCTCTCTTCTTCATCTAGCAATGTTCTCATTGCTGCAGTTCAATTAATCAATTCTTGTTAAGTCAATTTCTAACTTGACTTGTTCAAATACTTCTGATGAAAGTCATTTATGATCTTCGAGCAGTCTTCGAACTCATTTTCATCGACATTGTATCAATGTAGATCGACGTCATAGCTCTTTCAATTGACATGATATTGCAGTCATCTTCTGTAGTGTCTGAAGTTCAGTATGTTCTTCACTTTTCATTCATCTTCGTCATCTATCACTATAGAATCAAATGACTCATTTCATTGTTCTTTCAGAGAGTCTTTTGAATTCAGTTGTAGCAGATTCAAGATGAACTTTGAATGAATCTTCATTGTCGATGACAGTTTCAGTCGATATGCATGTTCAATCTCAGTCAGAATCTTGAAAGATTCTAGCATCTTATCGTTCAGCTTCTTTGATGATCTTATGATCATAATGTTTCTAGAATTCAGAAACATCATGTCATCTATCTTGTAAATCATTTTCTTTCGATGCTTGTCAATCTGTTTCTTCATTGTGACTTTGACTCTTGCTAATGTCTGCTTGATTAACGTTAATGATTATTTCATGTGTTCAAATATATTCTCTGCTTTGCTTGCTTGAATTCTAGTTTGAGTGATCTCATATTCAGTTGAATTCAAATCGAAGCTCATATGAGAATGAAAGTTCTTATTCAGAAAGAACGCTGATTGTTCAATTGACGACGAAATAGCATTGTTATCAACAAATTCAGTCATAGATAGTCAGATGAATCAGTCATCTTGCATGTACAAGCAATAGCTTTGTAGATATTGTTCTACATTCTGATTCACTCTTTTCATTTAATCATTGATCTGTAAGTGATAGTTGATGAATAGTTTCATCTTAATGTCAAGTCTCAAACATAAAGACTTTCAAACAATCAATATGAATTACGAATCTCTATTGAACATTATTGATCTTGATAGCTCATGAGTTCTGAAGACTCATATCAGCAGCAGCTTGACTGTTTGTTCAGCGAAAGTCTCTTCATCATCTGATCAACAGAATATATAGTGACGTTCTTTAGACAATCAATTTATCACTGTCAGAATCACGTTGCTTTCATCACTGTTCAATAAATTGATAATGAAATTCAATGATATATCTTGTCATCATTGTTCAGATATAGACAATGACTTTAATAGTTCATTGATTCAATCTCTTGATGCTTTTGATCTACGACAAACGTAACAGTTTTGAATGTAGCATTTGATTGTCATAACAAGTCTAACGTTCAATTCATGTCAAAGTGATCATTGATCAAAAGATAATGTGCTTTTCTTATCAATTGAGTGATCATTGACTGAGAAACTCACAGTTTATCATTCTTTCAAAGTACTTCGTTCAGTACTTTGCAATTGTCTAGACTCATATCTTGACAAGTTTTTCTGTTCTGTTCTATGACTGTTCAAATATTGATACATTGTTGATTCGTTCAATTTTCGACTATAATTCAATTCTGAATAGAAATCATCTCTTCGATCAAATCTTCATTAGCTTTTGATTTCTGTTTCAAATCTGAGTCAAATATGAGTAAGATCTGAGTCAGATCTTGATCATCTTCTATTGATTGCAATTCAAATGTGCTTGCTGATAATAGCATCTGATGCTGATATAGCTTTTGATCATCATTTGATTCAACTGACTTGACGTCTGACATTCTGATCAGTACATCTGCTTTCAGATTCTGCTTTTCTGACTGATATATGATCTTGAAGTTATATTTGAATAACTTCTCAGCTCATTTAGTCTGCCGTCTAATCAGTTTCTTGATGATTATGAAGTACTTCAAATTCAGATGATTGATGAAGATCTTGATTGAAATATCAGTACATTTCAGTTCAAAACATCAATGCTTCAAGCATCAAATAATAGTTGAAAGCTCTTTGTCGTAAATCTCGTAGTTGCATTCTGCAGAAATCATGTTCTTGTTATAGAAGATCATTGAATGTAGAATGTCTTCATCATCATACTGAGACAATACTTCGTCGTTAACATAGTTCAAGAAGTTCATTTTCAGAATAGCTTCTCTGATTGAATCGAAATGCTTCAAAACGAAAGTTGTCATCATCTATTGCTTCAGTTTCTTAAAGATCATCTGATAGATCTCTGTTCATTCAAATGAATGATCTTTTCAAGTCAGCTTTATCATAAATCAAGCAATCTTCAAGAAGTTCTTTATGAATCATCGATAGAAATTGCAGAAGTCAATGAAAATCTGTACATGAGTCAACGATTGAGACACTTTTCAGCTTCGAATCACATCTACTTTTCGAGAATTCATTCGTAGATCATTGATGAATATCAATAGTTTTAAAAACAAGATCTTCTGAATCTTGAATTTGCACTTGTCAATGTTTATCTGCAGATTGACTTCACGAAGCTTGTTTAGCATCTCTTTCACATGATTTCTATGTTTCTTCAAGATTTTACTGTAGATGAGAATGTCATTCAGATAGATCTGACAGAATTTAGGCAGACAGTCAAACAACACGTCGTTGATATAGTGCTGAAAGAATGTTGATTCATTGATTAATTCAAAGAGCATTACTCTATATTTGTAGACATCAAAGAAAGTGATGAATGTGATTAAATTCTCACTTTCAGTGCTCATGCGAAGCTTATTGAACGCGACGATAATGTTAAGTTAAATCAGATATTTACTGTCTTGAATTCGAGCAAGTACTTTGTTTATCAAGAATATTGAATAACGATCTCTTTTAATCAGAGTATTCAGTTTTCAATAATTCACGCAAAAGCGAAGACTATCATCTTTCTTTTCGATAAATAGTATTGACGAAGCGAATGAAGCTTTGCTGAGTGTAATAAACTTCTTCTTCAAGTTCTCTTCTAGATACTTCTTGATCTTCTGCAACTTGTGATTCAACATGAGATATAATTGACTTTTAGAAGATTGACTCTCATCTTTTAATTCAATCTTATGATCATATGATCAATGCAAGAACAACTGAGTTGTCTTTTCTTTATCAAAAACGTTCAGAAAGTCATGATAAACTATCGAAAGCTTCTTTTTCAGTTTCTTTAATGACATGACAGAGATTATTTCATTCAGTTTCGCTGAATCTTTAATTGAGCTAAGCATCTTGTTGATTTCACTAATAATCAATGTAAAGATCTTGACATTCTTCTTCTTGACTAGAGTTTGATAAGCAGTGACTTCGATCATGACAATATTGACGAGTTCTTTCTTCTTCAATGACTGAATGAATTCATGTTGATTGAGATCAACTTAAGTGCTTTGCTTTCATATGAGAGCTGATTCAATGAATTGATTCACTGATTTCGAATTTGTAGTTCGCTTTAAGATGATCATTGACATAGACTTTAAGTTCTTTCGTTTCATTTCGCAGATCTTGCTTGATTTGAGTTGATGAAATGCTGATTGACTGCTTGCTTTCAAAATGATAAGTTTCAAAGTTCAAATATTTGATGAAGATATTAATCAATTGTTTGCAAAATCTATTAAAATTTGATTTCTTTTCAATCAGAAATTATTAATGATTATCTTGTGCTGATCTAGACAAGTTATTAATAGAGACATCATTTCATTTTATGTTCTTGTATAGTGACTGAGATATACAGAGCATGTGTAATAAATCTTCGATTGAAGATTTCGTCATATAAATGAATCAACTTCGATTTGAACAGTGAAATTGACTGAATATCAAAGTGTTCACATAGCTCTGAAATCAATGAATTATTTATGAACATCATGTCAATGACTTTGATGTTTATTAGAGCGAGAAATCGAAATATCTTTTCTAGACTACTTAAGATGACGTTCACAATAAACGATTTGAAATCAAATGAGTCATCGAGCATATTGATGAAGCAAAATATGAGCATGTCGTTTTCAATCACTACTTTGATGAAGACAGATCATTTTTCAAATTCGCTGCAATTTCGTGCATCTGAGCTGATTTAAGACAGTCACATGCTCTATGTTCTGACTTCTTACATTTAAAGCAGAGTTCTTTTTTAAACAATTTCTTTCTAGCAAAGTCAACGTTCGATATTCTGAGTTTCTTTCATGCAGAGATTGAAGCTGAGATTGCAGTAGTGATCATCATCAAGATGCTAGCAATAAAGTGAGTAACTTGAGTCGTTGATGTCTTGAAGACTGATCGAGCATTCAATTTCGTCAATCGAACGTCAACTTGCATGCAGATGTTGACGAATTCATTCAAATTCATAGTTTGTTCATTGATCATGACTCGCTGAAGATCTGAGCTAATCTTATGCTGAAGATCATTTAGTAGAGTTTCATTATTGTACTTTAGTTTCACACTAAGTCTCTGAAATTTCATTCAAAATTCATGAAAGAAAATCTTGTTTTGATACAGCTTCAAGAACTGTCGTTGAGTTGTGTAATGTTGATTGAGATTGTCATATATTTTATTTATGATCAACAGTATCTCTTCTGCTTCAAGAAATGAATTCGTGATCGTGTTTCTCATTCTGAGTGCTATGTGTTTAATGATCGTTTCACTGACTCGACTTTTCATATATGCAATCTTCATTTCTTCGATAGAAAAATGATTCTTGTTCATTTTCAACTTGTTTTGCATTCAAAACAATCAATTATTCACATTTTGCTTTGAATCTTCAAACAAAGATGAATCAGATAGCTTGATTGACTTCGAGAATCAATCTTTCGAAATCAAAATGCTTAGTTGACTTGATGTTACTTCTAAATGATGTATAATCACGTTCTTTTTCTTCATTTCTTTCTGTAGACGTGTTTGAATAGCATTCAACATTATTTGCGTAACTTTCAACTCAATGTTGATAGCTTTCAATTTGATGTTGATCTTGTTGACATCATTCAACATCTGAATCATGTCATTGTGAATCTTGATTTCAATGTCATGCTGTTGACATATGTACTTGATAAAGACAACGAGATCATCTGCTTCATGAGTGCTTATTCAAGCATTTAGTTCAGTGCTGATGCTGATCTTGATTATTTCGTGATCAAAAAGCAACGCGTTCATGTTTTCTTCTTCTGTATTCAATGACACATTCATGTCTTCTTCTTCTGATGTTGTTCGATTCTGTAATAGAAGTGATTCTCTTCTAGCATTTTGAAGTTCGTAGCGAGCAATGCTCACTGATTCTGATTCTGATTCTAATTCTGTGCTTCTAGTCATTGTGTGAGTAGAAAATTGCTGATCGAGATTCAATTGAAATTTCTGATTTCAGTTCTAGAACAACGCATTTATGTTCTTCTGTTCTTCTGTTCTGACGATGAGTTTAGTAAAGAGTTAGTCTAAAGCAATATATTCATGTTCTTCTATTCTGTTCTAGAAATTTCTTGATTTCTAATGAGTTTTCTGAACTTAATTTTCGAATTTCGATTCTGATTCAAGTTTGAGTGATGTAGCTTGTTTTTATATCATCTACACGTCGATAGCAAGATTGATGAGCTTTGAACTAATGTTATGAGTTTGCATAGAGCGAATCATATGAGTGTATTCTAACTAGAAGTTCAAAGCTGAAGTAGAAATAAGATGCAACATGACGTGAGTTTTACTCACGAAGGCACGCTAGGCCACTAGCGTGTCAACAACAGCTCTACTCACAGCTTTATACTAGTCTATGTTAGACTAATCAGAAGTATCAGAAATGCATGTTCATAACATCATTCATTTCTCATCTCAACAATAAAGAAACTGTTGATCTAGTTCAACGCTTCTACTATTGATCAGATCATTAAGTAATGATTAAATAGTACATTTGAAACTGTCATGTTTATCAGTGAAGCAAGACATCTAGAAATAGTATCAATGAACTTCTTCATTCTCTTTCAATTTCACAGAAACGCTGAAAAGATATAATTATGAACTTCATCACTGAGCTATTTCTATCAGAAAAATACAACGTCATTTGCATAATCATATGTCATTTCATCAAGAAACATCACTATGTTTTCTGTCATTGAAGAAATGATGATATCTCAGCTGAAGAAATGATATGAATCATGCTATGAAACGTTTATCAACTTCATGATCTACTCAGTTCTATTGTTTTAAACAGAGACTCTAAATTTATATCAATCATGTGACAAAGTCTTTGTAAGTGACTAAGAATTACAGCTAGTTTATTAATAGTTTATCACTTTAAGATTGATAATTAATTAAAATGAGCTAATCAAAAGATTGAACGCAAGCTAAGAATTTATTGCAATTACATGCAGAATGACTGAGCAAAATGACTTTCAATGATTGAATTCAGTGAAAATTCTAATATCTTCTTGATCATCTCAATGACTTCATTTTACTTCAATAAGAGATTTCACTTTCAAATGAGTTTCGATTCAGATATGACTGATTATGAAACAACTTGTGAACGTTTTGAAGCTAGAAAAGTCAATGATATTATCATTTGAATGAAAGAGCTTCTTATCTTCGATCATCAGAAATTGAAAAAGACGAAGCAGATCATCGAAGCTCAGATCAATAAACATAGACAAGACGTCATTTATGAAGTAAATGACTAAGTTTGATTATTCTTCAGAAACATCAAAACAACAAGATCATGCAAAGATTTGAAAGATAAACAGCTAGAATTCTATCAAATCACTGTCAAAGTTGAGATCTTTTATCATCTTCAACTATTGATAAGCATGAAGCAGCTGCATTTAATGTTCAGTTTGAAGTTATTACATTCTTATTTCAATGATCTTTTATCAGAACAGCATTCAGAATCATTTAAATCTCTCACTATTGAAGATGATGAGCATTGAGAGATAAATGACATTTTGAACTCTAGATGCTATCAAGATCAAATACAATACAAAGTCAAATGAATGAGATTAAATCGAAATGACAAATGATACTATGTCAATAAAGAAGAATTTGAAAGTTCAAAAGAAGTTCTAGTTGAATTTTATAAGTTCTATTCAGACAAGTCACATTAAATTGAAAAACAGTGGAAATTTTTGCATTTCATTTATTCTATTCATGTAAACATAAATTTTCAAAGAGAAAAGTAATGTTATGAATGTGTCAGAATTAAATAAGGTCAAAGATTTAATCTTAATCATTATACAATTAACATTAACAAGTTGATTGTGTATTGATTAGAATTAATCAAGATCTAGTCAAGATTTGATTTAGATTTGATTTAAATCTGACTCAGATTTGACTCAATTATGACTCAGCATCTTTTCTCTTTTCTAACATCTTTTAATCAGCTTCTATTGTCTTTTAAACAAACATACTTCTTTGTGTTACAAGTAATTAATAAATGTTTATGACAAATACATTTCTTTATGTTGCAAACATCTTTCAAATCAACATCTTTCTTGTGTTTTAACACGTTCTCTTTGAGACTAACGTCAAATCTGAGTAACTACTATATAAAGCATGTTCTTTTTATCTTTTGTATCTTCTTTCTTCTGTATTCTTAAAGTTTTAGTTATAACTATCTTTATAGATCAAACATTCTAGTCACGCATGCACTCTGATTAGTTTCTAAACATGATCTCAACACTGTCAAAGTTGAAATCTTTTATCATCTTTGTTTATCAATAAGCATGAAGCAGCTGCATTCAATATTTAGTTTGAAGTTATTACATTCTTATCTTGATGATTTCTTATCAGAACAGCATTCAGAATCATTTAAATCTCTCACTATTGAAAATAATAAACATTAAAAGATAAATGACATTTTGAATTTCAGATGTTATAAAGATTAAATACAATACAAAGTTAAGTGAACAGAACTAGATTGAAATGATGAATGATACTATGTTGATAAAGAAAAATTCAAAGACTTTGAAGAAATCTTAATCAAATTTCATAAGCTTTACTTAAACAAACCACGCTAACGCTAATTTGAAATGATGCTATAATAATTAGTCAATCAGAATTTTGCAGATCTGAGTCTATAAAATCATGATTAATCAATCAAGTGAAAAGAGAACAACATTCACGCAAACATGAATTTTCGAAGAAAGAAATAATGTTATAAATATGTCAAAGATCAAATTCTAATCAATTCACAGTGAATGTTAGCAAGTTCACTATGTATTGATTAAAGCTAGTCAATGATTTAATCAAGATTTGATCAAGATCTGATTTAAATTTGATTTAAATTTGACTCAGCATTTGTTTCATTTTCTAGCATTTTAGCAGACTAGAAACACTTCAGAATCAGACTCTGCATCACGTAGCAGAAGTTTTCAAAAGAGTAAACATTGAAACTCTAGAGACAGAAACATACACAAGCTCGCTATATATTCATCTGAACATGCTACAGAACAAAATCACGCTACACAATCATGTCAATAATCAAACGCAAGAGATCAGACAAGCATGCGAACTAATACACGCTCGTTTAATGAAAGTTATTTACATCATTTCTTGATTACTCATCATCAAGAAAATAGTACTTCTGAATGTTTTCATTCAAGAAGATGTGAAGATACAGTCAAGATGCAGATGATACATTCTCTTCTTCACAATGATTTCAACAAGCGATAACATTGCAATAGCGTAATATCACAAAAATCAATGAAATCAATGATGAGAAAATTACAGAAAATGTGTCACAGTGTGATGATCGAGTCTACTAGATGAATAGACGAAGCTTATAAGAATAATATGACAATGTGATATTCTAAGCAGATACAGAATGAATATATATTATGATAAAGCTAATTATTAAGAAGTTCTTGATAACTCGAGAGAATTGATCGACTATAGAAAGTTTGTCAAGCATTGTCAAGTCGAGCACAACATAACTCATGATATATTAAGTCGAAGATATGACGTAGTCTAAACAATGTCTTGACAAAGTCATAGAGTTTCAGAGCTAATTTCTATATGTCAATTCATCATGACAATTGTCTTCTCTTCTAAGTGAGTTCATTCTCAATTCTAATAATTAATGTCTTTGTTTACTCTGATAAACGATGACGCGCACTCATTGATTCGCTCTAAAAGCTCTCGATAAAAATCTTCAAATCTCTGTGAGAAAACAAGAAAAAGAAAAACTTTCAATTGAATGATGATTCGTCTTCAATTATAATGTGTATAGATGACATTATAAATAGTATATGTGATGTGTAGTTGATGTAGATGACAGCAATGATGACGTGTAAATAGCACATAAGCATTGTTTATCTTTCGAGTAAATGATGTTGTTAAGATGATAGAATATAGACAAGAGTGAATAATAATTGTTGATTTGTTTATCGTTCTTTCAGTTCTTCTCAACTTCTCATTTTCTTTAACTTCATCTTTTTTCAATCATGATCATATTTTTATCATTGTATGATTACTTTTGACAAACTTTGAGTATATCTGTATCATAAAAGTAAGAGATCTAGATCATGAATTGTGAATACGCAGCGATGTTCAAAGAGAATCATAAAATGATGAAGTCAACTGATGCTCAAATCAAGATCATTACAAAAGTAAGTGATGTCACAACTTGAGATTTCACGACTATTACTGCAACTAACAGTATCATAAGTCTGCTCAAAAGACATTGATCAGATGTGATGATCATGATGCTGCTGATGCTGCTGATGCTGCTGATGCTGAATCGCTCATGATGATGCAGACGTCATCAAATTCTGATCGAAAGTTCATTGCTTCTACTATTCAAACTTTCGAGTATGTTTCAGCTATTGAAGAGAAAATTCAAAAGATGATGAGAAAAGAAATGATTGCTGACGCTTCGTCAACAATCTTGTCAAATTCACAGACTTCGCGAAATCAAAGAACGATGATGAGATTCGCTTATTCAACTTCTTGATGTCGTTACTGATGCTTTTCAGCTGTCAATTGTGAGAATCAGTGAAAGAAGTGCTGCTGATCTTGAAGCTTTAGATAGAATGATTTGTATAAAGTGTGCTTGAGTTCTACACATCAAGAATAGAACATTGCGATGTGATGTTGTCTTTCAAAGAAAGACAATGTACAAGAAGTGTGCTCGCTATGCGAGTGATGAGAATTTCTCTATTGCAGTGAGTATACTTATTTGATACATCTGTTAAATGCTCATGATTCAATGTCTAGATTCTCGATATCTGCATTTCAACTGTTAATGAATTCTTTCGTCTGCAGAATATTCATGATAGTGCAATTGAGAATGAAGAAGAGAATGTCACTTTGAAGACATTCACTGCTCATCAGAAAATTCTTTACAAGAAATTGATAACAGCAACTTATGTGAAGAATCATCTCAAGAGAACTCACAAACTTAAGTCTTTAAAGATTCAAAAGCTCATTCTCAAAGAGATGATGATTATCAATGACATTGTTAAAGAAATTCTGAATGTAAAGCGCTTTGTGATATGTTCAATCTTGATTATATATTGTTTTATCAATGTTTCTTGTTAGAAGTCAGCATAGAGCGAGTCATATGAGTGTAATGTAACGAGTATATAAATGCTAAGAAAGGAAAGTATCTAGAAGGGAAGGGTTGACTATCTATATGACTCAGAAGAACATAAGCTAACTCTGAATAGAGTTGACTTCGAAACAAGTCTATGCCCTAGCGACGAGCGATCGACGATAGCTCTCAGGATAACCATCAACATAATCATCAACATAGTCATCAACATAGCTATCAACGAAGGTGCGTAGCTAGAATCGTAACATTTCTAATTGTTCTGATATATTTTAGCACAATCTGTTGTTTCTCGAATCTCTGTCTTCGCATCTCAATGTGAATCTGACAATGAAAGAGAAGAAGAAGTCTGCAATCTTGTCTCATGTGAAAGATGTTTGATGAAGTGATGATTGTGTGATGTTTATTGTATCATGATGATTACGCTTTCTTGTCAAGCGCGTTTGAGTGTCTGAGCGCTTTTTTCTTCTGTCTGTTGATTTACATATGTGATCATCTCATTAAAGAGCAAAACTATCATAATACAGTGATTCTTCTTTTCTAATAATGAGTTTATGCTTGAAAGTGAGTGATTATGCTTTTCGCTCACATTTCAGTCTCATTTCAAAAGCTTCTATAAGCTTCAAGACATCTTTCATATCTTCGCTCAATATTCATTGATCATATTCAATGAAATATTCTTTTCATTGTATTTTATAATATAGAATTTTCTTTCTTTTTCGCTTCTGTAGAATCTTTTCTATCTTTCATTCTTACTCATCATCAATAAGCTCGAATACAAAATAATTGAGTATAGAATCATCATTTAGCCTACGATTATATGACTCTAAAAGAGATACATGAAAGACAGAATAAACTCTATAAATGATTAAAAGATCAAGATGATACATCTGCTTATTTATGAGTTCTTGTATACAAAAAAATTCTATCATTTTATTTAATAGCTTCTTGTTCAATTTCTTCTGCTTCAGATTTTTTGCTGATAGCATGATTAAATTGTCGATATTAAAGAACTTAAACTTATGTTTTTGATTATAGTACTTTGTCTGAGCATCGATCGCATTTTATCATCATTACGTCAACATGTTTTGCACATCTTGCAGCATTTCAACGTGTTCTTTTGCTGCTGACACTTCTTCTTTCATAGCATCATTCTCAATGTGTATGTCAAAGATTGACTCATAATCATACATGACTTCAAAGAGATTACAGCTCAATGAAGAGTGCTTCGTCTGATGATACACGAACTCAACTACAAATAAAAGCGTAGCTCAGTTGTCTTGCTTTTCTGAACAATATACTCGTAGATAATGTTTCAGCATTTGATTCTGTCATTCTGTCTGATCGTCTGTTTGTGAATGAAAGACAATGCTTAGTCGTTGTTTTATTTTGACATGATAGCAGATCTTTGATCAGAACGCACTGATAAATAGACAATTTCTATCGATAATTATATCATTCAATATTTCATATTTTAAAGCAATCTTCTCAAAGAACAACTCTGTTAACTCTACAACAGTCAAAGTCTTCTTTGTAAACAGATAACACGTCATCTTCATGTAGTGATTGACTATCACAAGAATCAAGTCATACACGACTTCTTTTCATTTACTAGACGACAGATCTGTTATGAAATTTATAGTGATTTCTTTTCATGAATCTGTGAGTCGAGATAACGATTTCAACTCATCATATGATAAATGACGTTTCATCTTTACTCTCTGACAAATGTCACAAGTATCTATATACTCTTTGACATTCTTGATCATACTTTTTGAGTAATATTTGCAATCTAATAGTTCGCTGATCTTGTCAGCATCAAAATGTCTCGTTAATGAGTCATCATGATGATGTTTCAATAGCTTTTCTCTGACAGAAAAATCTTCTGAAACATACAATGATTCGTTGTACTCTATCATTTCTTGATTATTCAATGTTTAAGCTTCAACGTCACTCTTTTGTATACTCATCGTTTCGTCTGCTTTTAGTTTCACAGCAAATTCATCTTCTTGCTGTAAGATCTTGATGAGTTCAACTACAAATTTATTACTGAAGTTGTATATTGTTTCATGAATTGTCAGTACTCTGACAATTACACGTGAAACAAGTAGTTTGCAATCAACAGTTTCAGCAACAGAATTAAGCTGTTTCTCAGCTACGTTGTGATCTTTATAAGTTAACGTTTCAACATCTGTGCTTTTTGAAGTTGTTGATTCGAATTGAGAGATTCTACTTCTTGAGAAATGTACTTCATCTAGATGCATTTCTCGCATTGCTAAAGTCATGATTCTCAGCAGCATACTTCTGACATGCATTGCTGAACATGTACTTGTGTTTTCATTGACACTGTGAACAGACATCTTCTCAACTTCGTTAATCACTCATGTATAGTAGATTTCATCTTGCGATCTGCTTTCAACATGTTTCGCTAAATATCTTCATTCACTGACACTGTAAATGAACATCTTCTCGACATCGTTAATCACTTATGTTTATCAGTGAGTTTCATCTTGCAGTCTGCTTTTGACATGTTCTGCTGAATATCTCTTCATACTTATACTGTGAATGAACATCTTCTCGACATCGTTAATCACTTGTATACAGTATAGTTCTCTGATCACTACAAATATAAAGTTATTTAAGCTTTCTATTCTAGTCAGCTTTCGCTGCAGAATGAACAGCAAATGATTTGCAAAAATGTTCTCACTCTTATAATCAGATCATCTCAACAACGCATTGATTAAATTTGTCTTTTCTGATCTATGTGCTATTTCAAAGTCGCAAATCAACAATCTCATGATTCATCTGACTTGTCTTTTGTTTAGCTCTCGAACATTCATAAAATTCTTCAGATTATTATGATCAGTCAGAACTTCGACAGTATGATAACTATCTTTCACATAGTGTCATCAATGTTTAAACATCGCTACTATGATTAAAAGCTTCTAATCATGTGTCTCATAGTTTCTTTCAATGTCTATCATCATTCTGAATCAGAATGCAATCAAATGTCACTGATCTTCATCATCTGACTGAGACAAAATACTTGCGACTGCATAATTGAATGCGTCAATCTCAATGCATATATGTTGCTCTAAATCGAAATGACTTAGTATAAACACTCTCATAAAGACGTCGCGAAGCTGATTAAAAGCTTGTTTCGCTTCGCTTGATCATATAAATGAGCTCATTTTTACATCTTTTACACTATCTCTCAGCAGTTCTGTCAAAGACTTTGCTATCTGAGAGTAGTGATGTATAAAACGTTGATAGAAATTGATGAATCTCAGAAAAACTTGTATTTCTTGATACATCTTCAATCTGAATCACGTTTTGATGATGTTTATTCTACTTGAGTTCATCGAAATGCTCTCGATGAATATGACAAATTCTAGAAAGTTCATTTTAGTGATGAAGAATTCACACTTCTTCAAGCTAGCATATAGCTTGAACTTTCTTAATCTCTTGAGAATCTGCTTCACATGATCTACGTGATCAGTCTTCTCTACGAAGAAGATTAGAATGTCATTCAGATAAACAACATAAAAATCATTTAAAAGCTCTGTCAAGATCTTATTAATATAAGTCTGAAAGATGACAGATGTATTGATTAAATCAAATGACATGATCATATATTTGAAGTGATCGTAATGAGTACAAAACGTCATCTTTCACTCGTTTTCACATTAAATTCTGAGACGATGATAAACGTTCTTCAGATCTAATTTAGTGAACTGCTTGATTTCATTGAGTTTGTCTAGAGTTTCACTAATTAGAGACAGCGAATGACGATTTTTGACAGTGATCTTATTCAGATTTTGATAGTTTATGCATAAATGAAGACTATCGTTCTTTTTAAGAATGAATAGAATAGACGCGTCAGTCAAGCTGACAAAGTGCTTAATTCATTTTTTCGCTAAAACATCATCTAGATACTGTCTCAGAGTTGCTAACTTTGTGTTTGACAGATTATACAATGATTCATATGATGACTTTGCAGTGATTTCGATTGCATGATCGTGATCTTCATGCAAAAGCAATTTGTCAACACTTTCTATTAAGAATACATCTTCATATTCTTTCAATTCAATGAGTAAAGTTTGCGTTTCAAGCGCGTTTGTGATACAACTCGTTACATTATTCATTGCTTTCACTTGATGTTCAATGATCGATTCTTTGACAACGTTGATCATGACAAGAGCATACACAGTAGACTCATCTTGTAGAGCTTTCGCAAATGCTTGTGCGAAGAACAACTCAAATGCATGCTCATTCACGTCGAAACATCATGTTCTTGCGATCATGTCTATTTGAATACACTCAAATTGCATATTCAACATACTCAGAATCAAGAAAGATTCTTTCTTGTTGATAGCATAAAAGATACTTATATCTTTTTTCTTTATGTTTCAGCTGTTTCTCAGTTGATAACACATCTTATAAACGTCATAACAATAAACACTTTGATTGTTCATTCAGATAAATCTTGAGAAATCAATGTTCAGCAATGACATATCTTGCTTGATGATGAAACGTTGACTAATCACGTTCATCTTGACATCAATATTCATGTGAATCTTCATTTCTGTCTTCTGATCTCTCTGAATTACATGCTCTTTATATATAAAAGTCTTTACGAAGAGAACTTCTTGTTTTTTCCTCGATGACTTGAAGCATTCGTCAAGAGCTTGTCTTTTTTCAAAATCTTGAAACAACTTATATGCAACATCAAATCAATGAATACTCAATTTGCATCAAATTCTTTTGATCTATTCTTGATCTTTTCGTCTCTACAATCAGTAGAATAATGATTTTTTCGATTGCACATGTAGCACGTTATGTTGAACAAATTCTTGCTATAACATGATGAAGCGTGTGAGCTTGTCTTTGATGAAAAGTTGAGTCTGATTGATCGATGAGATTTCTTTCGCTTTGAATGAGTCTTCTTGTTGACTTTATCTCGATCATGCAAGTCTTCGTCTTGAGATCATTTTGATGACAAGACATGTTCTTTTCGCAGATTTGTTTTCAATTGAGCGACAAGATTGATTAATGCATCTCATGTGATAGAAATCGACTGCACATTAATAATGATCACATGCAGCTCAGATCTTAACTTGATGAATAAATGAGCTCGCTTATGCTCATCACTATACAACGAAAGTTGATGTTTCAGAATGCTCAGATGAGCTGCAAACATTCGTATCGTTTGATTTGAACGTTGTGATGCATTCATGTACTGCTAAGTCACGTCTATGCTTCGATTCATTGAGTTCTCAATTAGATTCAAAAGAAAGTTGATAAAATTGAATCACATCTGTTGAACTGCAGACATAGTCTCTTCGTGATTGAATCAAAGTTTCTTTGATTCACTCTTCAAATAAATCATGCAGTACAAAATCTTTTTCTCATCACTTTCAAAATGTCAAGAGATATTTTGAAATGAGATTTTGACATCGCGAATTCACTCTTTATGTTCTTTTATGATTTTATCATGATACTTCTTCAAAGACATTGAAGATCTTCGCTTTTGCAAGATGACTTCATGATGACTTTGTTTCATCATCGTCGACACTATGAAGATGATGTGTAGATCATTCGAATTCTTTATGAGAATTCAAGTGAAAGTCTGATGACTTCTCTTCGTTGTTTCAATGACTTGCAGAATCTCAATCTCTGATCGAATAACTGCTAGCTTCTGTTTCTTTCACAGTTCATCACGTTGAAGCATTGCTTGTGTCAGCTGTTCATTAATATCAAGAGAGAATTCATCTTCTGCTTCTTCACTTTCTGATTTCATTATGCGACGTTTGTTTTCTGATATGATGTCTCATAAGATTAAGACATCATCGTTTCAACTCTGTTGCAATCACGTTGCTGTTATCATGCTTGAATATCAAATCATCATTTCTAAGAAGAGTTTGAAATAATTAGAACTGTGATAATCAAGTCTACTAGATGAATAAACGAGATCTATAAGAGTGATATGACAATGTGATATTTTAAGCAGACACAGAATGAATATATATTATGATAGAGCTAATTATTAAGAAGCTCTCGATAACTTGAGAGAATCGATCAACTATAGAGAGTTTGTCAAGCATTGTCAAGTCAAGCACGACATAACTTATGATATATTAAGTTGAAGATATGACGTAGTCTAAACGATGCTTTGACAGAGTCATAGAGTTTCAAAGCTAATTTCTATGTGTCAATTCATCATGACACACAGACATCAATGCAATTTCAGCACAAAGATTGCATCTGAGCAATAAGATGATAAAGATGCGTGATGATCTTCAGAAAGCAGAAAGCACTCTTGCAATGCACATCAGAATTGAACGCATAGATTTGAATGCTTATCTGCACTCTAGAAACATTTCAGACATGAATAGCTCGTGATGCAGCTGCGAATGAAATCATCAGACGACAAAGCATGTACTCATGCATTGCTTGAACTGATCGCATCTGCGATCAAGAATGCTACAAAATGTTAACTTCTTAAACTATCAAATAATCATCATCATCACGAAGAGTTTCAGAGCAGTAGCAAAGATGATGATAAAAATGAAGCTCTTGAAGCAATTTAAAGTGACTAGAACATTCATTCTTTAACGTGCAATCAACGTGAACAAATTTGATACATAGTCTTAAAACTCATTGTTTCAACTGCGTGAAGCAGTCATATAGACTGCGAGTGATTTTCTATCTCAGAGAGTTTTGTTCACTCAATACAAATAGCATAGAGTCTCTCATGAGTCAATTTAATCAATGTTACAAGAATGTATGAATTTATTATTATTATTTCTAGCATCTTTTACATCAGCTTCTATTGTCTTTTAAACAAACACACTTCTTTGTATTATGAGTGATCAACAGATTTTTATGACAAACACATTTCTTTGTGTCACAAACATCTTTCAAATCAACATCTTTCTTATGTTTCAACACATTTTCTTTGAGACTAGCGTTAATCTGAGTAACTATTATATAAAGCATATTCTTTTTATCTTCTGTATCTTCTTTCTTCTGTATTTTTAAAGTCTTAGTTATAGCTATTTTTATTGAATCAAACATTTCACTTATGACATGATTAAATTGAATATTTAGACATGATCTCAACACTAATCATAATTCATAATCTTATAAATTTATAATGCATTATATTTTTGCATTATCTTGAAGAGTATTCAATAAAAAAAGTCATGATGAAGACTGTTTAATTAAGCTATTTACATTTATTTAATATCTTGTTGAATCAAGTTGAGTTTTTAAGTTGAATTGTTGAATCAAGCTTTTCAACTCAACTTGAGTTCTTGAATTCAACTTCTCAATTCAACTCAACACTTTTTTCAAAAAATTTCAATTTAATTTAACACTTTTCAAGTTAAATACTTGACTTGAACTCAGATACTTGACTTGACGCGATCAGTTTATATTAGACTGATCGTCAAGCTGAGTTTTCATATCTACATTTTGATTTGACTTGAGTATTCAGGTTGAATCTTCTGACTCGACTCGAATACTCAGGTTGAATCTCATGACTTAGCTCGATATCGATCTCAAGTCGAGTCAGAACTCGCTGACTTAATTTGACTCGTCAAGCAATCAAATATGACATCAAGAGAGCTAAATATAGAATTTTTTTCCGGTTTTATGCTTTTGCATTACCTTTTTGATAGAGAGTCATGATACGAAGCTATGATAGGGAAACATGAAGGTCGTTTGATAGAAAGTCATGAAGAGAAGTCATGAAGGAAAGTCATGGTAGAGAGTCATGGTAGAGAGTCATGATAGGGAAACATGATAGGAAGCTATGATAGGGAGCTATGGTAGGGAGCTATGATAGGGAGCTATGGTAGGGAAACATGGTAGAGAGCCATGATAGAGAGTCATGATAGAATATCTACCTACCTACCTTCATGTCTTGGCGGGCCGGATCGGGAATTTCGGGTCGATACTCAGTCCCAACCTTCTGACTCGACTCGAATACTCAGGCCAAGAATCCTGACCCGAATCGAGTCTTGGCGGGCCGAGAACCCGGCCCGACCTCGATGACCCGGCCCGACGCGGCCAGTCTAGTCTATATAAGACGAAAGATTAATCAAAATAATAAATCATTTAATTTATCATTTAATTACGTGATTAAACATTCAATGAAATTTGTTGATGTAAACTGTATACAGAAGATAAATTCATTCAAGAACAAGAATTTAAAGAGACAGCATTGCTGAGCTGCAGTAGATTATAATTTCAAGTCGAATATTCATTTCTACAACGTGCTTGAAAATATCAACGAAAAAGTCACTCTGAAGATCTACTTGAAGCATTACTTCAATTGTGCATCTTTATCTGATTTATCTTCTATAAAGCACATGTGGCAGGTATAAAACCAGAAGCTACGGA
>JAABUV010001557.1_pt1 | contig 32949 bp, 28 predicted proteins | sample 5559971 | NCBI WGS metagenome assembly JAABUV01 (sample SAMN10711881, study PRJNA513362) | rock metagenome | isolation source: Antarctica rocks | place: Antarctica: Victoria Land, Knobhead nord | collected 2015-12-19
AAGTACCGCTGGCTAAACTGCGACGCCTACCAAGACTTCCCGACGCTTTGCCAGAGCGTCACCGACATTCTGGCGCAGGTCGAAACGAAGTACCGACTTTCTTTTGCATGACTACTTAGTAGCTCACGCGCAGGCGTGCGCCGTCTGGGATGCGTGTGCCGGGCGTCAGTGTCAGCGCGGGCGGGTCGTGGTACGCCTGCCAGGGGTTCAATTGGGGGTCCACGATCTTCCGGTAGTCACGCCCCTCGGCATAGACCGTGCCGTCCTCGCCTCGGACAGTGACGGGGCAGCCGGGCCGGCGCAGCACGTTCACCAGGCCGATCTCATCGACGCTCAGGTCGTCCCACCAGATTTTGCCGTCCTTGCCGTACCAGGACCCTAGGTAGAGGTTGGCAGTGGTGTTGTTCAGGCTGTTGAAGACCAGGTCGTAGTGCCTCCAGTCCTGCGTCCGGTCGCAGTGGAACGTCCCGTAGCTGATGCCGGAGCCGTCCGGCGCGAGCACCTTGACCTCGGGCGTCGGCCCGGCCAAGCCCTCGGTCTTGACCCAGAACGAGACGCGGTACTGGCGGTGCGGCTGGAGCCGGATCGGCTGCTCGATGCGGGCGTGCTGGGCGGGGTTTTTGCCGATGTTCTCCATCCGAAGCGACGTTTTCCCGCCGTGCATGACCTGATGGTCGGCGAACGTGGTCGTGCCCTCGTCGTCCTGGAAGCTCCAGCCATTGAAGTGGTCGCCCCGCGCCTCCTCGAAGCCGCCGTTGACGACTCGTGTCGGGTTGTCCGGCTGGAAAGTCGCCGCCCCGCCGCGCGCGACGAACAGCGCGTCCTGCGACAGCACCCCCTCGGTGTCGTTGCGGTCGTGCGCCCCGCCCATGACCATGGCGACCAGGCCCAGCCCGTGCTGCCGGGCGGCCTTTTTGAACGCGGCGGCGCGGGAGGGCGCGACGTCATAGCCGAACACCACGGCGTTGTAGCCGTCCGCCTGGGCGCGGGGGAAGTCGGCGATGACGCGGTCTACGGCCTGGGGGTCGCTCATGGTACGCCAGTAGAAGAGCCAGCGCTTTTGCAGCCGCGCCTGGGCCGGAGCATGGCCGCTCAGGGGGACCGAGGCGGGCGCGGCCTGGACAGCGCCGCCCAGCATGACGGTCAGGAGGAGGGCGATCAGAGGGCGGAGGAGGGGCATGGGGCACCTGATTCAAGCGACGGTCGGCAAAATTGTTTGTGTGCTCTGTTCACCGATGCGGCGCGCGATTCCTGCCAGCCAGGGCATCAGGTATACTGCCCGCATGGCCGCACAACCGACGCCGCGCGCTGACGAACCGGCCCGGCCCCCGCACCTGCTGCCCCTGATCGGGATCGCCCTCTTCGTCTCCACCTTCGTCAGCGACGGCAAGCTCGCCAAGCTGCCGCTCCAGTTTCTGCTGAAAGACCGGCTCCACGTCTCGCCGGAGGCGATGGCGGCCTTTTTCGGACTGGCGGGGCTTGCCTGGTACTTCAAGCCGCTGGCCGGCCTGGTCTGCGACGTCGTGCCGCTGTGGGGTTCGCGCCGGAGAAACTATCTGCTCCTCAGCGGCCTGGGGGCGGGCCTGCTGTGGGCGGGCCTGGGGATGGTGCCACGCCGGTACGGGCCTCTGGTCTGGACCCTGGTGGCCGCCAACGCCCTGGCCGTGATCGCCAGCAGCGTGGCGGGCGGGCTGCTGGTGGAGGCGGGCCAGCGGCAGGGCCGGACGGGGCGGCTGGGGGCGCTGCGCGAGACGGTCATCGCCGGGACGAGTCTGCTGGCCCAGCCGGTCGGTGGGTTTCTGGCCGCCCGCGCGTTCGGCTGGACCTGCGGGATCGGGGCGTTCTTGTTCTTGGGCCTGGTGCCGGCCACGCTGGCACTCTTGCCCGAACCGCCCGCGCCCCGGCCTGGGGCGCGAACTTGGGCGGACCTGGGGACACGTCTCAGGCCACTCTTCCGGTCGCGCGCCTTGTGGCTGGCAGCGGCGTTTATTTTTCTTAAAGAGCTGTCGCCGGGTCTGGGGACGCCGCTGTTCTTCTACCAGACCAACACCCTGCACTTCGGCAAGCTGTTTCTGGGCGGCCTTGGGGCGGTCTTCAACGGCGCGGCCATTCTGGGGGCATTGGTCTACGGCCGTCTCTGCCGGCGTGTGCCGCTGGGCAGGCTGCTGGCGGGGAGCATCATCCTCAGCGCACTGTCCACGCTGCTGTTTTTGGGCCTCCACTCGCACACATCGGCTCTCGTGGTTCAAGCCGCGTCGGGCTTTCTGGGCATCTTCGCTTCGGTGGCGCTGATGGACCTGGCCGCCCGCGCCGCCCCGCGCGGCGGCGAGGCGACGGGCTACGCGCTGCTGATGAGCGCGTTCAACCTGGGCCTGACCGCCTCGGATATTTTAGGCTCGTGGCTGTTTGACCATTACCACGTCCCGCTCCCCGCCCTGATCCGGCTCAGTGCGGGCACAACCGCCCTGGCCCTGCTGGCCGTGCCGCTGATCCCCCGCGACATCCTGGCGAGGCCGGACCGGGCCGGCGTGATCGGCTAGTCGTGCTTGCGCGCGTCGTGCCCGGCTTTCTCCGCCGGCTCGGTGTTGGCGACGAACTGATGGCCCTCTTTCGAGCCTTCGACTTTCTTCGCGTCCGTGGCCTTTTTTTCTTCCGGCGTCAGCTTGTCCCAGGCCTCTTGGGGCAGGTAGCGGTGCATCCCGTCGGCGCGGTCGGCCGGGCCGCCGTCCGCCGTGGTCCACTTCTCTTCGGTCCATTCGTGCAGGTGCTCCTGCGCGCCCGTGGGCCTGTCGCCCTTGTAGCCGCCGCCGGCCTTCTCGTACTCGTGGGTCAGCAGTTGCGCCTTGCGGGCGCTCCACTGGCCTGCGTGGCCGCCCTTCTCCCCTTGGGTGATCTCGGCCTTCAGACGCTCGCGCAGGGCGGGGTCTGTGTAGACGTCGTCGGTGTGCTTGGTCGCCATGAAGTGTCTCGGTTCTAAGCCGCCGTGACTCGGGGCGGCAGTGCGTATGTACCCATCCCGGCTCACGTCAGCCCCCGCTCGCCCGCGAGCGGCGCGGCGTGGCGGCCCGGCTCGCGGTAGATGGGATAGAGGTCGCCGACCGTCCGCTCGACAGCCTCCCAGTCCAGCCAGGCCGGCCCGCCCAGGCGCTCTTCGGCCTCGGGCGTCAGCAGAACCGGGCGGGAGCGGGCGGGGGCTGCGCCCACGCCCGCCAGCGGCGTCTCGGCGTCTTCGTCCATCAGGCGTCGCACGTTGCGCTCGCCGATGCGCCCGTAGCTCAGGGTCTCGACTTCCAGGCCCGGCACGATGACCTTGACGGCGTGGACGCCGCCAGCGAACTCGGAGAAGTCGGCCACTAAAACATCCAGGCCCGCCGCCTGAAGACGCCCGGCGATGTCGTGTAACAGCACTTCTTTGTCGTCGGCAAGCCGCGCGTCCGCCGTCGGCAGGTCCGCAAAGGCGACTTGGTCGGTCACGCGCAGGACTCGCGGGACCAGCAGGGCGCGCAGGCCGTCGAGCGGCAGACCGAGCCAACGGACCATCTCGCGCAGGGCGCGCGGCTCCTGGGCGGCGGGGTCCACACCGGGCAGCATCCGGTCCAGATACCCCGCCGGCGCGACCCGCGCGACGGCTTCGAGCGGCCCGTGGAAGAAGGCCATGCGGGCGCGGGCGGCGCAGAACTCCAGCAGGGCCTTCTGCAAGGCGACGGCGGCGACCGGGTGGACGGCCTCGCCGCCCCCCGCCGCCATGATCGGCACCCCCCCGCGCGCGTCGTCCCGGTCGATGCCGGCGACATAGAAGCCGGGCAGGCCGAAGTCCAGGCTCGCGACCTTGACGACCACGTCCACACCCGCCGCGTCCAGCCGGTCCAGGAGGCCCCGCGCGGCGGGGTCCGTGACCGTGACAAGGTCCAGGGCCGTCCCGGTCGCCAGGGCGCGGATGTGGACCCCGTTGCCGTCCCGTTGGAGCAGTTCCAGCAGGCCGTGGCTGATCGCCTGCGCCCGCGTCAGCCCCGCGCCCAGGCCATTCGTGATCGGCGTTACCAGAGGATTTGCGCCGACGTCGCCCCGGTACGTGGCGACGAACTCGACGGGCACCCGCACCGGCTCGCCCGTCGTCCAGCGGGTCACCTCGACCCATTCCAGCGGCGTGTCGGGCGTGTAGCCGCTGCCGGCGTCCAAGCAGAGCGTCAGCGGGTCGCAGACGCCGTTTAGCCCCCGCTTCTGCACCATCTCCTGATAAGTGGCCCTCTGCCGGGGCCATTGCAGCACGGCGCGGGAGGCGGCGAACTCCTCGGTCATCTCCCCCATCGCCCCGACCAGGGCCTGATCGTCGGTGAAGCCGTAGCCCGCCCCACCCCGCGTCCTCCCGTCGCGGGCAAAAAACGTCGCCGTCCGGCAGGGCAGGTCCAGCCGGTCGAAGGGGGCCGTAGAGAACTCCAGCAGCTCCCCCTCCGGCAGCGCCTGGGCGTAGGCCGCGATGGCCTGTTCAACTGTGCTTTGATCCGTCATAAGAGGGGGGTGAGCTTTCTAAGCGACAACGGCGGGAGCCGGGGCTGTGGGAAGCCCCGGCCTTATACGGCGGACAAGCCCAGAGTCAGCAGCCCCGGCGGCGCGAGCAGGCGCTCGGCGTAGCCGCCCAGCCCCGCCCGCTCGGCTTCGAGCGCGTGGAACGCGCTCAGCTTCCGGGCCACCTCGTCCGGCCCGCCGAACTGGAACCCGATCTGCGTCCCGTAGGCCTGCGCGCCGATGATCTTGCGGACCAAAACGCCCTCAGACAGCATAACGGCCCGCTCTTCCAGGCCCACCGGCAGCAGCGGCGACGAGCGCGCGTCCGGGTCACGCAGGGCATAGGGCGTGTCGCGATACCAGAGCGTCCGGGGCGCCAGGCCGGCGTCAATGACCGCCCGGATGACCTGCCCGTGGTCTACGTGGCCGCCCAAACCCTGCGGGGCGAATACAGCGTCGGGGTTCAACTCGGCGGCCAGTTCCCGCAGCGCGTCCGCGACTGGCCGCCAGATGTCGTCGCCCGCATATGCCCCGGCGAAAAGCGCGGGGGCCGAATCGTAGCCCCGGTGCGGCGCTTCGGCGAACGGCCAGTGCCGGACGTCGCGGACGCCCGTGACGGCCGCGAACGCCCCGTCTTCGGCCCGGCGCAGGGCCATATAGTCGGCGTCAGGGGCCAGCCCCTTGTCGGTCTGGCAGCGCAGGGCGAACCCCTGTGGGTCCGGCACCGTCGCCGTGAACACGGTACACAGGTGGGCGTCCCAGCCCGACGCCAGCAGGCGCAGCATCGTCCCGGCGCAGGAAAAGGCCACGTCATCGAGATGGGGCGATAGCAAGAGGGCGGTCGGCATGGGCTTACAACAAATGCGGGGCGGCGCGGAAGCGGCAGGACAGGTCGGGCGGCGTGGTCAAGGCCCAGTCGGTGTCCGGCTTCGTCCCCAACAACCCTCGATAAACGCCCTCGATCTGGCGGGCGATGACGGGCCAGGAATAGAGATGCTGGGCCTCGTCATAGGCGAGTGTGGTCAGGCGGCGGCGCAAAGGGGCGTCGTCCAGCAGGCGCGTTATGGCCTGAGCCAGAACGGGGATGTCGCCGGGCGGGACCAGCAGGCCGTTTTCGCCGTCGCGCAGGCAGTCCACGACGCCAACGGCGAAGCACGAGACGACGGGCAGGCCGCTCGCCATCGCTTCCAGGATGGTGTTGGAGAAGCCCTCGGCATAAGTGGGAGACAGGAACACGTCACAGCGCCGATAAATGGCGGGCGTGTCGGCGTAGTCGGCGTAGCCGGTGATGTCTGTGCGCGCCGCGAGGCCCAGTTCCCCGACGCGCGCGTGGACCGCGTCGCTGTCCGGGCCGATGCCCGAAACGACCAGCCGGAAGTCGCCCCCCTCGGCCTGCAAGCGGGCCAGCGCGTCCAGCATGTCCAGCGCCCCCTTGCGCCGGTCCACGCGGCCATGATACAGCAGCACGGGGCAACCGGGGTCTTGCAGAGCGCCCGCCTCCCAGCCGGCGCGGGGGCGGAAGCAGGCGGTGTCCACGGCTCCGGGCACGACGGTGAACCGCGCGGGCGACGTCCCGTGGTTCTCGCGGACTTCCTCGGCGAACGAGCGTGACCCGATCAGCAGCGCCCCCGCGCGGTCCAGCACGATCCGCATGGCGTCCCGGTGCGTCCGGCAGCACGGCCCGACCCAGTGGCCGTCGCCGCCCTGGATGGACACGACGTTGGGGACGCCGAGCCGCTTGGACGCCTCCAGGGCGGCCAGGCCCGTGGGATAGCCGTACTGGGCGTGGATGACGTCGAACGGGGACTTCGCGTGTTCGGCCAGGACCGTCCTTGTCATCGTCTCGATGTCCCGCTCCCAGTTCGCGGGCGTTTCCTGCTCGCCCAGGGCTTCAAGGCCGATGACGCGGACGCCCTCAACCGGGGGCGGCGGGCCGCTGCCGTAGACGCGCGTCCCGGCCTCGTCGCCCCGGAACTGCGAGACCATAACGACGTCATGGCCCAATGCGACCAGTTGGCGCAGCAGGTTCTGGGCGTAGACGCTCATGCCCGAGACGGCGGGGAAAAAGCGGCGCGAAAGGAAGCAGATTCGCATCAGCGGCGGCCTTCTTCGAGGAAGCCCAGGACGTGCCGGCCCGGCTCGCGGTAGAGCGGGTACAGCGGCCCCATCGCCTGCTTGACGGCGGCGGGGTCCAGCCAGGCCCCGGCCAAATCCGCGTCGCGCCCGGTCAGCCGGATGGGTTTCGCGCCGGTCGGTGGATCACCCACGCCTACGATTGGCGACTGTCGGGCCAGCAGGCGGCGCAGGTTGCGCCCGCCGATGCGCCCGTAGGTCATCGTCTCGACTTCCAGGCCCGGCACGAGGGCCTTGAGGACCGTCGCGGGTGAGCCGGGCGGGGTGAAGTCGGCGTACAGGATGTCCAGGCCCGCCGCCCCCAGCCGCTCGGTGAGCAGGGCCAGCAGGGCCTCGGCGTCGGGCACATGGGTGGTCGGCAGGTCGGAGAACTTGCGCCGCGTGTGGACATCGAACAGGGGATGTTCCAGCATGGCGTAGAAGTCTTGGGCGGAGAGGGCGGCCCACCGACGCATCCCGCGCAGGGCGCGGTCGTCCTCGGAGCGCATCGAGGCCGGCTGGAAAGACTCCAGATAGCCGGGCGGCGACAGGGCGCGGACGGGGGCGAGCGGCCCGTGGTTGAAGGCCTTGCGCGCCCGCGCCGACGTGTACTCGCGCAGGGCCTTTGCCAGGGCGACTTCGCGGTCCGGGTGGACGGCCTCGCCGCAGGCCGAGAGCATGATCGGGTGCGGGGCGCGGGACGGCTCGCGGTCGTAGCCGACGACATAGAGGTTCGCCATGCCGAAGTCGTCCGATGCGAGCTTGACGATGATCTCAATGCCTTCGGCGTCTAAACATGACAGCAGGGCGCGCGTCGCGGGGTCCCGGACGTCGTCCAGATCGACGGCAATGCCCCGGTCCAGCGCCCGGTAGTGGACGCTGTTGCCGTCCCGCTGGAGCAGCTCCAGGATGCCGTGGGCCAGGGCGTGGGCGAGCGTCGGCCCCGCCCCCAGGCCGTTGGTGATCGGCACGGCCAGCAGCTTGTCAGATTTCTGGCCCCGCCTGATATCGGCGGCGCGGGGGGCGACAAACTCGACGGGAACCAGAACGGGGGTATCGGAGCGGTATCGCCGCGCTTCGACCCACTCGGCCACGGTGCCGTCGGGGTCATAATCGCCGCCCGCCGACAGGCAGAGCGAAACGGGATCGACGGCGTCCTTGCCGGCGCTTCTTAGCGCGCTGTAGGTCGCGGAGGTGCGCGGAGCGGCCCGGAGCGCGCTGCGCGCGCCCCACCATTCCACGGCCTCGCCCCAGGCGCTGGTCTGCGCGGCCTCCAGGGTCGGCCCGTAGCCAAATCCGTCCGACAGCGCCCCGTCCTCGCCGATCAGGGCGACGTTCCACAGCGGCAGGCCCAGGCGATCCATGCCCGTCAGCGGGAACTCGAACAGCGTCCCGGCATCCAGGGCGGGCGCGAGCGCGGCTTTGTATGTCTGAAGTGCGTTCATGGCGTGTTGATAGGCATCGGCCCGAAGAACGGCTTTCCGCCGAGCTGCGCGTCGAACAGGCGCAGGACATCGCCCGGCGTACAGGCCGCGGCCTCGAACGTCGTGTAGACGGTATCAAAGTCCAGTTCGGCGACGACCGCGCGGTAGCGCCGAATCTCGGCGTGGCTCATCGGGATGCGCCGGTTGAAGCCTTTATGGGTGCTGATGCCCGTCACGCGGCCCCCCTCATTGTGGAACTTCAGCATGTCCCCCGCGAACAGTACGCGCCGGTCCGCCAGGGACAAAATCGCGTGGCCGGCGAAGTGCCCGCCGGTGTGGATGAGCGTCACGCCCGGCGCGAGGTCCAAGCGGTCGTCGAAGGGCCAGGACGCACTAAAAGCGCCCGTCCAGGGCAAGTCTTGGACCTGGATCGCGACCTCGGGCGCGAACCGTTCTTGGAGCTGCCACAGCGCGCCGTAGGCGTGCGGGTGGGAGGCGGACAGCCAGCGGACGCCGCCGAGCGATTCGATCAGGGCCAGGGCGTCCGGGCCGTAGCAGGCCGTGCCGTCGAAGAAGACGTTGCCCTCGGGCCTGCGGATCAGATACCCGTTCGGGCCGATGCCGACGCGCGGTTCGGTCCAGAACGTCACGATGTCCGTGTGCTCGCCGGCCCAGAGGGTCTGGACCTCGCCCGCGATCTCTTCCGCCGACCGGAAGCGCCAGCCGCCCGCGGGCGGCGTGTGGCGGAAGTCGGTGCAGACGGGGCAGGAGGGCGGCACGGCGAAGTGCCGCTGCCAGAAGCCGCAGTTGGTGCAGAGGTAGGGCGTCAAAGGCATCCCGTCCCCTGCGCCGCCGCCAGCAGCCGCATCGTGTGCAGGTCGCGCTCGGGCGGGAACGGGAACGGGATGCCGCCCAGCAGGCAGCCGGAAAACGTCTCGATCTGCGTCCCGAACGGCGAGACGTCGTCGCCGGGCGGCACGGCCACGTCTTCGCCGATGCCTGTCCGGGCGTCGATCAGCGTCAGCGTCCCGCCCGGCGTCTGGCCCATCGTGTTATGCGCCACGGCCATCTTCTCGGTGCCGATGAGTTCCAGGGTCCGGCGCGGGAAGGCGTCGGGGCAGTTGTAGGCGACGTTCAGGGTCAGCAGCGCCCCGCCCTCAAAGCGTCCGACGAGGGCCGCCCCGTCGTCCACGGGGTACGGGTGGACACGGCGCTGGAAGAGGCAGGCGACTTCCACTAGCGGCTCGCCCAGAAGCCACTGAAGCAGGTCCAGGCCGTGCGGGGCCAGGTCGATGAACGCGCCGCCGCCCGCACGGGCGGGGTCGACGCGCCAGTTGTCGTGGGCGGCCTGGGTGGGCGGCACCCAATCGATAGGTGTCCAGCAGGCGTAGTGGACGCGGGCGGCGGTGACGGTCCCCAGTCTGCCCGCCGCGACGATCTCCCGGAGGAGGCGGTGGCGGGCCTGGAACCGCTGGTCGAAAGCGGTTCCATAGGAGACGCCGGCGTCTCGGCAGGCGCGTGTCATAGCCTCGGCGTCGGCCAGAGTGGTCGCCATCGGCTTCTCGCACAGGACGTGTTTCCCGGCCCGCGCGGCGGCCTCGCACAGCGGGCGGTGCAGGTGATTGGGCGTGGCGATGTAAACGGCGTCCAGGCCGGGCGCGTTCAGGAATTGATCCAGATCGGCCTGACGGGCGGCACCGGGGGCCAGGGCGGCGACGGCGCGCATGGCATCGGGGTCGGGGTCGTGAAGGGCGACCAGGCAGGCATGGGGAGCGTCCAAAATGCCGGGGGCGACGTAGTCACGGGCGACCCAGCCGCAGCCGATGATGCCCCAGCCGATAGTGGTTTCGAACTGGCTCACGCGGGCGCGCCCTCTAAAGGCATCAGCCCGACGGACCGCATGACCTGAAGCTGGAAGGCCTGGACCGGGCCGGGGTGGACGATGTCCATGTCGTCCAGGGCGACGCCGAGCGTAAAGGCGGCGGAGTTCGCGTGCCACTCCATCTCCAAAACCCGGTCCAGCACGTCCGCCGTCTGGAAGGCCTGGGACGCGGGCGTGTCCGACCGGAAGACGGAGTCCAAGGAGGCGCGGGCGGACGCCGCCAGGGCGCGGGGCAGCTCGGCCAAAGATTTCGCGCGGAACGTCTCCATCAGAGGCTTGAGCCTGTCGCCGAGCAGCACATCGCCCGCGTCCCCGGCATCCGGCAGGTAAGCGTTGTGCAGGTGGTGGGAGAGGCCGGAAAGGAAAACGCCGCCCGGCTCGGCCCCGGACAGGGGCGCGACCAGGACGCCGTACACGGCGACAATGGCGCAGTGCTCGGCGTGGCTCTCGGCAGGCTCCAAGACGACCCGGCGGTGCCCAGGCCGGGTCGCGCCGGCGCGGGGCTGGGCGGCCAGAAGCCGCGCGAACTCAGGCCTGAAGGCGTGGGCCACTTCCGGTGCGGGGGCGAGCGCCGCCCGCAAATCCGCCGCGAGGGCCGGGTCGAGCGGCCCCGCGACGGCAGCGAAGCCTGCTTGCAGAACGGCCAGGCCGTCGGCGGGGGCCATGCCACCCTCAGCCAGTACGTCCGCGTCGATTCCGGCCAGCCGGGCGGCGGCGACGGCGCAGGCGGTTTCAGACAGCGCCACGGCCCTCAGATCGTCGCCGACGGCGAGCCGCGCCCACGACCGCAGGAACAGCCGCTCGGCGACGGAGCCAGCCCGCCCCGCAGCGCGGATGCGCTTCAGGTCGTTCAATTCGCGCAGCAGCGGCAGCAGGGCCGGAACCGTCATCGGGCCAGGGCCTCCAGGCGGGCGTCCTGGCTCCTGTGCTCGCGCCCGGTCGGCTCGCCCTGCCCCTCGAGGCGGCGGGACTCTTTTTCCAGCAGGTCGATGCTCTCGGCCATCAGCGACTCGTCGATCTCGTGGACGTTGAAGCCCTCGCCGATGGTGCGGAGCATCTGGATGGTCAGCTCGCCGCCCAGGTGCTCGCGGAACTCGTGCAGACCGCGGAACAGCTCCGGCGTCCGCATCTCGGGCGCGAACACCTCAAAGCCCACCCCGGTCAGTGTCCGCAAGACGCGCCGCCATTCGGACCGGGTCAGCCAGCCCTTGAGGTGGGAATAGGTGACGTCGAGCGCCAGCCCGACGGCGACGGCCTCGCCGTGGTGCAGGCGGTACGATGTGACCTGCTCCAGCTTGTGGGCGGCCCAGTGGCCGAAGTCCAAGGGGCGGGACGACCCCATCTCGAACGGGTCGCCGCCCCCGCAGATGTGCTGGACGTGCAGCTCGGCGCAGCGCCGGACCAGGGTCTGCATCGGGGCCATGTCCCGGCCGGCCAGCGCGCGGGCGTTGTCTTCCAGAAAGCCAAAGAAGTCGGCGTCCTTGATCAGCGCGACTTTGATCGCCTCGGCGATGCCCTCGCGCCAGACTCGGTCGGGTTGGGTGGTCAAAAAACGAAAGTCATTGAGAACAGACCACGGCGGGGCAAACGTGCCGACCCAGTTCTTCTTGCCGAAGGCGTTGATGGCGTTCTTGACCCCCACGCCGGAGTCGTTCTGGGACAGCGTGGTGGTGGGGATACGCAGCAGGCGGATGCCCCGGTGGGCGGTCGCGCCGGCGTAGCCCGCGGCGTCGAGGAGCGCCCCGCCGCCGACCACGGCCAGATAGGAGTGCCGATCCAGGCCGGTCTGGTTGACGGCCTCCTGTACGGCGAGGGCGTGGCGCGGATCGTTCTTGACCCGCTCGCCGCCGGGCAGCAGCAGGGGCGGGGCGATCAATGTCAGTGTATCCCGGTGCTCACGGCAGTAAGACTCGATGGCGTCGCACGTGGAAAGCAGACGGTCCACTTCTTCTTCTACGACGAACAGAATGCGGGCGGGCATGCGCTCGCTCCGGGATGCGACGACGTCGGCTAAAAGAGGGTTGGTGGGGCTGAACAGGTCCGTGGTAAAGTGAACGTCATAGTGGAACTTCACTTGAAGGTCCGCCTGAATCGATTCCATTCGGGAGTAGCTTTCTAACGACACCGGCGTGGGGTCGGGGCGGGGGCGGGAAAGATTTGGGGCAGCGAGTCGGGCTATTGTACCAAGTTATGCCCGAAACCAAACAGGCTGCTGAGGGGGGTGCCGCCTACGCCGTTTCGATGATCTCCACGTTGGCGCGCGGGACGGTCACGACCGATCCGTCGGCCAGCAGCGCGTCCAGGACGCGCACGGACGCGCCCGACCCGATCACGGTCAGTTTGAACGGCAGGGCCGAGACCGTGGCGAGCCACCCGAAATAGGGTTCACGGATCAGCCGGATGGGCGTCCCCACCAGGAGGCTGCCTTCCTCCTCGGCCCCGCTGCTGGCGCGGTCCGAACGGGGGAGCGGGACGATCACTTCGGGGCGGATGACGCCCGCACGGATCTGCGTCGCGCCGTTGATCGAGGCCGATTTGCCCTCCAGTGACCGCAACAGATCGAACGTCCGCCGCGCCATGGCGATGGTGCCGAATCCCTCGGTGATGACCAAGGTGAGCGTGATGTTCTCATGGCCGGTGATGGCGACGCCGATGTCATAGCCCAGAAACTCGATCAGGTCTTTGTCGATGATGCCGCCGACGACGATGCCGATCACGCCCATCTCGGACGCCCGCCGCAGGGCCGCCCCCGAAATGTTCGCGCCGCCGACGATGACCTTGCCGGCCAGGTCGGGCGTGATTTGCCCTTCGGTCAGGTCGTCCTCGGGCGCGGACGAGACCAGATGTATCTCCCCCACCCGCTCGCCGCCGATGCCGAAGATGCCCTGGATCAGCGCCCCCTCGGTCTGCACGACGACGCCCTCGCCCGCAGTGGTCTCGGCGACGGTCCCGGCGAGATAGGCCGTCAGGTTGATCGGCAGGGGTGCCTGCCGGACGCCGACGTTGCCCGACACGCCGCTGATCGTTTCGACCGTGCCCGCGACGGGCGACTTGGCCTCGGACTTGAGCATGCCGAAGAAGGCCTTGGTCGCCGCCACCACCTGCCCCTTTTGAACCTCGTCGCCGACCTGAACGGTCAGCGTCGCGGGCATCTCCTCGGCGTCAATCCCGAGCTGGGCGGAAACCTTGACCGGCTGCATCAGCCCCGGCAGCGAGGCGCGCGCGACGACGGTCTCGGGCGCAACGGCCTGGCCCGGCTCGACCAGCACCTCCCCCTTGAGCGGCAGCCGCCGCGTCCGCCGGATCGTCGTGTGGGGGCTGACCTTCAGCCCCGGCGTGTAAGCAGTTCCCAAGTGTTTCCCTTTACCCGCTTGGGTTTCTGCCCTGGCGGTAAGCCTGAACGGTGACAGCGGCTTATTCCGATGTACTCTCCGCCGCCTGTCTGAGAGCAAGCCATGCCACTTTCAATGGCTGACCTACTGCACTTTCAGGCTCTGCCAAAACTAACGCCTGGTACGCTTCAAGGAACTGAAGGCGGGAGCGGTGAAAGAGGTGCAGGAAATGACGGAGGAAGGCAATGCAGTCTAAGATGACGACCTCAACGCCGCCCGTCTGGTCGTATAGGCTTGCGGCGTATTCTTTTACCTCGCGGTCAATGACATCAGTTGTGATGAAGATGTAGTTCTGCACCCGTAGATCGGCGATTTTTCGCAGAGCAGCGTTGATGTCCTCGCGCGTCACCTCCCGCATCTTCATATCATACCCAGTCACAACCCCATCGCTGCCAATCAGAGTAACCTCGATGTCGCCTATTGCGCCGGTTTGCAGGTCAGCCGCGTTGTGACTTGAGAGGGGTCTGATCGTCTCACCCAGACACCCGCCTGCCGCCTCATAAGCCGCCGCCACCGCGAGCACCGGCAGGCGGCTCGATCCAGGGCTTCTCAAATGCTGTTCAAGCAAAGTCAGGATACCTTCTGACGACAAAGGTATGCCTTCATTTGGCGCTCGCAGTCCTGCCATAAGCGCCGACATCTGCTCCTCACGCAAGTGCCTCTTGATGAGCAATGACCGCACACTCTCGGCAAGAACATCCGCCGCCGACACCGCCCCGTCCTGAACGTCTGTGAGAATCAGCAAGGCGGCTGAATAAAGCTCAGGGGTGCGGCCGACAAGGTTCGTCGAGGGCAGCAGTGTCGTGTTCCGGTTCCTCAAAGCCGGCGTCAAGAAGGCTGTCGTCGGGTTACACGGCAGGCCGTGGGTCTGGATGAACGCCGTAACGTAGCCCTCGTCGTAGCTGCGGCCCGAATAGACATCGCTGTCGCCGATTTCTGTGTACGGCTTGCGGATGTCAACTGTGGGGTGATGCGCCTTCGCTAGAGTGCAGGCAAGGACAAGGCGGACCACCGCCCCATTCCTCTGGTTCATACTGACAAGCTCAATGCGCTCCCGGACGGCTTGGTCCTGAACTAGAGATCGTCCAAGGCTAGTGCTGGCTCGCTCGTAGGAGCGGGCGAGGATTTCCTGGGGCGTCTCTTGGTCGGCTCGATCTGAGGGCATGGGGCTTCCTTCGGCGGATCGTAGTTGAACCAGACGACCTCGGTTCGCGCCCCTTTGGAAGAGTGGCACATCTTCTCGGGCGCTTCGACGTGCCGCCAGTCTCCGTACAGTTCAATCATCAGGTCGCAGTGGTAGCCGGAGAGCACGACTTTTCCCTGAACGCGGTGCAGGACCTCGGCAAGCCGACGGTGCTGGTCATCCTTCATCTCGTGCAGGTAGGCCTGGCTGTCGCCGCGTGAGCCGTGCGGGTATGGGGGATCGCAGTAGAAAAGCGTCTCCGGGCTATCATAGCGCTCAATGACCTCCAAGGCCGGGGCGTTCTCGATCTGAACGCGCATCAGGCGCTGGGCGATCTCCGCGAGGTCATCTACGCTCCCGAGCCAGCGCGAAACGGCCCCCGCCATGCCCGCCCGGCTCGTCAGCAGGCAGTGCGCCCAGCGCCCGCCGCTCGCTCTTTGGGCCAGCCCAGTCCGCACCTGGCGGGCGCAGACGAAGAACCGGCGGGCGCGTTCCATATCGGACAGTCCAGGCTGCCGCGTACTTGCCAGGGTGAGTTCTTCACGGGAGAAGGGCGTCAGGCCGATCTGCTCGATCAGCGCCGCGCGGTCGTTGCGGAGCACCCGAAAAAAATTGACCAATTCGCTGTCGAGGTCGTTGTATGTTTCCACCGGCGACGGCTGCCGGTTGATCAGCACCGCCGCCGAACCGCCGAACACATCGCAGAAGTGCGTGGTCTGAGGCAGGAGCGGGAGGAGCCAATCCAGATGGCTGAACTTGCCGCCGTACCACCCGAATGCAATCAGCTTATTCATCTTTCCGCTCAAAATCAGGGGTTGCGTCTGGATGCTGCCAACTGCTAAACACAACTTTCTCAATCCATTGAACTTCGGCAAGTCGCGGTTGATAGCCAACGCCCTGCCACACCCCATCTATTGCAGCCGCAGCGACAATTGTAGGATTTGTGACTGTACAATCCCCGTGAACACTGATGACGGTAACGCAGCGGCCTTTCTGCTCGGCCACGTGCAGAGCGTACTGCACCCCAAGCACAGCCCCCTGCTTCCAATACTTGTCTCCATCCCCAACCCAGTTGTTGTCACGATAGCCATGCCAATTTTCAGCAAACTGCACGTCACACACAAAGACTGAGTATCCTCAGCAACCTCTACATTAACAAGGGCGTTGTAGCCAACTCCTTGGTACTGACGGCCAAACTTGCCTCGTACTTGACCCATCGTGATAATACCCATGGTGGCCTAACACAGCATTAGCCGTGTGCGCTGCGGAACTTCTGGATGACGGCGTGGGCGGTGTCCACGTCTTGCCAGCCCAGCACCGTCGTTTCTTTGTCTTCCAGGTCTTTGTAGATGTCGAAGAAGTGGACGATCTCTTTGAGGATGTGGGCGGGCAGGTCGGAGAGGTGCTCGATGCCCTCGAAGCGCGGGTCGGCGGCGGCGACGGAGAGGATCTTCTCGTCGGGGCCTTTCTCGTCGCGCATCATCAGGACGCCCAGGGGGCGGGCGGCGATCAGGCAGCCGGGGAACGTCGGCTGCGTGGTGATGACCAGGATGTCCAGCGGGTCGCCGTCCTCGGCCAGCGTGTCGCAGATCCAGCCGTAGTCGAACGGGTAGAACAGCGGCGAGTACAGCGTCCGGTCCAGCTTGAACACTCCCAGCTCGTGGTCGAACTCATACTTGTTGGAGGACCCCTGCGGGATCTCGACGATCATGTTGACGATGACCGGTGCCTGGTCGCCCAGCGGGATGTCGAGATAAGACATGCGTTTTCCGTTCAATTTCCGTTCGGTGTGTCGGCCTGCACGTCGGCATTTGCCCTAATTCGCGGCGGGCGCGCGGGTTTCCTGCCTGGCGCGACTTGTCCCTACCACCCGTCCTGCCAGCGGCGGACGCTGTAGCCCTTGAAGCCGTAGCAGCGGACGACCTGGACGGTGCGGATGGGGTCGGCGTAAGGCGGGTTGCGGTAGATTCGCAGGGGGGGCTGCGGCTCGACGCGGGCGAACACGGCCCGCAGGTCGTCGAAGTGGTCCTGGTTGTCCGTGTCGTTGAGGAACACGGCGTCGCGGCCCTGGAGCCTCGCGGGGTCTTCCCAAAACATATACTCGCTGGCCTTGTAGTTGAGAAAAAGCGCGTAGGTCTGCGGGCGGCCCGGCAGGTAGAACGCGGCCTCGGAAGGCATCCGGTAGTTGATGCCGAAGACGAACGGGGCTTTGCCCCCGGACGCGGCCATTGCGGACTGCTCCGCTGCCACGCGCGCACCCAGCGCGCGCCAGCCGTACAGCTCGTTGGTGCGGTCGTCCGAACCGTGGGGGAACTTGACGCCGGCAGAGTAAAGCAGGTTAGGGAAGAGCGGCACGACCGCGAGGAACACCGCCAGCGTGACGCACAGGACGCCCCAGGCTTTGCCCCAGACCCCCCGCCGCTCCCACAGGCGCACGAGAACGGCGGCGACCAGGATAAGACCCGTGACGTAGGCGGCGACGGCCCAGTTGCCTTCGACCTTGCTCTTCAGGGCCGTGGCGACGGTCGCGGCGAAGGCGACCAGGCTCGGGCACCACAAAAACAGCCAGGCGTCGTCGTGCTCTTGAGTCCACCGTTTAGCGCCGCGCCTGGCCCCGTCGTACAGGGTATACAGGTAGGTCAAAAAGAGGAACGGGGACAGCAGCAGTGCCTGGTCGCCCAGGAAGCGCAGTACCCACTTGGGGCCGTCGCGCCCCGTGCCCCGCGAACTCATGGCGTGGATGTGTATCCAGAAGGCGTTCTCGTGGGTGTGGTTCCACCACAAAAACGGCGCGAAGACCAGCAGGGCAGCGAGGCCGGCCACGTAGGGCTGGGGCCGCCTCAGCCAGCGACTCCGCGCGGCCGGTGAGAGCAGGATGTAGAGAAAAATGCTCGGCAGGAGCAGCAGGGCGTTGAGCTTTGATTGAGCCGCCAGGCCCGCCAGGACGCCCGAACCCACCCACCAGGGCCAAGTCGGCCGGTCGGTCAGGGCGCGCTGGGCGACGTACAGCGTTGCGGCCCAGAAGGCGAGTTGGACGGGGTCCTGTGTCATCAGCACCGAGCCTGCCGCGAAGAGCGGGACGACGTTCGCCAAGGCGACCGCGACGAGGGCGACGACAGGCCCCAGCAGGCGCTTCGCCAGCAGATACAGGAAGACACAGGCGACGAGGGAGCAGAACGTCGCGCCGGCCCGGACACCCAGTTCGTTCGTGCCGAAGATGCCCGTAAAGGCGCGGATGACCAGCGCCATCAGCGGCGTGTTGTCGTAGAAACCCCAGGCCAGGTGCCGCGACCACTGCCAGTAGTAGGCCTCGTCTTGGATCAACTCGTGGCGCGCATCGTACCACAGGCGGAACAGAGTGAGAGAGACGAGCAGGCCGCCCGCCACTGCATCGCAGCGGCGGGTGGCCCGAGTGTCGGGCTTCCGGGCGGGTGGCGGCAGGGTCGTCAAATCTTGAACAGGTCCTCGCTAACGGTCTGGTTGACCCGGATGTTCTGGTACACGGTGGCCCCGGCGAGCTTGTTCTGCGTGTTATACAGCTCAACGCGGGTGGGCACGAAGATGCCGGGCGCGATCTGTACCGGGTTCTTGTACAGGAACCACTTGGTGAAGTTGCCCTGCCGGTCATAGTTGTACCGCTGGGCGGTGATGTGCGTCCGGGGATCGATCCAGATGAGGTCGTAGTACGTTTCGCTGCGCTGCTTGGGCTGGACCCGGTAGCAGAGCAGGCCGCTCTCACGGCGCAGAAACGTGACGGTGTAGTCGGCGAGAAGCTCAGGCGGGACCAGCCCGAAGTCGAGCAGCGTTTGGCGCTTGCCGGGGGCACCGGTCGTGTCCTGCTTTTTATCCACGAACGGGGCGACGGTCCGCTTCATGTTGCCGTTGATGACATAGTACCCGGTTGCGAGGTGGGGAATGCTGGCCTCGATCCGCAGCTTGCCGGGCTGCTCGTAGGTGAGCGAGCCGCGGTGCAGCCGGTAGGCGAGGGCGATGTCGCCGCCGATCTTCTTGAGCTGATCCTGGTTTTCTTCGACGATCTCGCTGCTGGCCTGGAGGGTGTGGACGCGCGACGAGGTCAGCGCCCGGATGTCCGGGGCGGCCTGCGCGGTGGCCGCGCTCAGGGCCAGGGCGGCGGCCACGAGAACGCGGGTGAATCGGGATGTCATGGGGAGTTTTCTCCTGGAGTCCGGTGTTTCATCTGTAGGCCCGACATCCAGTAGGACACCAAAGCGGGGTCGATGGTTCCCGCACGGGCCGCGCCCCGGCATCTCACGGGGGCAGAGATGGGTACACTGGAAGCTAACTATGGCAATGGACATTCATGCGCTGCGCGTCTTAGAGTTTGACGCGATCCGAAAACAACTGGCCGCCCAGACCGCCTGCTCGCTGGGGCGGGAGCGGGCCGAGGCGCTGACGCCGTCGGACTGGCTGCCGCAGGCGCAGGCGCGTCTGGACGAGACGACCGAGTGCCGGACGCTGATCGGCACGAAGGGCAACCTGCCGCTGGGCGGCGTGACCGACATCCGTCCGCTGCTGAAGGCCGCCGACATCGGGGCGACGCTGGAGCCGCACGGGCTGCTGGGCGTCCTGGACGCCGCCGCCGCGTCGCGCTCGCTGAAGCTGTTTTTGCAAAAGCTGGCCCAGGACTACCCGATCATGGCAGACCGGGCGGGGGCGCTGGGCCTGTTCCCCTCTTTGGAATCGGAGATCAATTCCAGCGTCGGCATTAACGGGTTCATTCTGGACTCGGCCTCGCCGGACCTGGCCCGCATCCGGCAGCAGCGCAAGAGCACGTCGCAGCGGATGATGGACCGGCTCAACGCGATCATCTCCGGGCCGATGCGGGCCATGCTCCAGGACCCCGTGATCGTCCAGCGCGGCGACCGCTACTGCGTCCCCGTCAAGGCCGACCATCGGGGCGCGTTCGGCGGCATCGTCCACGATACGTCGTCGTCGGGCGCGACCATCTTCATGGAGCCGCAGGTCGTGGTCGATCTGGGCAACGAGATCAAAGAACTGGCGATCAAAGAAGATCAAGAGGTCAACCGGATACTGCGCCGCCTGACCGAAAGCGTCGCGCGCGTCTCGCCCAGCCTGCTGGTCACCATCGAGACGTTGGGCGAGATCGACTTCATCGCCGCCCGTGCCCGGCTGGCCGAGGTGCATAAAGCCGTCGAGCCGTCGCTGAACAGGTCGGGTCTGACGCGGCTCCTGTCCGCCCGGCACCCGCTGATCGACCCCAAAGTCGTCGTGCCCATCGACATCGAGCTGGGGGCACCCGGCAACGCCGTGCTGCTGATCACCGGCCCGAACACGGGCGGCAAGACGGTCAGCCTGAAGACGACGGGCCTGCTGACACTGATGGCACAGTGCGGCCTGCACGTGCCCGCGGCGCGGGCCGAGATGAACGTCTTCGACCAGGTGTTCGCCGACATCGGCGACGAGCAGAGCTTGCAGCAGTCGCTCTCGACGTTCTCGGGGCACGTTTCCAATATCGTCCGCATCCTACGCGACCTCAGAAGCAACGCCTTGGTTTTGCTGGACGAAGTCGGCGCGGGCACCGATCCGGGCGAAGGCGCGTCGCTCGCCCGCGCGCTCTTGGACAGCCTGCGCGCGAAGAGCGCCCGCGTCATCGCGACCAGCCACTACGGGGAACTCAAGACCTATGCCTTCGGCACCGAGGGCGTCCAGAACGCCTCGGTCGAGTTCGACGAGGAGACGCTCTCGCCGACCTACCGCTTGCTGCAAGGCATCCCCGGCTCGTCCAACGCCTTCGCCATCGCCGGACGCCTGGGGATGCCCGAGTCGGTCCTGGACGACGCCCGCCGCGCCCTGGCGGGGTCGGACGAGACCGCCGACCTGCTGCGCGGCCTGGAAGAAGCCCGCCGCAAGGCCGTCTCCGACGCGCGGGCGGGGGAGCAGGCGCGCGTCGAGGCCCAGATGCTCAAGCGGCGCTACGCCGAGGAGCTGTCAAACTTAGAGGCCCTGCGCCGCGAGGCCCGGCAGCGGGCGCAGGACGAGGCCCGCGCCCTGATCAAGAAGGCCGGCGACAGACTGGATCACGCGCTAGCCGAGATCCGCCGCGCCCAGGCGGAGGGCAGGCAGACCGAGCGCGCCCGGCAGAAGATTCAAAGCATCGGGAGTGACCTTCAATCCGCGATCCAGGATCAACTGTCCGGGGACCATCCGGTTCCCATCGAGTCCGTCCCGGACCGACCCCTGCGCCGTGGCGACAAGGTCCGTATCACGACTCTGGAGATGGCTGGCGAGCTGCTGGAAGACGCCCGAGGGGACGCCCCTGTGCCGGTCCAGGTCGGCGCGATGCGCGTCAGCGTCCCGGCCTCCATGCTGCTGCTGCTGGGCAAAGAGGAGAAAAAAGAAGAGAGGAAGCTCGCCCCCACCCCCCGAGTCAGCGCCGCCCCGCCGCGCCCCACCGACAACGGGACGGATGGCGACGTGCCCTCGTTCTCCATGCAGAAAACGATGGCGATCACCCCGCAGATCACCCTGCTCGGCCAGCGCGCCGACGAGGCCGTGGTCAACGTCGAGAAATATCTCGACGATGCCTACGCGGCGGGCCTGACCCGCGCCCGCGTCGTCCACGGCAAGGGCACAGGTGCGCTGCGCCGGGCGGTGCAGGAGTTCCTCTCGGGGCACCCGCTGGTGGACAATTTCGCCACCGCCGATCCCGAAGAGGGCGGCGCAGGAGCGACGGTGGTGACACTGCGGGCCACTTAAATGCCCGCGTGTAAAGCAAGCCAGCATGGGGTAGATACGAGTTGTCCCTCAAGTCACCAGGACATCAATGGAGAACCCAAATTATGGCAAACACAGACGATACGCGCGTCGATGACGGCGTACAGCACGGCATCGATGGCAACCCGAACCATGACGCCGAAAAGGGCGCGGTCGGTGGGGCGGTCGGCGGCGCGGTCGTGGGCGCACTCGCGGGCGGCCCGATCGGGGCCGTGATCGGGGCGGTCGCGGGCGGCGCGGCCAGCGGCGTGGGCGTGGCCGCCGTGGACCGAGTGGACAACGACAACACGGTCACGGGCGTGGGCCACGGCGCGACGCCGGACGCGCACGGCGCGGCGGGGACGACGACCACGGACGATGACACCATCGTCGTGGACAAGCGTACCCACTAGCCTAGAGTTTCGAGAGGGCCTGGAGGTTCGACCCCCAGGAACGATCAGTGCAAGCCCCCGCCTGCGCGGGCGAGGATGCCATGAGCGTCCTCCGCCCGCGCCGACGGGGGATTTGTTTTGGGTCCGCGCGCACTCGCCGGTGCCGGAGACGATTCCGATCTACGGCTACATCTGCGGTGTCAAGTCGGGCCGGCTCGTCGAAGTCTCCGAGGCAACGGCGGCGGGTAAAGCCGCCTCCTGATCGCCCGATTGACTGTCCAGGAAGGCGTGATACTTCGCCATCAGAGCCGGCGGCACGGCGATGGGCTTCAGCGTGGGGAGGTTGACAAACACCCCGGTCTGCGTAGCTCGCGCTGCTAGATGGGTATTGGCGTAAATCTCGAACTCCGCCTGCCACCGCGCCCGCGCCAGGTGAACCCAAATGCGCCCCGTCACCCGATCTAAAAAGCGCACCGGGGCCTTGTACTCGACCTGGACCGACGTAACGATGGGGCAATAGCCGTCGGCGATCTGTTGGGGGATGGGCAGGTACACGTCGCACCATTCCGAGCGCATGTCTTCCAGCCAGCGGACGAAGACGGTGTTGTGGACGATGCCGACGAGGTCAACATCGTAGCCCTGAACGCGCAGCGTGCTCTCGCTGGGCAGCGGGCGCAGGCCGTCGGCGGGGACGCCCGGTGACAGACGGCTGCTCATACAGCCTCCTGGAGCGCGTCCGCGTCGTCGTCATCCACGGGCGTGACTTCCCACCAGTTCTGGCCCGTCTTGACCTCGGCCCGGAGCGGGACGTCGAGCGGGTAGGCGCTCTGCATGGCCGCGCGGACCAGGTTTGCCAGCGAGCGGACTTCGGACTGGGGGCACTCGAACAGCAGCTCGTCGTGGACCTGCAAGACCATCTTGGCTTGCAACCCGGCCTCCGTCAAAGCTTTGTCCACGCGGAGCATGGCGAGCTTGATGACGTCGGCGCTGGTCCCCTGCACGGGCATGTTGGCGGCCTCGCGCTCGGCGGCCTGGCGGAACTGGAACACGCGCGAGTTGATGTCGGGGACGTAGCGACGGCGGCCCAGCAGGGTCTGGACGTAGCCCTTCTCGCGCGCGCCGTCCAGGACCGTCTCTAGATAGGCGCGGACGCCGGGATACAGCGCGAGATACGCCTTGATCAGCTCCGAAGCGCGTACCTGACTGATGCCCAGCTCGTTCGCGACGCGGAACGGGCTGGCCCCGTAGATGACGGCGAAGTTGACGGTCTTCGCCTGCCGCCGCTGGTCGTGCGTCACGGGTTCGCCCTCGGGCACCTCGAAGATGCGCCGGGCGGTCTGGGCGTGGATGTCCCCCCCTGCTTGGAATGCCTGCACCAGGCCAGGGTCTTTGGTGATGTGGGCGAACAGCCGCAGCTCGATCTGCGAATAGTCGGCGGAAACCAGTACGTTCCCCGGCGAGGCGACGAAAGCCCGGCGGATCTCGCGCCCGATCTCGGTGCGGACGGGGATGTTCTGCAAGTTGGGGTTGCTGGACGACAGCCGTCCCGTGCTGGTGACGGTCTGGTTAAGCGTCGTGTGGACTTTGCCCGTTTGCGGGTTGATTAGAGCGGGCAGAGCGTCAGCGTAAGTGGACTTGAGCTTGGAAACTTCGCGCCACCGGACAATCTTGCCGGCGATCTCGTGCCCCTTCGCTGCCAGGTCTTCTAAAACTTCCGCGCCGGTGGAGTAGCCGGTCTTGGTCTTCTTGCCCACGGGCAACTTCAGCTTGTCGAACAGCACTTCCTGAAGCTGCTTGGTGGAGCCGACCGAGAATTCCTGGCCAGCCAGTGCGAAGATGTCGGCTTCGAGTGTGGAAACCTGCGCGCCCAGCGACACGCCGGCCTGCCCCAAGAGTCCGGCGCTGATGGTGACGCCGGCCCGCTCCATGCCCGCCAGGATGGGGGCCAGCGGCAGCTCGATGTCCCGAAAGATGCCACCCAGGCCATCCCGTTCCAGCCGCGGCAGCAGCGCGGGTTCCAGGGCATAGACAGCCCGCGCCTCGGCCATCGCGCCCGCCTGGGCATCGGCGGGATCGGAAACAAGCTCGACGCCCGCGCTGTCGGCGGCGAGGTCTGCCAGCGGGTAGCCGGCCCGGCCCGCGTTCAGGAGATAGGCGGCGAGCAGGGCGTCGAACGTCGCCCCGCGCAGCGTCACATTGTTTCGTCCCAGGACACCCACACTCAGCTTGAGGTCGTAGACGGATTTCGCCCGCGCCGCGTCTTCAAGGTACGGCGTCAGCGCCGCGCCCCAGTCCGCCCAGGCGGCGTAAAACTGGCCTCCGGGCAGCCCGAAGGCGACGCCCGCCAGGTCGGCCTGCATCAGCGACATGGCGGCGGGCTTGACACCGGCGGGCGGCGTCAGGTGGAGCTGCACCCCGACAGGCGCATCGGACTCGGCCAGGCGGGCGAGCAGGGCGTCACAGTCCGCCTGCGACGCGACGGCCCGGCCCGTGCCTCCCCCGCCGGCCTCCGCGCGGGCGGCGGGCGCGTTGTCGGGAACGGACTGCTCCACGGCCTTTGCCCGCTGGGCGCGCTCCAGGGCGGGCAGGCGCTTAACCAGGGTACGGAACTCAAGGCGCTCGAAGAGCGCCTTGATGGCCTCGAAGTCGGGGCCTTCGGCTTGATAGTTCGGCGCGATCTCGACCCAGTCCGGCAGCGGCACGTCGCGGACGATGGTCGCCAGGCGCTTGCACTGGGTCGCCGAGTCGGTGTGCGTGATCAGGGCGGTTTTGATCTTCTCCGGCTGCTCGTCCACATGGAACAGCAGCTTTTCCAGCGTGCCGTACTGGCCGAGCAGCTTGGAAGCGCCTTTCTCGCCGATGCCGGGGACGCCGGGGAGGTTGTCCGAGGCGTCGCCCTTGATGCCTTTGAGGTCGGGGATCTGGGCCGGAGACAGGCCGTAGCGCGCCCGAACGGCGGCCTCGTCGTAGACCACGGTGTCGGTCACGCCCTTGACGGTGATCATCACGCGCACCCGGCCCCGGTCTTCCAGCGGGCTGCCGTCGTCCACCAGTTGCAAGGCGTCGCCGTCACCCGTCACGATCAGCACGTCATAGCCCGCATGTTTGCCCCGCTCGGCCAGTGTGCCGCAGACATCGTCGGCCTCGAAGCCGTTCACCTCGACGTTGGGGACGCGGAACGCTGCGGCGGCCTCACGGGCCAGGCCGCGCTGGGGTTTCAGGTCGTCCGGCATCGCCTTGCGCGTCCCTTTGTAGCTTTCGAGTTCCTTGTGCCGGAACGTGGCGACGGGTGGATCAAAGGCGACAAAGATGGCGTCCGGCTCCTCGCGCTCCAAAATCGTCAGGAGCATGAGGATGAAAGAGTAGACGGCGTTGGTCGGCATCCGGTCCGACGTGGACAGGGCGCGCATGGCGAAGAAGCCCCGGTAGAGCAGGCTGTTCCCATCTAATATGACGAGTTTGGGCATGGCCCAGTATACCCGGACGGGGGTTGGGCACGTGCGGGTCCTACGGACGGCAGGCGCATCTGGGGGAATATTGCCGTAATTCCCTAGTTTTTTACTTGCAAAGTTATCTTTATGCGGGTACAGTAGACGCCAGACATCTCCGGGAGGATGTGACTCATGACAAACTGGGTACGCACTTACGCCGCCTTGATCTCCGCCTCCACGCTCGTTGCTTTCGCGCTGGCGGGGTGTGCGCCCAGGACGAAGACGAACACCGGAACCGCGCTGCTGAACGTCTCCTACGATCCGACGCATCGATTTTATGCCGACTACAACAGGTCATTCTCCGCCTATTGGCGCGGTAAGACCGGGCAGGATGTGACGATCAAGCAGTCCCACGGCGGCTCCGGCAAGCAGGCGGGGGCCGTCCGCAGCGGATTGGCCGCCGACGTCGTGACCCTGGGCATCGCCTCGGACATTGACGCGCTGGCGAAAGCCGGACTGATCCACACGGACTGGCAGACGCGGCTCCCGGACGACGCCTCCCCATACACGTCCACCGTCGTGTTCCTGGTCCGCAAGGGCAACCCCAAGGGCATCAAGGACTGGCCCGACCTAATCAAGCCCAATGTCGCCGTCATCACGCCCAACCCCAAGTCGTCGAGCGGCGGACGCTGGGCCTACCTCGCCGCCTGGGGCCAGGCCCAGCAGAAGCCAGGCGGCAGTGATGCAGCGGCTCGTGCTTACATCACCGCACTCTACAAGAACGTGCCTATTCTGGACTCCGGCGCGCGCGGCAGCACGATCACGTTCACCCAGCGGGGACAAGGCGACGTACTGCTGGCCTGGGAAAACGAGGCTCGGCTGACCGCCGAGGTGACGAACAAAGGCGAGTATGAGGTCATCTACCCGCCCAAGAGCATTTTGGGCGAGCCACCCGTCGCCCTGGTGGACAAGAACGTGGACGCCCACCACACCCGCCCCCTGGCGGAGGCGTACCTACGGTATTTGTACACGCCCGCAGGCCAGGAAATCGCCGCCGCGCACTTCTACCGGCCCCGCCTGGTGGAAGTCGCGAAGAAGTACGCCGAGGAGTTCCCCGCGATCACGCTGTTCACCGCGGACAAGGTCTTCGGCGGAGTGGCCGCCGCCCAGAAGACCCACTTCGCCGACGGCGGCGTCTTCGACCAGATTTACGCGAAGAAGTAGGGCGCAGAAGTAGGGCGAAGAAATAGGGGCGAAGAAGCAAACAGTTGGCCGTCACCATCGCAAAACCCATCCCCCGTGCCCTGCACGCCCGGCACATCCTGCCCGGCTTTGGGCTGTCACTTGGCTATACCCTGCTGTACCTCGGCCTGGTGGTGCTGGTGCCTCTGTCCACGACGTTCTTTGCGGCGGCAGTCCTACCCCGCGCGGCCTTCTGGCACACGATCCTGGACCCGCGGACCGTGGCCGCCTTCCGGCTCAGCTTCGGCGCGTCGCTGGCGGCGGCCTTGGTCAACGCCGCGTTCGGCCTTCTGGTGGCGTGGACGCTGACCCGGTACGCCTTCCCCGGACGGCGGCTGGTGGACGGGCTGGTGGACCTGCCGTTCGCCCTGCCGACGGCGGTGGCGGGCATCTGCCTGAGCGCCGTGTACGCGCCGAACGGCTGGATCGGGCGCGTCCTAGCCCCCCATGGCATCCAGGTCGCTTATACGCCTACGGGCGTCTTCGTTGCCCTGGTCTTCGTCGGTCTGCCGTTCGTCGTCCGCACGGTCCAGCCCGTACTGCAAGACCTGGACGCCGATGTTGAAGAGGCCGCCGGCAGTCTGGGCGCGACGCACGGGCAGACGTTCGCGCGCGTCATCTTCCCCACCCTGCTCCCTGCCCTGCTGACGGGGTTTACGCTGGCCTTCGCGCGCGGCCTGGGCGAGTACGGCTCGGTCATCTTCATCTCCAATAACCTGCCCTTGAAGGGCGAGATCGTGCCGAAGCTGATCATCGACAAGCTGGACGGCAGCCACGATTATGCCGGGGCGACGGCCATCGCGGTGGTGATGCTGGTCATCTCGTTCGTCCTTTTGCTGCTGACCAACCTGCTCCAAGCCTGGAGCCGACGGCGGCTGGGGATGACGTAGGGACCCACCCCGGCTCGTCCCTCGCCACCCCTCCCGAAACGGGAAGGGAAAGAGTAAGAGCAGGTAAACAGAAGATTGACGCGGCTGACGTACTCTTCTGGACTCCTTCCCCTCCCGTTTCGGGAGGGGTGGCGAGGGACGAGCCGGGGTGGGTTCCTAACACGCCTATGACACCGACAACCCAACCCATCAAAACGCCCGCATTGGGACAACGGCGGACGACGGAGGCGTGGCCGGTTCGCCTGCTGCTGATCGGGGCGACGCTGATCTTCCTGGGCCTTTTTCTGGGCCTGCCGCTGGCCGCCGTGTTCACGCAGGCGTTCGCGCAGGGGCGCGGCCCCTACTTCGCCGCGCTGGCGGACCCGGATACGCTCAGCGCGGTCCGCCTGACGCTGCTGACGGCGGCGGTCTCGGTGCCGCTCAACGTCCTGTTCGGGCTGGCCGCCGCCTGGGCCGTCGCCAAGTTCGAGTTCCGGGGGAAGAACGTCCTGCTGACGCTGATCGACCTGCCGTTCGCCGTCTCGCCGGTCATCGCCGGGCTGATCTTCGTGCTGCTGCTGGGCAAGTTCAGCCCACTCGGCGGCTGGCTGGACGCGCACGGAATACAGATCATTTTTGCCCTACCGGGCATTATTTTAACGACCACGTTCGTGACCTTCCCGTTCGTCGCGCGCGAGCTGCTGCCGGTGATGCAGGCGCAGGGGGTGGAGGAGGAGCAGGCCGCGCTCGTGCTGGGCGCGTCGGGCTGGCAGGCCTTCTGGCGCGTGACCCTGCCGAACGTCAAGTGGGGCCTGATCTACGGGGTCATCCTGTGCAACGCCCGCGCGATGGGCGAGTTCGGGGCCGTGTCGGTCGTGTCCGGCAAGATCGCCGGCGGGACCAACACGCTGCCGCTTCAAGTCGAGGCGTTCAACGACGACTCGAACTTCGTGGGCGCGTTCGCCGCCGCCTCGCTGCTGGCGCTGCTGGGCCTGGTGACTTTGGCAGTCAAATCGTTCGTTGAGTGGAGGACTGCGCCCCGTGAGCATTGAAGTGCGCGACGTGTCGAAGACATTCGGGGTGTTTGAGGCCCTGAAAGACGTCAGCCTGAAGGTCGAGACCGGGGAGCTTGTCGCGCTGCTCGGACCTTCCGGCTCGGGCAAGACGACACTGCTGCGAATCATCGCCGGCTTGGAGCACCCGACGGCGGGGGCGATCCTCTTTGGCGGGGAGGACGCCGCCGCGCGCGACGCCCGCGCGCGGCAGGTGGGCTTTGTTTTCCAGCACTACGCCCTGTTCCGGCACATGAGCGTGCTGGAGAACGTCGCCTTCGGCCTGCGCGTCCGCCCGCGCGCCACGCGCCCCTCGAAGGCCGAGATCAAAGACCGCGCCCATACTCTACTCAAATTGGTGCAGCTCGACGGGCTGGCCGACCGCTTCCCCGCGCAGCTTTCGGGCGGACAGCGGCAACGGGTGGCCCTCGCCCGCGCGCTGGCCGTGGAGCCGAAGGTGCTGCTGCTGGACGAGCCGTTCGGGGCGCTGGACGCCCGTGTGCGCCAGGAGCTGCGGGCGTGGCTGCGGCGGCTGCACGACGACCTGCACATCACCAGCGTCTTTGTCACCCACGACCAGGAGGAGGCGCTAGAAGTGGCCGACCGGATCGTGGTGATGAACAAAGGCCGGATCGAGCAGATCGGGACGCCCGAGGACGTCTACGAGCACCCCGCAAACCCGTTCGTGATGAACTTTTTGGGCAGCGTTAACCTGTTCCACGGGCGGGCCCACGATGACGCCCCCCAGATCGGCTACGTGCGCCCGCACGAGCTGGACATCGCGCGGCAGCGCAACGGTGCCCCCGCGGTCGAGGCCGTGGTGCGCCATATCCACGCCATTGGCCCCACCGTCCGGCTGGATTTGCAGCGCACAGACGACGGCGGCACGATCGAGGCCGAGCTGACGCGCGAGCGGTTCGACGCGCTGGCGCTGAAGACCGGGGAAGACGTACACGTCACGCCGCGCAAGGTGCAGGTGTTCACCGAGGACTACTCGATCTAAGCCCATAAGCGGCAAGGCCGCGCCCGGCACTTCAGTGCCGCCCCCTACCCCGCCTTTTGGTAGTCGCGCCAGAGCGACTCGAACTCCCCTACGAGAGCGCCCAGCACGTCAAAGCCGCCCTGCCAGAAATCCGGGTCGTCGAGGGCGACGCCGACGCGGGACATCAGCGCGTGCGGGGTGAGGCTGCCACCCGCCGCGAGCATGTCCAGGTAGCGGGCGGCGAACGGAGCGCCCTCTTTCTTCCACTGCTGGAAGAGCGAGAACACGAGCAGCTCGCCGAACGAGTAGGCGTAGACGTAAAACGGGGCACCGACGAAGTGGCCGACGTAAGACCACCACAGACGGTGCTCGTCGCCCAGGGCGACCGAGTCGCCGAACATGGCCTGAATCTCCCGCTGCCAGTATTCGCCGAACTGTTCGGTCGTCAGCTCGCCCTGCGTCCTCCGGTGGGTGTGGATGGCCTGCTCGAAGCGGTACATGGCGGTCTGGCGGGGGATCGTGGCGAACGCGCCCTCGATCTTCTCGGCGTACAGGGCCAGCTTGTCCCCGGCCGACGCCGATGCGGCGACCTTCTCGAAGACCAGCATCTCGGCGAACGTCGAGGCCAGCTCGGCCAGGGGCAGGGTGCCCTGGAAGTTGAGCAGGGTCTGCGACCGGGACAGGGAGGCGTGGACGCCGTGGCCCAGCTCGTGGGCCAGGGTCATCACGTCCTTCATCCGGCCCAGATAGTTGGTCAGGATATAGGGATGCGTGTCGGGCGTGACGTAGGCGCAGAACGCGCCGCCGTCTTTGCCTTTCGCGGCGGGGGCGTCGATCCAGGACTTGTCGAAGAACTCGGCGGCCCGGTCGCGCAGGACGGGCGAGAAGGCCCCGAAGGCGTCGAGGACGGTCTGCTGCGCGTGGGGGTAGGAGATGGTCTCTTCGGCCTCGAAGAGCGGGGCGTAGCGGTCAAAGTGGGTGAGCGTGTCCAGGCCCAGGATCTGCCGCTTGACGTCGTAGTAGCGGGCGACCAGGGGGTAGTTACGGACGACGGTGTCCACGACGAGGCTGACGGTGGCCTCGTCCAGCTCGTTCTCCAGGTGCCGGGCGGCCTGGGGGGTCTCGAAGCGGCGCAGGCGATCCTTGACGCTCTTGTCCTGCATCAGCGTGTTGAACAGGAAGGTGACGACGGCGCTGTTCTTTCCGAGGCCCTGGGTGAAGGCGGCGGCGGCGCGGCGGCGGGTCTCGCGGTCGGCGGACATGGTGCGGGCGATGACCTGGGCCTGGGTGAGCGTCTCGCCGTCCAGCTCGAAAACGGCCGAGGACGTGGTTTCCTCAAAGAGGCGGTCGAAGGCGCGGCCGCCGGTGTTCGCCAGCTCCTCCATCAGCCGCTCCTCGACCTCGGAGAGCACGTGGTCGCGCGACGCGCGGACGGTGCCGAGGTAGTGCCGGTAGTTCGCGACGTGGGGCGAGTCCAGCAGCGGCCCGAGCACGCCGTCGGGCAGGGCGGCCAGCTCCAGATCGAAGAACAGCAGCGGCAGGGCCAGGCGCGTCCCGGCCTCGCGCATCTGCTGCAGGAACGCGCCGCGCGCAGGGTCGGCGCTGTCGGCGGCGAACAGGAGCGCGGCGAAGGAGCCGGGCTTTGCGGCCTCCTGCTGGATGTCCTCGTACTCGCGCAGGGCCGCGCCTAAAGTCTCGGCGGTCAGCGCGGGGCTGTTGATCTTGCCTTTGTGGTCGGCCTGGAACCGCTCGGCGCGGCTCTGGCAGGCGGCGAGTGTTTCGGCGATGCGCGGGTCGGTGGTGCCGGCGTAAAGGTCGCCCAGGTCCCAGTGGGCGTCCGCGCCCAGGTCGCTGTCTTGGCCGGTCGTCGCGTGTGTCTTTTCTTCCATGCGTTCTCTTTTCACGGGTTTGGGGCATTGTACCCGGTGTTCAGGAACTCACCCCGGCTAGGAACCTACCCCGGCTCGTTCCTATGCCTTCGGCATTACTTCGTATCTGCCACCCCTCCCGAAACGGGAAGGGGAGGAGGGTGGTGCTCCGGCGCAGATGAGGCGGCCTGCGGGGGTGAGGCCCATGATGCCGAAGCCGGGCGGTTCGTTTCGGCAGTTTTTGGCCCCCCCGCCCCAATCCTGGGGGGCCGGAGCTGAGGGGGGACGGGCGGCGGCGGGTTCGTTTTGGCATTTTTGGGTTGCGTCGGTTTGTGCCGTGTCCAGGCGGGTGCGGTCTACGGGCGTCTGGGGGGCGGCGTCCATTTTTTTCAGGTGCTCGCGGGCCTCGAACTCGACTTCGAGGGCGGCGTCGCGGCTGTCCCGGCAGTCGATCTCGGTTTGCATCGTGTCCACCAAGGCGCGCGCCCGCGCCCGCCCGGCGTGGAGCTGGGGGACGTCCTTGTTGAGCATCTTGACGGCGGTATCGATCTGGCGCTGGAGGGCAGTCTCGTGGCGCAGGACTTTGTCCAGGCGGTCCAGGCGCTCGTCCTCGGTCAGCGCCTCGTCCTCGAAGATTTGGGCCTGCCAGCGGTGGAGCCTTCGCAGACGCCAGCTCGCGGCGGCGATCTTCTCCACGTAGTGCCGCTCCAGCAGGCCGCGCGGCTGAAGCTGGGACGTCAGCTCGTCGGTGATCTGCCGGTAGCCTTCGGGGTCTTCGCCGAGGGAGGGCAGGACGATGTCTCGGGCGAAGAGGCCGTGGGTGGTGGCATTGCGGGCGGCGACGGCCTTGCCCTGGGCGGTGCGCGGGCCGGTGGCCGTGGTCGGCGGCGCGGGTCGGTCCCCGCAATCCTTGGGCGTGGCGCTCCGGTGCAGTGTGGCGAGGCAGTCGCCGTCGCAGCAAAGGCCGCGCGCGGCGCAGAGGGTACAGGTGTGGCTCATTGTTATAGTCTCCTGTCTACTAGTATATCAGTTTATGGGCGGGTCGGTCAAGGGAAGCAATCCCCGGCGTGAGGAACCCCTCCCGGCGTGAGGAACCTAACCCCCCGGCCCCCAAGCACAGGCACCCCGGAGGGTCCCTCAGAAGGAAGGGGGAGGAGGAGGCCCCCCCGCCCCAATCCTGGGGGGCCAGAGCTGAGGGGGCTGCGGACGGCGTAGCGGGGGCATGTGAAGACGTGGGGGCATACCCCCAAGTCCATCGCCTGGTTCGGTGTCCCTTCCTGGAATGTGGTTCTTCCTTGTGTTTTGCGGGCGCGTTTGGTATACTGCCAGCAGGCAGCCAGGCGGGCCGTTTGCGGGCGAGAGGTCGTGGGCGGTGTGCAACGAATAGTGCCGACAATCGTTGGCGCGGCGGCGAGGTAAAAGCCGCCGTTATGGTGCGTTAGGCCGCATCCAGCCTGCGGCATCGCGCGGTACAATACTTGTTGGGCCGCTGGGCGAAACCCTGATCATCACTCTGAGCCTTCGGAGAAAGCTGAGGCAACCAAGTTGTTTACCTACAGGCACTGGAAGTTCTGGCAATGGAAGTTCTGGGCATTCATCGGGATTTGCAGGATTTTACTGGCGGGATGCCTCTTCGCCATCCCTGCTCTACGTTTCTGCGTATTCTACCTATGTCCAGAGCTACAGTCGGCAATAGACCTAGCCGTGCGTATTCCAGCGGCAGGCTGGGTTTCGCTCGTTACATCTGGGGCGTTCGGTAGTGGTTTACGTTCAGTTACAGAGCCTCAGTTTGATGAGCCTGTTATGCTCGTGCAAAAATAGGCGCAGACACATCTCGTGCATCTGCTCACACTTTGAGAACGAGAGCGTCCTGCGGACG
>JAABUV010001558.1_pt1 | contig 32948 bp, 35 predicted proteins | sample 5559971 | NCBI WGS metagenome assembly JAABUV01 (sample SAMN10711881, study PRJNA513362) | rock metagenome | isolation source: Antarctica rocks | place: Antarctica: Victoria Land, Knobhead nord | collected 2015-12-19
ACTGATGCTGCTTGTCGAGAAGTCATGCGCTCTTGACATTTGCGGGCTTTGGCAGCAGCTCCATAAGCAGCTCGCCCAGCTTCAGCAGGTCCTCGTCGCTGCCGCGCGGCCCGATGACGCCCAGGCCCAACGGACAGCCGTCCACCTCGGCCACCGGCAGGCTCACCTGCGCTCGAGCAGGGCACTGAACCCGCGGGAATGCAGGTTTCCACTATGGGCAGGGACATAACCTTGCGCCCGGCATGCTACCCGCGCCTGAGCAAGGCACTGAACCTACAGGCTGGTTGGGTTTTATTTAAGGGCAGGCTACCACCTCCGTGTCCGGCAGCCTCACCTGCGCTCAAGCGGGGCAGACGACTGGCAAAAAGGCGCTCCCGTTACCCAGCGAGCAGCCTCGGCTTCTGTACATGGAGGGGTCTGCGAAGTCACTCGTTTCCAACGGGTGGTCTGGTCACTGACGCGGCTCGTGCACAACCTTTTCGCACGCGACAGGCAAGGGCCCCTTGCCCACCCCTGAGCCATGACTTATCTCACGCCTCCGCCTCCCCAACACAGCGACCGTGGGGACCCCCCCGGAGCGCGCCTGCGGCAGGCCGGCCATGGCGGCGGGCGCCCACCAGCGCAATGATGGGCATCCAGCAGCCGCCCCTCACACAGGCCCCGCTGAGAAACCCCCTCCGGGGGCGCGCCTGCGGCAGGCCGGCCATGGCGGCGGGCGCGACCAGCGTGATGATGGGCATCCAGCAGTCGTCCAGCTGTTCCACCGGCATGCCCAGCTTCGGCGCCGCGAACGGCGTGGCCGGCACCAGCACGGCGGCGTCGCCACCAAGCAGCGCGTTCAGGTGCGCGGTGATCGCCGCGCGGTGCTTTGCCGCGTCCTCAATCTGCGCGGCGGTCACAGGCCAGGTGCCTCCCTACCCAGGTGCACCAGCCTGCCGCGGCAGGCCTGGAATGAGGCGGTCTGACGGCGCGTGGCTCTCTGCCGATGCGCCAGCACTGCAGGCAGGTGCGTGGAAGGATGCACGAGCGGCGGCTCGCGCTGAGCTGCGGCGGGCGTACGCGCCGGCTTGACGCGCAGGCGCGCACGGGAGCGCCCACAAAGGGGCGCCTCGCGGGCGTGCGGGCCGCGCCTATCCCACCCTAACCCTGATCATCTAGGTGACCGGGCACAGCCTGGGCGGCGGGTGCGCGGGTGGCACCTGCGCGGGCGTGCACCGCGACGCCCACTCGAAGCGGTCAGCGATGCCCGGGCCAAATGCGGGCTTGTGCTGCGTGATCCAGGGCCCGAGCACGCCCCAGCTCTCGGCATTCTCGCACACGCAGTTGGTGTCGGCCCACTCGCGCAGCGTGCCCGCGCCGCCGCCGCCCAGGTCCACCTCGGCCAGGTCGCCGAAGCGCTGCTTCAGCGCCGGCGCGGCCGCCTTGAGCGCCTGCGCTGGCACCCGGCGAGGCTCAGGACCCGGCTTTGCGCACTCGCCAGGCGTCCATGCGATCGGGTCACTGCCATGCGCTGCCCGGCTTTCTTCTCTCCCGCAGATTGCAGGTGTGGCAGGTGTGGGAGTATTGTCGCAATTCCCTCACAATGCATGGAGGCAGGGACGCCGTGTCATGGTGTGAGCCTGATGGAACAGGGCGGCCGCGCGCGCGGAGCCTGCCAGGCGGACGGCAGCCCCGCGCGACGGGTGCACCTGGGACAGCGCACCGGCTGCGGCCGCTACCACAACGCTTACACCACAGCCTGCCAGGCGGGCGGCAGCCCCCCGGCAGCGGCGCGCCTGCGACAGCGCGCCGGCTGCGGACGGCGTGGCCACAGCAAAGGCGTCGCGCGCAACGAGGAGCCGCTTGAATGTCGTGGGCGCGCGCGTGCTTGGGATCAAAAGCGCGTCCCCGGCCGCCTGGAGCACCGCCATGTCCTTGGCAAAGAAGCCGCCTGCCGGGCACCACAGGGTAGGGATTTCAGGAGGCTAGGGTTAGGAGGGGCGGCGGTGGGGCTCGCTCAAGCGAGCGCGACGCCATGTATAGAGCGGCATGCCCCGCTGGAGCGCGCGCGCCTGTGTCAAAGGAGGGCGCCAGCGCACACGTGCGCTCCATGGGCACGCGGCCCTGCGTCGGCCGCAGGCCCAGGATGCCGCAGTAGCTGGCCGGCACGCGCACCGAGCCTGGCCCCGCGCAGCACATTCCGTCAGTGCACGCGCCGCGCTGCAGCGCAGGCTGATGCAGTGCCGACACGCGGGCCACGCGGGCATTGCAGGTCACTGAGGGAGGCAGCGCACCGCCTGTGTCGCTGCCCAGCGCAATATCGGCGGAGCCATCTGCCACAGCAACCTGTGAGGGATGGCCATGCGCTGAGCCTCTCCAACCTTCGCTTCGGCCTTCCTGAATAGGCTCAGGGCTGCGCTCCTGTGCTCCAGTGGACACAAGCCATGCAATAAAATCCGCAGAGACTTGCAAACATGTCCAAGTCTATGGCGCCTCTTCGAAGTGGGTGGAGCGCACTGCGTCAACAGCGCCAAGGCTGTTGTCTCTTGTCACGGCTCTGTCCCACAGCAGCATCTGCAGCGGAGCCGGCTGTATGTCTCTCCCTCGAACAAGTGCGACGCGCCACGTGCATCGAGCCGGGTCCACGCGTCTCAGGCGCGGCGCCCGCGGGCGGCCGCGCACCGCGGAGCCGGACGAGGAGCCGCCCGGCACGCGGTCCGGGCAGGTTGGGTTGACGGGCGTGCCGTAGTGCATGTTCTCGCCGCCCAGGCTGTACGCCTGCGCCCGCCCGTATTAGGTTATACCCTACCCTAACCCTGTAATGGCTTCACAGGCGTGCCGTTGTGCATGTTCTCGCCGCCCAGGCTGTACGCCTGCGCCCGACCGCGCAGCCTCACGCCCGCGCAGCGTCTCTGCCAGGGTGCCCAGCCGGCGCGCGCCCAGTCGCCGCAGCTGGGCGGCGCCCGTGAGCGGGGGCGCGGCGAGGCCCGAGCGAGGTGCATGTGTGTGGAGTGCAGCGGCATGCGCCCAACGCAAAGAAATCGAAACAGAAGACGCCCAAAGGGGTGGACACAGCGCTCGGGCGGCGGAGCGCACCAGCTCGTCCATGTGCACCTTGCCCACGAGCGTCGCGCCGGCGTCCAGCAGCGCCTGCGGGCGGCGGCAGAGCAGCGGGTGAGCGACGGCGCAAACAAACGACTCAACGATATTGGCTAGTTATAGGACTAGCTATGGGCTCTGAACATGTGGGGGTGCCGATAGGGGGCTTTTGCTACCAGCGCCGTGTTTGCAGCCAGTAGGCGTTTCACGGGGCAGGCAGTAGCGCTCACACACTGCACGCAGTTTGCTGGCAGACCTGTGCTACCCGTGGTGCCAGGCCCAGGCTCGCTTGCCCACGGAGTCTGCATGGCACAAGGAGGCAGGTGCAGGCGCAACGTAACAGACCATGCTGATAACCTAGGGCGCCTGGACCTTGGGCCAGCCAGACTCCTGACGGCTAGGCTGCAGCCCGGACGTGCTATGCAGTCAAGAGCTTAAGTCTGAGAGGTCCGTTGCCGACCTATGGCGCGGCGCACCGCACCTGAACTGCCGGCGCGTTGGCTGTTGCTGGAGGGTGGGTGGCGGCCCATGTGGGGTTGCCAAAGCCCGTGACGTGCCCCGCAACCTGTGTCAAAGCGGCACATCACGTACTCGCCGGAGTGCTGTAAAGGTTGGCTTCCTGGCCAGCAGCTCCGTAGGCGCTCGCAGACAGGCAGGGAGCTAGGGCGCACGTCGTACAGGTCCTTGGCAGCAAACGTGCGCCCCTTGAGCGGCCCGGACGCAGCGCCCTCCACTACAATGTGGTCTGGCAGGAAGGCGCCGTGCTTGTTCGCCGGCGCCGCGGTCATCTTACTACGGCCTGCATGCATGACTCTTCAGGGCAGTAGGGCAAGTGCTTGACAAAGTCAAAAAAGTGCGTCGCTCTGCATTGTTTGTGTAGTGCGGTGCCCTGGGCTGTGTGCATGCAAAACCTGGTAGGCGGGCGCACCTGCAGCTCACGCAGACTGGTAGCACGGTGCGCTCACTCCTGCAACTTCCACAGTGTACCGCCGTCGTGTGATGACGGTAAGGCTAGCTGCGCAATGTGCCGAGGTCGACATGCCGCATGCGCAGCTGAGAGGCCTCTGCTTCAAATACAAGCCCTAGGGCTTGCATTTGAAGCGAACGTACAACTCCTAGGGTTATGCAGCTCATGCCTCATACTCCTCGGCCTCAGCCCCTGCCCTGTGCGCGTTCGTGGCCATGGGTCTCACAGGTAAATGCACAAGGAGTGCAGAGGCTCGCTACAATTATCTAAATACTTTTTGCCTCACCGCACCCGCACGGCTGCAACCGCTGCAACCGCCGCACCAGCTTGTTGCAGCTACCCGCGACAGCTGCAAGCACCGCATGCCAAGCCTGCACGGCTGCAGACAACAGACAGACCCCCAGTAACACGATAAATTAGAGGGCAAAGTAAGCTGCGCCAGCACGACAAGCCGCACAGCCGCTCCCCTACGACTTCTCTGGGCGAGGCGGCCGCAGCAGCGCCATCAGCTCGGCGGACAGCTGCAGCAGGTCCTCGTCGCTGCCGCGCGGCCCCATGACGCCCAGGCCCAGCGGGCAGCCGTCCACCTCCGCGACCGGCAGGCTCACCTGCATGTGCACGTCACCAGCTGGGTTTCCACAACGGCAGCATTTTTTGGCTCGGCAGGCCGCTAGCTTCTGCAGGCCGCCACACGGGCGTGGCCGGAGGCTGCTGGGTGAAGCTCTGTGCAGGAGCAGCTCCCTGCGAGCGCTGTCGCAGACCGCGTCGGCAGGCAAGCTGGCGCGCCGCACGCGCTCGCTGCCGGCTGCTAGGCATGCCTGGCACAGGCCCAGGCGTGGGCACAGCACACCGGAGCCTGCTCTTGTTGCCGCTCTGATCAGAGCCAAGAACGCCTGCAGGGACGGGCAGAGTCGCGCGCCTGCGGCATGCCCGCGCATGAGGCGGGCGTGATGAGCGGGCCCAGGCGCGCGTAGAAGGGATCGATCTCCTCCGGCGGCGTGAGCAACCGCGGCGCCGCGCCGGGCACCGCCGGCATCAGCACGGCCGCGTCGTCGCCGAGCAGCGAGTCCAGCCGCGCCGCGAGCTCCTTGCGCGCCGCGACCGCGGTGCGGGCCTGCACAGAGGACGATGAGCGGCTGGACATTCCAAGCAGAGCTGCACGATGTGCTCATTTACTCTGCTTGTTGCAGTGCAGCGTGTGCACTTTTGCTGCTTGTCTCCAGCACAAGCCTCGCATGCTGAGCCCGACGCGCGGTCAAGCTCAGTCTGTAGTCACGCCCGCTCGATATGGGGAGGCAGTCCGAGCGTAGGGCAGCGCAGCGGGCCGGCCCTCACCTCCTCTTCGGTGACGCGCGACGCGATCCCAAAGCGCTTGGCGACATCCGCGCCGAACGCCGGCCGGTGCTCCTCGATGAAGGGGCCCAGCGTCCGCCAGACCTCCGACATCGAACTGCCGCGCTGCGCCTCCGCCCAGGCAGTCAGGCCGCCCGGCTCGCCGCCGGCCATGTCGATCTCGCGCACGCCGCCGAAGCGCGCCTCCAGCGCGGGCCGCGCCGCCTCGAGCGCCTGCCGGGCCCCGGCGCGCGCTCAGCAGATTGGCGGAGGCTGCCGCAGAGGCTCTCACACACTGGCGTGCGGTGCAGGCGCATGCTGATCATGCTGCCAGGCTGCCTGGCTGGTCACAGCCGGGGCCCGCGAGCGCAGGCGCCCCCACCCTGTTGCTGGTGTTCAGTGAGCTGTGGACACACGCCGCTGCAGCAACACTCGCGTGCTGCACTTAACCACGCCCACGCACGTCACGTGTCATGCACGCGCACACACGTGTGCGCTCTCCCTCCCGCCCGACCTCATCCGCCCCAACAGCGCGGCTGCGTCCGCGCATCAGCGCTCGACCCGACGCGAGCGCCGCATGCCTGCATCAGGGCCTCGCGTGCGGGCGCGTCGGCGAGCGCGAACGCGTCGCGCGCGAGCAGCAGCCGCCGGAACGTCGTCGGGCGGCGCGAGCGCGCATCCAGCAGCACGCCCGCGGCCGCCTGGAAGGCGGCCATGTCCTTGGCGAAGAAGCCAGCTGCGCGGGGTAGGTAAGGGTTACCCGACTTCGGCTATGCGTCAGCAGGCGTGGCCGTTTGCCGGCACGTGCTGCCAGGTGCCCAGCCTGGCAAGCCTGCTCTGCAGCAGGCGCGTCGTAAAGGCGGCCTCTCATGCGAGTGTGCGTGGGCCGCGCGCTCACTTACTGCGCGCAGAACCTGTTCGCAAGAGGGGCCGCACATGCGTGCGCACGCTCCAGGCGCATGCGCTCAAGCGTTAGCGGACATGTGAGGGGCATGCTAGAACAAGGCTATGGCACAGGGCTTCACACGCTATGATGTTCTCGCTGTAACTGGTACCTCACGCCCAAGGGTCACCAGCGAGGAGGACGCGCCTGTGTCGTAGGAGGGGGCCAGCGCGCGCGCGCCCTCCAGCGACACGCGCCCATGCGTCGGCCGCAGGCCCAGTACGCCGCAGTAGCTGGCCGGCACGCGCACCGAGCCTGCACGCGCGCGCCGAGCTGCGCCCGTGGCCGCGGGAACCCTGCATGTGCGCGTCTGCACTCGCACAGGCCCTGACGCACGCGTGCGGGCACAAACGCCTAAGGCCGGCCTACGATGCGTGCCTGTCAACACGCACGCAAGCGCGGCCTGCCAGCACAGTCCTTTCACGGCAGTCAACGCCAGCTTGGGCCCCCGCGCACCGCCTGTGTCGCTTCCCAGCGTGATGTCAGCAGAGCCCTCCGCAACAGCCACCTAAGCGCTCCAAGCACCGCCTGATAGCAGCGGGTCTCCAAGCTGGACCTGCATGTTCCTACTGACGAGGTCTGCGGCCTCCAGCCACGCTCGCCAGGCATTTCCAACATATGGCAGTGCCTGGCCTCTTTGAAATCCATCACCTCCCGGTCATCACTGCAAGCGGCTCATGAAGTCCACAGCGTGGCCTTGTCCTCTGAGAACTTCATGCACTGCCCGGCATAGCCAGGGCGGCCAGTACATGGCAGGCATGCGCTCGGGTGCGCTCTGCACAGGGGCGCACGCCGGAGCCGGAGGAGGAGCCGCCTGGCACGCGGTCGGGGCAGGCCGGGTTGGTGGGCGTGCCGTAGCGCTCGTTCTCGCCGTTCCAGCCAAACGCCTGGGCACGGCGGCGCGCATGCCTCCACTTGACACTTTCCCAAAAAAAAACAAAACCCCTTACTTTGCGCTGCGCCCATCACTGCAGTCAACTGCCTTATGCTTGTCTGCGTGAGGCATGCTGCTCGCCCTACAATACCGATGCAGACGATGCATGCGGCGCAAGCGTGAGCACTCACTCAAAAGCAACATCCAACAGCCCGACGAGGGACGGCGTGCAGGGTCCCAAGCCGCTCCGCAGACGACCAGCCGCATTTGCCTGCTGCATGCATTGCGTATGACCCTTCATTGGGAATGATGGACACAATCGCCTGCCCAGCGCCTGCGCGCTTGCAGGGCGCGCACCAGCTCGTCCATCTGCAGCTTGCCCACCAGCCGCGCACCCGCGTCCAGCAGTGCCTGGAGCAGCGCAGGCGCTCAGACAGCACGGTCCTAGTCGCAGGTGCTTACTGGCCGCAGGTGCGCTTGCGTCTGCAATGAATCGCTGCTTCTGCGGCTCCTGCGAGGGTGCACCTGCACAGCGGCGGCTATGGACGTTGCTGGGGCGTGGCACGCGGCCCACTCGGGGTTGCCATACCCAGTGACGAAGCCCTCCACCTGCATTCCCTCACGGTGTTTGCTTAGTAGGTAAGACCATAAGCAGTCCACCCTCCCCAATCGTGCGGCTGGCACTGAGGGAGGGGAGGTTGCCAATGAACTTATGTAACGTTTCAGATAGGCAGTTGAGGTGCAGGACGCACGAGAAACAAGGAGGATCCTTTTGCAGTGCACACACGGGAAGGGAAGCAAGGACCGCACGTCATACAAGTCCTTAGCCGCAAAGGTGTAGCCCTTCAAAGGCCCAGAGCTGGCGCCTTCACGCACACACTGGACCGGCATATAGGCACTGATGCCATTGGATGTGCCATTGGATGTGCCCATGCTTCCCTGCGCCTGCGCCAACAGCAAGTATACAAGACATCTAGTAATATTTAGGTGGTGTTGCCACTGAACAGCATTGCTGCTTCCAGCAAGACCCATGGGACAGCCACTAACGGGCATGAGCAGTTGCACCAGGCTTACTGTACAGCAGTGGGTATTAGCTGCGATGGTTTGCAAACCTCTGTCTTGGAAGGCTTCAGTGCTGGTAAGCAGCGTGTTTGAGTTGCTATTGGGCGCTCAGATGCGCGTTGCAGGCCTCGGCCTGCATCTGTGCGCCTCTCTTCGCTTGCGTGTTCAAGGCGGAGGGTCCAAGGTTTGCATGAGGGTCTGGGCAAGGCTGGTGTTACGAAATCTTGCGTATTTGCAAGGATAGCCACAGAGATGGTGCCACAGGCGGCAGAGCCCGCGTCCTGGCAGGCGGTTTGCTGCCCGATTCTATGCGCAACACCCAATATTCGCAACTATATATCTGCAGCGGCCTTTGCCAAGCCCTGATCAGTTACAAGTGCCTCGTGCCTTGCCTGTAAACTTCACATAGAGCCTGCACATAGAGACAACGGCCCTCTTCCTGATGTCTCATACAAACCATGCCCTTGGCAGAAGACCTCAATTCGTGTACAAACCAAGCACCGCGCGGCGCTGTCCCTGACAGGACACACAGCTTTGCAGCCCCAGACAGCACGGCGTGACGGCATCCCAACAGCTACGACGGCCCGGCATCCGCCGCGGGATGGCCCAGCAGCTCCAGGATGCACCCCGCCAGCCGCAGCAGGTCCTCGTCGCTGCCGCGCGGCCCGATGATGCCCAGGCCCAGCGGGCAGCCATCTACCTCCGCGATCGGCAGGCTCACCTGTGCACACTCCGCAGCCTTGAGGCAGAACAGGCAAAGCCTTTCCCAGCAATTCCCCTCCTGCGAGCGCCGCGCTCGCCTTCGCAGCCCGCTGGCTCAGAGTTCTATACAGCTAAGCCTTTGAACACTCTGTGCGTGCAGCCGAGGTGCCGCAGACCAACATGCAACCATTGTCGGGGGTGACCTTAGCCAGAAGGCACACTGCAGAGCACCACTGAGGGACCCATGAGCAGCGGCGCGCCTGCGGCAGACCGGCCAGCCCGGCCGGCGACGTGAGCGCGATGAGGCGCGCGCGGAACGCATCCAGCTCGGCCGGCGGCGTGCGCAGGCGCGGCGCCGGCCCCGGCGCCGACGGCACCAGCACCGCCGCGTCGGCGCCCAGCAGGCCGTCCAGGCGCGCGGCGATCGCCTCGCGCTGCTCGGCCGCCTCATCTGCCTGCGCGCTGCGCAGAAGCCCGGTCAATGACTTGATCCTACGAAATGCCTACAGAGCGCCACGCCTCGAAGCGTTTCATATGCAAAGCCATCAGCGAGCATGGCGCGACCGCTCACGCCCCAAACCTTCAATAGGGCATGCATGCAGATCTTCATAAGCTCCCAAACCCCCCTGCTCAGACTGTAACGTCAGATGCGCAGCGCCAGATACGCAGTCGCTGCAGGCATGCCAGTCGGCGCGGATGCGCTCACACGGCCTGCACAGCCGTCAACATCAATCCGTGGGGTCTCTGACCATGGCGACGCGCGGCGCAGGCGAGCGGCGCGCCTCGGCGGCGGTGACGCGCGCCGCCATCTGGAAGCGCTCTGCGGTGCCCGGCCCGAACGAGGGGCTGTGCGCCGACACCCAGGCGCCCAGCTCGCGCCAGACCTCGGACATTTGCCCCACGCGGAACACCTCCCGCCAGCCGGCCAGCGGGCCGGCCGCGCCGGCCGCGTCGCCCAGGTCCACCTCCGGCAGGCCGCCGAAGCGCTGCTTCAGCGCCGGCGCGGCCGGCGCGAGCGCCTGCGCGGCCGGCCCCAATGCGCAGCAGCTCGACATAGTATCAATGCGATGTTTTGAAGACCTGCAGGTCCCTTTCACGGCCTGGCTGGCCGGGTCGCCTCCTGAGCCAATGCCTGTCACTGCCATGGGCGATGATGTACACATGCGGGGCAAAAGAGCGAGGTGACATGTGGCCGAGCAAGCCCAGTGCCGGTGCAGCCATGGCGGCCCGTCCAGGATCTGACCGACGGCAACCGACAGCGGGTGCACGCGGCGGGACGGCAGCCCCCGCTGCCTCCCCGCGCCTGGTGCAGCGCGCCGGTCGCGGCCGCGTCCGCCAGCGCGAAGGCGTCCCTCGCGATCAGCAGGCGCGCAAAGCGCGTGGCGCGGCGCGCGCGCGGGTCCAGCAGCAAGCCGGCCACGTCTTGCGCCACGCGGGCATTCTTCGCGAAGAAGCCGCCTGGCGGCGCAGGGCGTCCGTCAGCAGACGGGTCGCCAGCCGTGCAGGCATCCCTGCGCTGCCGAACGTGCGACCGCGGGCTGGGCGCCACCCCCATGGCACCCAGCATCTCTGCTGCCGGCTGGCGCGCGGCAAAGCAGCGTACCGTCCGGTCTCCATGGGAGCCCGTCGTGTTGCTGGACGTGCCCAGGAGCTGTGCTGCACCCCTCACAGGAGCCGGTCCCACGCTGCCGAGGGCTGTTGCGGGCAGCACCTGTGTCGAACGACGGCGCGAGCGGGACCGCGCCCTCCAGCGACACCCGCCCGTGCGTCGGCCGCAGGCCCAGGATGCCGCAGTAGCTGGCCGGCACGCGCACCGAGCCTGCGTTTGCAGCCTGACACGGTCAACGCACCTGGGGCACATGCCTTTGGGGGCCGCAGAGCACAGGTGCTGACCTGCATGCCATGAAGCCTGAGTCAGGTCACTGCTCCCTGAAGCACAGGGGGGTGTCTGCATGGAGATGGGGCGAACCAGTGCCGCCCTGCCTCACACGGACGTCAGCACACAGCACGCACCTCCTGTGAAAGCTATGGATGCCAGAGCGCAAGACACTGCACGCACTCCCTGACATGCACATCACTGGCTGTAGCACTGCACCGGCCTGACCCAGCTGGACGGGAGCGCGGCCTCGGAACGCGCGGCGCTCGCTGCTGCCTGGCACAGCGCCCTGTCGGCCTGCCCTTCACGCCTCAGCCTCCACACCCAGTTGCTTGCGGCCAAGCGACGCTTGCGGCCGTGAGCACGGGTGCGCCGCGCACCGCCGGTGTCGCTGCCCATGGCAAAGTCGACCGAGCCGTCCGCGACGGCCACCTGCCGGGCCGCACCACGCCGCTCGCATGCGCGGGCTCCCGTCGCTGCTGTGACGCTGCCCACTGACGGCAGGGCTAGGGTAGGGCCTGCACCCCGTCTTCCAGCGGCTCGCTGCAACCAATGTGCGCCCTTCAGACACCAAAGTGCTGCCGGCACCGCGCCCAGGTTATCTGTACGCCGTGCGAGCATTGCAGACGGCGCATGCGGTGCCGCCCATTGATACACTCACCTCAGCAAGGGCGCACGGCGGAGCCGGACGAGGAGCCGCCCGGCACGCGGTCGGGGCAGGCCGGATTGACGGGCGTGCCGTAGTGCGCGTTCTCACCGTTCAGGCTGTATGCCTGGCCCCCGCGCGGCGCGCCCTCACCCCGCGACCCTACAGCAGTTCCACTGGTGACGCAGAGGTGCACATCGCAGCCTGGTCGCACGCTGGTGTTGAGATTCTGACGGGCGCCCATGGGTCGACTTTGCAGCTATGCGACTGTTCGTGCAACCCGCTCAAAGGCTGGCTCTGCTCTGACCACCACGCGACACTCCATCATCACAGCCTCTTTCACAGCATGCACTCGACATGCACAGACGCCGTTCTGTATGCGGTGCGTGCACGCAGGTGCCACCCAGCTGCAGCACAAGGAGGCAGCCCACCAGCTCGTCCATGTGCGTCTTGCCCACCAGCCGCGCGCCCGCATCCAGCAGCGCCTGCAGGCGCGTGCGCTGCCTCGCGAGCGGGCCGGGTGCAGGCACTGGGTGCAGGCACTCTGCTCGACCGCGCTCTGGTTGAACACCTGCTCCGCTTGCAAGCCCCGTGCGAGGGCGCCAGCAAGCAGCTGTACCACTTGCACCGAGACGGCCTGCTCTTCTGTACCTGGACTGCTGGGGCGGTAAACGTTGCCGGACCATGGGTAGCGGCCCACTCCGGGTTGCCCATCCCGGTCACATGCCCCTCCACCTGGCCATGGTGTTATGTACAAGCCAGCATAAAAAGAGAGGCAGCCAGAGCAGACGCACAGCAGCCTTGTGAGCATGGCAGCGCGCTGTTCGGTGGCACAAGAGGCATACTGACTCAAATTAGCTAGTAGCTATGGTATTGCAGCCCATGCTTGGCATCGAGCACAGGCTCCAAAACAGCAGCGCTGGGCTCGCAGTTAAGCGGCTGCGCGTGCTGGAGCGGCCGTGCACCAGAGCTTTCTTCTGACACGTTGGAGGGCACAGCTCAGGGAGGGCGCACGTCAAAGAGGTCCTTGACTGCAAAGGTGTAGCCCTTCAGCGGCCCTGCGCCTGAGCCTTCCAGCACGACGGGCTCCGGCAGGAAGGCGGCGCTGTCCCTGGCGCCCGCTCGCGCATGCACACCTGCATGCGCGCCACACCGTGTATGACACATGGACAGGCAGGCAGTCGGGGGTCTCTCTAAGCACTCAAACACGCCACGTCGGCGCGGCTGTACGCGATGGGCCATTAGCGGACAAGCACAAGGGCGGTCACCACGTGCAGGCATGGGATGCAGAGGCGCCAGGTGCCCCAAAGGCCTGACCGAGCAGAGACTGGCACACGCCAAGGACAGCATTGACTCTGTTTTTATTGTCATTCCCGCCTCTGCTCGGACTTTCACAAAAAAAGGGCTTGTGCATGTCCCTCCCTCTGCACACTTCAGCACGCCAGAGGACGAGCTTCAGACCAGGCACCTCGGAGGGCAACAGGCGCTCACTGGGAAGCGAGGAAGCAGGCACAGACCATGACAGGTAAGCAGTGTGTTGCCGTTGCGAATCGACTTTGTGTGCCAATGCACATGCAGAGCAACATAGCCTCACGGGGCTGCTGCGCAGGTAGGTATGTAGTCCTGGTGTGCGGTCACGTCGAGCGTGCGATGGAGGAGCGGTGCGGGGGCGCTCGCTGCCTGTCTTGCGACTGGTCATCAAGCATGGTGCGGGGCGCGGCGCGCCTGGCCAGGCGCTCGAGCCTGTGCTGCGCGCGCAGGTTTGGCCACGAGGGCAAGCAGTTTGAGGAGCTGCTGAGCGCGCCGGGCGAGACCTGGGATTACTTCTTCGTCTACAAAGAACAGGCGCCGAGCGACGCAGAGCTGGCAGGCTATGCGGCGCGGCCCCGCCCGCCTCCCAGCACACCACCGGACGCGCACATGGCCATTTCAGCGTGCCACAGACGTGCACACGGGCAATTAGCGTGCCACAGACGCGCAACACAGCCCCTCCCACCTCACTCGCCCTTGTGCGGCTGGCTGTGTTCGGCGCAAACCCGCCTGCTCCTCGCTGCACACCAGGGCGCGCGCCCAGTGGGCACCTCGCTGTGAGTGTGTGCTGGAAAGCATCTAATGTTATGCATCTGTGCGTACCTTGCTACGCTCGCCGGCCGGTTACCTGCTAGTTGCTGACGTCTTGTGCTGAAATTTCGGCACTCGTCAAGAGCACTGCATGTATGCGCGCAGGGCGTCGTGGTGACAGGCAGCGCGGCGGACTCCTTCAGCGACGACCCCTGGGTGGTGCGCCTGCGGGCGCTGCTCGCAGCGGCGTCGCGCCGCCAGCAGCGCCTGCTCGGCGTCTGCTTCGGCTGCCAGGTTCTCGCGGTGGCGCTGCAGGGCGACACACGCGCGCCCCATCCCTACGGCCTGCCCGGGCCCCCAACGGCAATGTGAGCTGCGTGTTTTGTATGGCCAGGGCCGTATGGCATGCTGGATGGCATGCCAGAGTCCAGGCCCTGGCGCTGGCGCTGCAGGGCGGTGCAGGCACTGCCCCCGTGTCTCTTTGTGTGCACGGACGGGCTGCGCGCTGGACTCCTTGGGCCAGCTGTGATGGCGGCCGCCAGGTCCCAGCGCTGGCGCTGGGGGCGATGCAGGCGCGGCCGCTGCATGCCTTGCGTGTCATGGGCCTGCAGCGTTGGTGCTGGGGCATCAGCGCGAGCGCACTCCGGAATGCAAGTGAACGCAGTCGCGAGTCGCGCCGCCCGTCCGGATGGCGCGCGGCATGGAACAGACGGGTCTGCGGCGCGGCAGGGCGCGCGGCGGTGGGCATGGCGGCGGGCGTACGGGAGATACTGTTCGGCGGCGACGCCGCGGCGGCCGCGCCGCGCCAGTGCGCGGACGAGGTCCGGCGGTGCGCCGCGGCCGGGCGCGTCCCGGTCTACCAGGTGCACCAGGACGAGGTGGCGGCCCTGCCGCCCGGCGGCGCGCTGCTGGCGAGCTCGGCCAACTGCCGCGTGGAGGCCTGGGCGCTCGGCGGCCACGTGCTGGGCGTCCAGGGCGCGCGCCCGGCCCGGCCAGGAAAGGGATAGGGTATAGCCCTAGCCCGGCCCGGCACGTGCTGCAGGGGCGCGCCGGCGCGGCGCAGCGGCGGGCGCCCGGCGCTTTTCCTGCCCGGGCTGCCAAGCCCAGGGGCCCCGGACACTCGTTTGTGAAGCAGTTGGGCGGCAAGTCCGGGTAAGCAGGCGGTATATTTTGGCGGCCGCATCCATGGCGCGGGCGTCCTGGAGCCAGCAAGGGGGCGCTGATCGCCCGCCCTGCACGACAGGCTCAGGCCTGCTCCTGGCGCCTGTGCAGGGCCGCGCATAGGTCACCAGCGCAGCCTTCGTGGACGGCCCCCCATCAGGCCTGGACTCTGTGCCGGCCTCCCAGCCCAGCCTGCCCTTCGCAGGGCCAGCTGGAGTCTACAGGGCTCGATTGTCGTGAACCGACCACAACATAGGGTAAGAATATGGCTGTCACGCCAGCCTCTCAGCGCTCCCTGCCCGCGCAGGCCATGTGGAGCGCACCGCGCCCTACATGGACGCGCTGATCGCGTGGCGCGAGCGCGAGCGCGCGCCCGCGTTCCCGACAGACTTCGCGGAGCGCGCGCGCGCGCAGATCCGCGACTCGCCCGTGCCGCCCGAGGCGGCCGCGCTCATGCGCGCGCTGTGCCGCGCGTTCCTCAAGGGCCCTGCATGCGAGGCTGCGTGACCAGCTCGGGGCCCGTCGCGTCGGCTGGCGGCTCCGGCGGTGCTTGACTGGCGGGGCTGCTGTGCAGGACCCGCATTTGCTCACCTCCTTGCAGTCGTATTCCTTGCAGTCGTATCTGAGTGCAAGTATTGATATGAGGTATACTAGTGTACACTTGAGCCGGTTGTTCATGCAAGCGGGTGCTGCATGATGTCGAGGTGTGCGTTGTGTACGGGTATGGGCTCCGCTTTGTTGCTCCTGAACAAGTCCTAATGGCCAGTCAGTGAAGACGGTAGATGGTGCTTGTTGGAAAAAGTACTGTTGGAAAATTTCCTGTTACACCTGCAGCAGAAGACACCTAAGCAAGGACGCAATTGAGCCCCACATCACCAGCTGCATCCACTGTGATTCAGTTCTAAGCGCTATGGCTGCAACCTTCTCAGCCATCAAACTGTGCAACACACCTGCACACTGTATGACATCAAACACAGTAAAATGGGTCGCACACAGGGCACTGTTTTACTAAAGTGGCTCACCGAACTGTAAGAGGCGACACACCGAGCTGCCCTCCTCCAATACGAACTGCATCCACCTTGATGAAGAGGCTGTAGCATGATGGCTGCATTGGGCTGCAAGATGCGCACTGCCTTCACTGCCAGCAGCAACCAACATTCTGGGCCTGAATTGTAATAACTGCGTAAAGCACCTCAACTACACCTCATCTAGGTTAAGTAGGCACCTCCCCACCTCTGGAACAAGAACGCTTCTGAACGCTACTGAGCTTGAAGGAGCGCTTGCACACGCCTGAGCAGTCCGTGTTTTCGCTGACCCACGCGACATATCAACGGCCGCGCAAGCAAGCAAGAAGCAGTGCCAGCTTTCCAGAGCTGCAACGGCGCGCCGTCTAGTCTTGCTACAAACCAAGAAGCGCCACATGTGGCCCCTCCAGCAGCACCCACTGCAGCAAAGCGTGAGTGCGCGCTCTTCCGCGGCCAGTGTGGACGCTCAGCCGAGGCCTCTTCGCCTGGATGAGGTCCCTGCAGAGGTATCTGATGAACAACTGAGTTTGTTTCCACGATAGGACCCGCTCCGTTGCGCACGCTCGGATTCGACGCAGTCTCGCACCTAAACGCTGGCCGGCATGTGCAGGTCCTGCAGGCGTGCGCGCTCCAGCTTGTTAAGCACTATGCCCAACTTGGCTGGACACAGACCTTCACGCTGCAGACGGTCTGCAGGTGCGCACTGTCCACTGCTTTGTGCAGTGCAAGCAACCGACAAGTGGAAGTGCGCTTGAGAGGCTGGGCGAGCCGAGCTGAGCACATGCCCAAGCGATAGGCGGTTCAGAGAGGCGCTCAAGGCGCCGTTTTGGACGACGCTGCACCCCGACGTCACAGGCAGGCTGTGGCGGGCGCTGGGACGACCCGGTGCGTTGCTGCGCCGCTCTTTTCTGAGTGGCACGGCTGTGCAGTGAAGTACGTGCGGTCAAGCACAGCCTGAGTGCGCTCCATTGCTCCCGGTGTTCCAGTGACGCGTGTCGAATTCTCACTCCCGCGCCCTGTATACTAACACCCTTGGCTGCGGCAGGCACGCCTGCCGGCGCTTGCGCCTGGCGGTGGCTCCAGGAGCAAGGCGCCACCGTGACGTGCATCTGCGGCCTGGCCATGGCCGACATGGACGTCGAGCGGCTCTCGACCTTGCTGACATGCCTGCCTGCGCTGGTGTCGATCGACGGGCTTGATGCATATAGCGGGCTCACTCTGCGTCCGCACCCACTCGCTGCTCTAGCAGCCGCCCAGGACTCCCTGGCCGGGGCCGCGCGCGCCATAGGGCGCTGCTCGGGCCTTCGGCGCCTGGACCTGCGCATCGTACTGCATGACAAGCTGGCAGACCGGGTTTCCGCGACGCTCTGGCAGTACCTGGCCGAAGCGCGCGCACTCGAGCACCTCAAGCTGGAGATCAGGTCGTCCTCGGTCGGCGCAAACGCGTCACACCTGATCACAGGCTTGGCTGGCCTGTCGCGGCTGCGCACGCTGGCCCTGGGGCTGACCCTCGTCTGCGAGAAAGCCACGCTGCCTGCCTGCCTGTCGCGCCTTGTTCAGCTGACGTCCCTGAGCCTGTCTGGCCTTCGCGGCCTCCGCTGCACGCCCGGCTGGGCGCGCCTGCCGGCGCTTGTGTGCCTGGAGTTCAATTACTGCAAGTTTGACCCTGATGGCGAGGAGGCGCTGCCGGGATTGGACGCGCTGGGGTCCCTGACCAGCTTGGAGTTGCGGAACTGCACCGGCCTGCATATGCTTCCTATATCCTTATGGCGCCTCACGCAGCTGCGCTGCCTCGCCCACTGCCTGTGGGATGAGCCGCCGCGCGGCGAGCTTCCAGTCGCGAGACCTTCCGCGTGCGCACCAGCCTGCATGGCCTCCCTGACACACCTTAGCCTGACAGGGTACAACCTGCCGACCTGGCCTGTATGCATCCTGGCCGCAACGCGCCTGGCGCACCTCGACCTGTCCAGCAGCTGCTTTGAGCACCTGCCGGAGGGCGTGAGCGTGCTCACTGGACTCGAAACGCTGTACCTGGGGCGGCACTCTAAGGGTGACATGCAGATCGGGGGGGTCCTGGACGCCCGGACTCTGGGCAACCTGGCCTGTTTCCCGGCCCTGCGCGAGCTGAGCTTTGCAAAGTGCAGCGCGCTGTTCGGCCCGAGCTTCCAGGCTGCCGCTGCGCATCCCCGCCTGGAACGTCTGGAGCTCAACACCTCGTACCCTGGCTGTGCTCTGTCATGCCAGGCATTCCTGCGCTTTGCTATCGCCCTGTTGCAGCAGGGCCGCTCGGATGTGCTGCGTTCGTGGACTCGCGCTGTTAAAGGTGTGGGGCAGCAGGACGCCCAGAGATTCAGGGGCGCCTTGCAGGCCGTGGGCTTTGCGCATGAGAATGACTGTGATTGTGAGCCACTAGAGCTCGAGTAGGACATACGCGAAGCGGTCAAGCATGAGACAGGATTTGAGCCGTCTCGACTACATCATTTAACAAGCTGACGCAAATAATTGGTACACCCTACCCTGCATCCATGATGGCTGTTACGCCAACGCCAATGGCCCCATGGCGTGCGGCGCTGAGGCAAGCACACATTCAGGCGGTCAGCACTTGCGCAGCAGTGTTGGTGCATGCGCATGCTGCGCATGTCCTGCGACGTCAGGCGCTCCGCAGCCGAGCTTGCATCCAGGCGAGACGCTTCATGCAGGCATGCGCATGAGCCTCCTGCCTCTATAACTGAGTGTTATAAAATTACCCGTAAGAGGTGGGTGGCTGCCTGGTCATGCATGGCGCTTGGTAGCGTCTCGCCTAAAAAATCAAAGCGGCACGAGGGGCGGGGTCCGACATTGCCAGGAGAAGGCCTGCCTGGTGGTACCGGCCAGCACGTGCGCACTGTGTGACGCGAGCCCTCTGCGCGTCACGCTACCATGGACATGCCAGCAATGCCGCTTGTCCCCCCCAATGCCCCAGGCTTTGCTCTGGCCGCGCATGCAGGAGGTCCACCGCTTGCTCGGTGAAAGTTGGCGTGGCTGGCACGGCGCGCGCAGAGGCGGTCGCACAGGAACGCGCATCAAGGGCACTGGGCCCCACCGCTATAAGTGCAGGTACTCACACAGACACAGTTTTCACGATACGCATGTCATCCTCCCATCAAGACGCTCCATAGAAGCTGGCCAAGGATAAGTGTGTACCTCGGCGTGGAATTGCCCATAGGTCCCAGTTTGTAGGCAGCTGCACCAACACCCTAGGAAGCGAATTGAAAAGCTCGGCAGAGACCTTTAAAGGGTCAGAGACAGCTTTGGCCGCTTGTAGCCCACTTCAGGGTTGAAGTACCTGTCAGCGCTTCTAACAGGGTGCAGCACCGCCGGCGACTTCACCTCGAGTGCGCGCCGCGCCGTGCAAGCCCTGGCCGCGCGCCGTGCGTGCAGGGCGCGCGGCCGGCGCTAGTGAGGCTCCTGCTTAACACCCCGCTGAGCATGCCCCAGGTTGCGCAGCGCCTCCGCCGCATCCTCGTGCGCCGCTGCCGAGCTGTCGCATGCGAGCACTCGCTGCAGGGCTGCAGCTGCCCCGCATGCCCTGGCTGCATCCAGGCACTGCCCATTCTCGCTTGTCAACATCGCGAGCGCGCCCGCCGCCTGCTCGTGCACAGCAGCGGGACACGCAGGCGCCAGCAGCCCGATCAGCGCGGCCACGCCCCCGCACTCCCTGATGCTGTCCTTGTTTTCAGTGTTGTCAGAGGACATGGCCCACAGCGCAGCAGCAGCCTGCTTGTGCACGGCGGCAGGGCCGCCGGGCGCCAGCAGCCCCACCAGCGGAGCAATGCCCCCGCACCACCGCACGCAGTCCTTGTTTGTGGCATTGTACGCGCACAGGTTGCGCAGCGCCCAAGCCGCTCGCTCATGAAGGGCAGCAGAGCTGCCGGGCGCCAGCAACACAACCAGTGCCGCGACGCCTCCGCACTCTCTAACGCTGTCCCTGTTCTGGTTGTTGTCATAGCACAGGTTGCGCAGCGCCCCAGCAGCCGCTCCCTGCACAGCTGCAGAGCGGCCGGGCGCCAGCAGCCCAACGAGCGTCGCAATGCCCCCGCAGTCCCGAACACTGTTGCGGTTCTGCGCGTTGTCAGTGCACAGGCTCTGCAGCGTCTCCGCAGCCTGCGCCTGCACGCCAGCGGAGACGCCGGGCGCAAGCAGCGCCACCAGCGCGGTGATGCCGCCGCACTCGCGCACGTTGTCCCTGTACTGGACGTTGCCAATACACAGGTTCTGCAGCACCGCAGCGGCCTCCTTGTGCACAGCGGCAGAGCTGCCGGGCGCCAGCAGCCCGACCAGCGCCGCGACGCCCCCACACGCTCGCACGCTGTCCCTATTCTGGGCGTTGTCGAAGCTCAGGTTGCGCAGCGCCGCAGCGGCCTGCTCGCGCACGGCATCTGTCCAGCCAGGCGCCAGCAGCGCGACCAGCGCCGCCGCGCCCCCGCCCGCGATGACGCTGTCCTGGTTATTGTCCATGAGCAGGTTCGCCAACGCCACCGCAGCCCGCTCCTGCGCAGCAGCTTTCGCTGGTGCTGTCCTGGCTCCAGGCACCTCTGAGTCAGGTACACCCGAAAACACCTTACGCAGCACAGTTGCGACCTGCTAGCACCCCATCCAGCGCAGGCGTGCCCCCACACCCCCAGACGCTGTCCTGGTCCTGGGCCGGGACGCTGGTTTGCTGGACCTCAGGTGCAGCCCACCGCGTCTGCAGCTGCTGACTGTGAGTTGCTAGGCACGAGCAGGCCTACCAGCGCGGCAGGGTAGGCCTCTTGTGCAGGCTCCTCGCGGCCATGGTGTCTGTTACCAAGCCTCGGACGAGTGCACAGCAGCTGGCCAGATGAAACGCGGGCAACCTGATGCTGGCGCGCAGGTGCAGCAGCAGAGTCACTGATTACTGCCTCCGTGGCCAGCGCTTGCCTGTGTTGAGGACCTCCTCTCGCACACTGCGGTTGACGTCCTGGTTGCACGTCTCCGCGCAGCGACACAACCAGCGTGGGCCCGTAAGCTGACCCAGCCCCGCATCCTGCTCCAGGGCCGGAGGCTCCGGAGCTCTAGCGCTGCCGACAGGGAGGGCCGCTCCTGCTCGCTTAACCTCGAGCACGGCAGCACGCCTGTGCGCTGCGGGGCAGCACTCGCGGGGCTGCAGGAGCTCCAGGACAGAGCGCGGCGCTGGCGCTGGCTTGCAGGCCACCCCTGGATCACTTGCACAAGAATGACAACAGCCACCATGCATTATTGCCTTCATTTCATATGGCCAGCCTGGCTAGGGAGCTAGGCTGTCTTGAGTAGGGCACCCAGCAACAGGTCCCGCATCCGCGCCGCGGCAGGACGGCGATGAACGCGCTGGCAGACCTGGTAGCCAGGGCCGCCGCGCAGGTCGCGGCGCTCGAGGCGGGGGCCCCAGCGCTGGCACCCGCGGCCACGCGCCCCCTGCGCGCGGCCGACCTGATGCACGCCGGCACGCTGGACCTGCTGACGCCCCTGTTGGAGAACGAAGAGCTCGTGCTGGCTGTGGCCGCGCGCGAGAAGAGCGGCCTGACTCTGCACGAAGCCAGGCTCGTACACAGGGGCGCCGGCGCAAAGGTTGTCGCTGCGTTGGCGAGCATAGTTCGACGCATCGAGTGGTGCTCCCTGGTTGCCGGGCTGGAGCAGGGCGAGGGGCATCAGCTCGCGCGGGTGCTGGTGCACACTGTGCTCGCGCTCTGCACCTTGCTCAGCTGCCCCTTCTTCGTGGAAGAGGGCCCGGAGCGCCGCACGGCCATCCGCGAGGCCACTATTGGGTGTGCATGCGCGACGCACGCGCCCCTGTTTGCAGGCTGCGGGCGTGCCGATGCGGCCGCGCCCGCGCTCATCACCTTGGCCTCTCCGGGCCGCAGGTACGCGGGGTGCAACGTGTATGGCCTGGCTGCGAGCACAGCCACGGCGTGGGCAGAGCTGGCGGCGAGCAGCTCGGACAACGTCAGGGCCCGCTCCATGCTTGCTTCGTGCGCACCCACACTGCGGCAGGTACGGCCGCGCCTGCCCGCCTGCGGCAGGCCCGCCCTGCGCAGGCTGCCGCCCAGCCGGCGCCGCGCCGCGCAGGTGGTCGACCACTGGTGCACGGCCAATGGGGCGGGGGCGCTGGCCGCAGCCCCGTCTGCAGTCCTGGCGCAGTACCACTCCGGCCTCTGCGCGGTGCTCGCGTGGCTGAATGGCGCTCCGGCGCTCCCGCCGCCTCCCTCGTCGCGCTCTCCGCCCGAGTTGGCGCTCCTTTCAAAACTCCCCCGGGCCATCAAGGAGGCCTCCTGCAAGGTGCGCGCGGCCCCGCTTACGTGCAGCCCATGCGCTGAGCGCGCGGCCGACCGCGGACTGGGCCGCCGCAGCACCTGCTCGCGGCGCCGCTGCTGTACCGCGGGGCGCGCGGCGAGCCCGCCGACGCGCACGCCGCGTACCTGGAAGCGTTCTGCAGCGCCTCCGGCGGCGACCTGCTGATCAGCGTCCTGGAGCAGGGGCTGCTCGGGGGCTGCGGTGCGCGCGCGACGTCCCGCGCACGCAGCGCGCTGGGCTGCCGCAGGGGCGCGCGCGCTCGCGAGCGCCCGCACTGCCCGCAGGCGAGTCCGACGGCTTTGACCTCTGCGCCGGCGCGGCGACCCTGCACACGGTGAGCTGCGCGGTCCAGGCGCACGCTGCCGCGCGCGAGGCCGGCGCGCGCCGGCCCGCCGCGGCGGCGGAGCAGCGGGTGCGGGCGCTGCTGGTCGCCCGCGCGGCCCCGCTGCTGCTGCACTGCCTGCAGCTGTGGAAGCGCGGTGCGCGCCGCGCCACGCCCCCTTCTCGCGCTGCTCGCGCGGTGCAGCGCAGGGCCGGGCTCCCGCGCTACCGTGAAACACGCCAGCCATGGCTTGCCCGGGGCGCGGTTGCTGTGCTGCGCGGCGCCTCAGCGCGGTCGGCGCAGCTCAGGGCGGCACCGCTCGCCGCAGGCCGGCGGCGGGTCCCGAACGCGGTCGCGTGCGCATGCGCCGTAGCGCTGGGCAAGATGCTGAGCTCCAAGGAGCTGTGCAAGCGCGTGCCCAGCGGGGAGCGAGTGCGCGGCCTGCGGCACCTGTACGCCGTGCTGCAGTGGACCTCGCAGCGCATTGCCAGACCGGTGCGCGCATGAGGGCCGCGGCGCCCGGCGGACGCTGGTGCAGGCGGCAGCGAGGCGGGGCCGTTCACCGCGCTGGCCGCCAGCCTGCATGCCCGGCGGTCGTGCGTGCAGGGGCAGGCCGACGCCCGTCTTGCAGCATGGTGCCCCGCGCCGGGCAGGGCTCGCTGTGCCGCGGCGTTTCAGAAGCAGTCACCAGGGGCGGCGCGGCCTGTGCGATGCCCCGCAGCAGAGGCGCGGGGCATCGGCGCCAGGCTGCGAGCCTGTCCCCGGTGGAGGCCGCACGCATGACGGCACCCGCTGGGGCGCAGGGAGCGAGCGAGTTGAGCGAATATACCGATGCGTCGCTGGGCAGCACCTTGCCACAGCTGCTGTACGACACTTTCAAGGACCTCGTGCGCTGCCGGTTGCCCTTGTCGCTCCTGGTGCGGCCCCGGCTGGGGCCGCGCACGCATGCCGGAGGCGCACGGCATTCGCTGCCGGTGTGGCCGCAACGCTCCAGCGGTGCACGTGCCGCTGTGTCAGGCAGCGCCGCAGTCCGCGGAGGCAGTATAGCGGAGGGCTTTCTGAGCGGCCCTCATCGTGCGGCCATCGCAGCGTCGTCTGTCGCGTGCGCAGGTCGACGAAGGGGTCCTTAACAGCGACGCCGAGCTGCGCGCGGGCCTGCTGCCGACCGCCCTGGCGGCGGTGGAGGCGGCGCTGAGGCGCGCGCCGGACGCTCCGGCCGTCTCAGCGGGGCCCGGCGCCGCCGAGTGTGCCGCGCAGGCGCGCTCGCGGCGTCACCCTGTTGTTGTGCTGCGACGGTTGTGCCAGGACAGTGCCGCGCCGGGCGGCTGCGCACGCTGTCCGTCCGCGTCGCTGCATGGCTGCCGGGGCTGGGGCAGCGCTGGGCATGCAGGCGTGGCAGCCCTTGAGCCTCTGCGCGGCCGCCGGCGTGCAGGCGGTGCAGCACGCGGTGGCGCTACTGCTGGCGGCGGGCCCCGGCGACGCCGTCGCGCCGGCCGCAAAGGCGCTGCTCGCGACGCTGGCCAAGCTGCTCGCGAGCGTGCTCGCGCCGGGCGCCGCCTGGCGCGCAGGGCTCTCGGTGCGGCGCGCCGCCTGCTGCAACATCGCAGCCCGCTGTGAGGCAGCCGGAGGCGGGACGACGTGCATGATAGGCTGAGGGTAAATGTGCATGTGAGGGGCGCTGGTTCGGGGCGCCTGCCCATGAGCGGCCGCGCGCCGCGCGGCGCAGGATGCGCTCATGATCTCCGTCCCGCGCCTGCTGCGCACGGGGCCGGCCTCGCGCGCGGATGTCCTGCCGCTGCTGCAGCTGCTGCCGTGCGCGACCGCGCACCTGCTGCCCCTGCTGCTCCTGCCGCCGGAGCGCGTGCGCGCGCTGGAGCCCCAGAGCCCCAGCCCGTCAAGCAGCGATGACCCGGTGTCGGAGTTTCTCGCAGAGGTGGTGGTGCGCGCGCGACCCCCCACCGCCGCTGAGGGCAGTGGCTGCGCCGTGGCGTGGGCTGCCAGGACCGAGCGCGCGCGTCCGTGCGGGCGCAGGGCGCCTGCAGCCGGCTTGTTGGGGCTACACCACCGGCGTGTGCAAGGCGTTCGTGCTGGCGTGCGCGGACGTGGTGCCCTTCGTTGTGCAGGCGCTGCGCACGCTGGCCGACCGCTGTGCGCGCCTCCACGCGCCGTACCAGTGGGCTAGGGCGCTGCCAGATGACCGCGTGTATTGATGCCTCCTGCGAGCGCCGCACCGAATACTAGCGCATGCGATGCATGCGTGCACGCAAAAAGCGACAAACACATGTGGCCCCGGTCGCGCCTGCAACGGCTGCAGGCGGCGCCCGCCGGGGGCCTGCAGAAGGCGCGCGAGCGCGCCTGGCTGTGACGACAAGCGCCCCATGCGGGCCTGCATGCTGGGTGCAGACGGCGGCGCCGGCGCGGCGCGCCCATGCGAAGTTACGGCACTGCTGGGCGAGCGTGCAACATGCTGCCGAGCGGTCGGCGACGACGGCAAAGGCTGCCCGCGTGCAGGCAGCTCGTGCGATGCCCCAGCCCTGGCGGCAGAGGCGCGGGTGGCAGCGGCACTGGACGGGCTCACGGGCCTGCTCGGCACGTCACGCGCGCTGGCCGCGGCGCTCGTGCGCGCCGGGGCGCTGGGCGAAGCCCTGCGCCTGGCGCGGCGCTCCGTGAACGCGTGTGCCGCACCCGAGCCCGAGCGCGAGGTCAGGGCGGCGCTCGTAGCGTGCCGCATGGACGGCGTGCTGCGCGCCGCCAGGGGCCACTGGCCGGCCATGGTGTGCGCGCGCCCCGCAGCACCCTTGCCCATGCCTCGCGCAGGCAGGCGCTGCCCTGCTGACGCTGTGCGGGTGTGGCGGCAGGCCGCCCTGCAGCTGGACGTGCCAGCGCTGGCAGAGCCAAGCAGCACTGCTTTGCAGCGCCGGCTGGCCGCCATGGCGGCCGCCATCGCGCGCTTTGAGGCCGACCTCGCGACAAGCACCGCGGCCGATGGCCCGTCGCAGGCCAGCCCGGAAGACTTGCGCCTGGACATGCCCTCGCTGCGCCCCATGGGCTGCTGGTGGTCGGGGTGCGCGCCGCGCCCGTCGCCGGCGCCGCCCGCTCGCGCGCACGTCGAAGGCTGACCAGCGCGCATGCGCGCGCAGGTGCGGCAACCTGGCCGGCGCGTCGGAGGCGGGCCTGCAGACGCAGCTGTGCTCCGGCTGCAACATCGCGCGCTACTGCTCGGCCGCGTGCCAGAAGGCGGCCTGGCGCGCGGGCCACAGGGGCGCGTGCCAGCGCCTGCAAGCGCGTGCCTGACAGCGACGGTCGCCTGTCGCGCGCGCGCCGCGCGCTGCTGCGTGCACGCTGGTGCGCGGCGTGGAGCAGGTGACTGCCTCTCCCGCAGTCACATGGTGGGCACCCTTGCACAGAGCGCGTCACCTTGCGTGTCGCGCAGGCGCTCGCCTGGGTATGTAGCACCGACGCTTTCCGTGCACGCGATGCGCCCCAAGTCCTTGACACATGTGACAGGAGCTTTCCTGGTGGTGTCCTGGTGGTAGTGCTTGTGGTATCAAGTTGGTTCCTTGATGACAACATACCTGCTCTGGCATGCTGATGTTTGCAGCCTCGCTCAGGCGCCTGCGAGGGACCGTCCAGAAGCGCGCTCAAGAGTCGGCTCAAGCCGCTGGCGCTGGATGCGGCCCTGGGCGCGCTGCGGACAGCTCCGCGGCAGAGCACACTGCCCTGCAGTGCGTTCACTGCTCCGCTGGATGCCTGGCCTTCCTGTGCGCGTGCCCGAGCGCAAGCAGGGTCTTTGACAGGTGCTTGTGCGTCTGTACAACGCAGGAGTGCAGAATCACAAGACGTGCCGCACGTGCCAGAGAAGGAAGGCCTTGGCGTTCTGTGCCCATACCGCTGCTGTGTGCCTGTCACTCACTGGCGCACGATATCGGTGCGTGTGCAGCGCGTAAGTGCACTGCAGGCACGCTGGCAGCCTGCTCATTCGCAGCAGCGGAGTCGCCGGGCGCTGTAGCAGCCCGACCAGCGTCACGACGTCCCTGCACTCCCTGACATTGTCCTGGTCTGCTGCAGCTCAGGCTCATCAGCGCAGGCGCTCCTGTACCCCCGACGCCCAGAGTACAGCCAGGGGCTCAGCTCCCGCCAGGCAGCTGTGCGACCTCTGATGCTGCTAAAGAGCCCTGATGGCCGGTCACTGAAGACAGCAGATGGTCTTTGTTTGGAAAGAATACTTATTACACCTTCGGCAGAAAACAACCTAAGCAAGGAATGTCTAAAGCTGTTGATCTATCAGCTGTTGATGAAATATAGAAGCGCAATGGGTGCTGCCTCATATGCCATGTCAAAGTAAGCGACACCCTGAAGTTCAGGGCCTGAACAACATTCGACACACATACAGCAGTTGACTATAGCGCAGACACCCTAGATGGGTCCTTGCCATCTACCTGCGTCATACATAGATAACGTTGTTCTCCAATCTGCCCACACATTCTGCTCACAGCGCCTGTTCCTGGCTCCCTGCTAGCAACCATGGCTGTGTCGGTGCTGCCCCTGATCGCACTCGTCCTCGTGACTCTGCACACCGGCAACGCTGCGCGCACTGGGCCCGAGCTCACAGGTGAGCCCGGCGCACCCGATCCGATCAAGGCGCACCCGATCCGATCAAGCTGCCCGTGGCGGGAGAGCTTTGACGCGCACCAGATCACATCGCCTCTGCTTCAACCCACGAGTTGAACCACGTGTGCTGATTAAGGCTGCTCTATGTCAAGCTGTGTCAAGGTTGTGCTGACGATCAGCGCTCTGCGATCGCACGCAGGTCGCAAGCTGAAGTGCGCGGGCGTCATCTGCTCAGCCGTCAACACATTGCATGGCGACCGACCCCCGTCGACGAATGCGCGAACCCCAGTCCAGAACAAGACACCGTACAAGCCACCGCTCAGGCCACAAGTTCGACCGACGGGACCGCCTCCGAGTGAGTGCGAAACGCCTGGCCAGAGGCGCACCGCCGCTGTAGACAGCCCTTGCAGTGCACTCTGCTGCAGCGCTGTGCCCCTGCGCTTGGGCCAGCACCTCTTCAGGGCCTTCTCAGGCTGCAAGCGCTTTTGGGTTGTCAGGATAGCGTTGCAAGCGCTCTCCGGCTGAGATCGGCGTTGTGACGTTGCCGCTGCGCAGGCAACCCCTGCCGTACCGCTCCCAACTCCCAAGCTTGCACCGGTGTCCGGAACCAAGCGGCGGCCGGCGCCTGTGCGCTCCCATGCCCAGGTTTCAAATAGACGCTGGTTGCGGTTGACCTGCGGTAGCCTGCCACCAGTGCCAGCATCATGCTTGGGCAGCATTGCATGGTTCCCAAATGATCCTGCCCTGTCTTCATGCTGTCTTGTTTGGAACCGAGGCACTAGCCCTTGCCTTGGCGACGGACGCCACACAGGGCAAGTTGTGGCAGTGTGTCTTTGTCTGGCCCACGCCGGTTGCACTGGTCGGCTTATTGTGTTCGAAGCCGCCTGAGAGCTGTGCGGCCTGTGCAGGCCCCGGTGGCCAAATGCTGTGCTGCACCAACGACGTCGGCGGTTACACCCAGTTCGCTTCTGGAGCAAAGTGTCGGAACAGCAGATGCAGGAAGAGCTGCTGAGCAGCTCCGCAGCACCTCGGCGCCTCGACGGCCGCCAACGCACCGGCGATCAGCTCTGGCACCGGCCCCGACGACGGCGCGACAGGGGACGCTGTGCAGACTGTTCTGGGAGACAGGGCGCCTCTGCTTAAGCAGCTACGTGTGATGCATGGGAGGGCTGCCCGCCGCGAACGCTGGGCCCTTGTCTGGTGGATGCCCATGGGGCCCCACAGGGCCCTGGTGCAGCACGCGCCGTTTGCATCTTCATAGCCCTGTGGCCGGGTCGCGGGCCAAGCAGTAACCCTATGATGCCAAGCTCCCGAGCTCATGTGTGGCAATGGGCACCTGCCCTCATGCAAGGAATTTAGCTGTCACTGCGCTGGGCGGCCTTGCTGCTTTTCCTTGCAAAAACTGCTCGTTTTGGCTTGCGGCACCTGAAGTTGGCAAGTACCAACGAAGTGAGACACCCCGGGCAGCATGCCAGGCTGGCAGCAGCGGTGCTTCAATTTGGGTAGGCATGCATGCACGCATTGCAGCTAGCCGCAACGCGCATAGCAGTGCCTTGAAGTACAGAAGTACTCCACATGATCGGCTGCCGTACGGGGATGAAGTGCTGAAATGCAGATACACAATGCTGTTTGCCTTGAAGTGACAAGTTGTAATAACAACTTTTTCCCAGGGCTGCTCTTGCAGCATTTGTTTGCAGGTTGAAAAAAAATGGATGCATGACTGGGCAGGGCCACCTCCTGGCCGCCGTACATGAGCTCTGGGCTGTTCACACAGGTTATGCTGTGCCCTCGGTGACCAGCCAGGCTGTTGTGGTGAGCAGCCATGCTTTTTTGGGGCACGCTTTGGCGCTTTGCAAACGCCATCGATGGATCTCCCGCAAATCTATCCTGTCATGCCAGAGCCAGACCGCAGCCTGGTGGTGAGCGTGAGACTGTAAACCTCTGCTTGGCTCCACTGCGGTTGTGCATTTGCCCGCAGGTGTGCCCTGTGACATATAAGTGCGACACTGTACACTGTGTCTCTGCGCGCTTCTTGCTCTACGCGGCCCGCGCATCAGTCCCGCGCAAAGGAGCACTACGCATTGACATCGTGTGTTGGCCGAGGCGAAACTCAATGTCCAGATGTTAAAAACCAAGGGGACAGCCGTGATCGTCGACGCCCCCTTGTCGGGCAGGTGAGCATGCCTTGGCGTCAGTCAACATGCGTCCTGCATGATACACAACCAAAAAAACCCACGCCGCTGTCCACCGCTAGGGCGCAGGGTGTTGGCGGCGGAACACGGAGATGTGCTTCTGGCCTGACCTCCTTCCCCGCACACTTCATTGCTCAGCACACCCAATCCGCTGCTGTGCAAGCTCGCCTCCTCCTCAGCCGTCGCCTGCTCCCTTACTGCGCCTCGTGCACGCCACCTCCGCCAAGATGAATATGGGGGACAGGCAGGACTGGGACACGGTGGTCATCAGGAAGCGCGCGCCGACCGCCGGCGCTGCAAAGGACAAGTCTGCCGTTGCGGCAGCAGTCAGAAGCGGCGCAGAGGTGGAGACCCAGAAAAAATTTGCGGCCGGCAGCAACAAGGCCGCGACAGGCGCGCCAAAGGATGCCGCCAAGTTGGATAGAGAGACCGAGGAGCTGCACCACGACCGGTGCGCTGCCACACCGCGCTTGGCAGAAGGCGCCAGAGTGCTTGTGGCGCCCGGCTGTGCCTCCTTGCCAGCAGCCCGAGCCTTGTGCACTTGAGTCTTGCACTTGCGCTGAGGCCGCAAGTGCTCGGCGAGCTTGGGAGGTGGCGGCGGTGTCTTGGTCTTGCAGGCCAGCCGAGCCGCTTGTCTGGCTGCGTGCTGGCCGCTGGCAGGCACAGTGGCGTTGCTGGCTGCGTGAGCGTGCAGTTGCCTTACACCAGTATGCACGCGCGCCGCAGGGTGCCGAGCGAGCTGAAGAAGCAGATCATGGCGGCGCGCCTGGCGAAGAAGCTCACGCAGGCGCAGCTGGCACAGGTCATCAACGAGAAGCCGAATGTCATCCAGGAGTATGAGAGCGGCAAGGCGATACCCGCGCCGCAGATCCTCTCCAAGCTTTCGCGCGCGCTGGGGACCACGCTGAGCGCAAAGAAGGCCGCCGCAAAAAAGTGAGCCCGGGGCGTTTGGGACTGGCTGCTGCCGCGCGAGGTCTGCGGGGCGTTGCTCTGGCTCTATGCCGCGCTTTGCGCTGGCCAGCCTTTGTGGGCTGTCGTAAAGGCGACTGCTCCGTGTACACGCCTTGGCGACGCCCTGCCTGGGGCGGCCGCCACAGGCCCTTGCCGCCTGTATTGGCAGTGCTAGCATGCTAGATGCTGTCCGCCTGATTCTGTGTCACAGCGGCTGGGTGCTTGCCTGCTGCTCGTCCGCGCTGCTTTTGAGTGGCGACGGGTAGAAACGCGGTGCTCGCTCGCCGCCCGAACTGCGAGGTGTCTGCTTGGTGTGGCTGTCCGTACTGAGGCTCTCCGGGCCGTATTGGTGAATGCATGTGCTAATCGCATTGCTTGACGATCATTGCATCTGAGATAGCTTTTGTAGTGTGTCCTCTTGCATCTCAACTGCCTCCGCCTCTGTCAACTTCGTGCTGGTCAGAGCACCTTGCTCCACCGCTGGTCAGGTATGCTGGCCAGTGCAATATAAAGCCACCGGCTGTCCATGCCGCATACTCTCTCGCTGCCACACTGCCCTCAGGCCCGGTCGTGATCTTAATGCACAGCAAATCGCACTGCCTGGCATGACAAACTGGCACACCCGACTGCATACCTGCACAGTGACACAGCACGGATACACTGCATGTGAAGGCTCCACCAGCATGTTCCAAGTAAGTCGCGCGCTGTCTGGCAAAGCTGGCATGTGCAAGTGCACGGTGCTCCTGTGTGCATCACACGCCAGGGTATGCACACAGCAGGGGCTGCACCGTGCCTCCGGCACGAGGCATCATGGACGCAGACAATTATTACATGCCAGGCGCGCATGGTCGGCCGTGCCTGCCCTGCCCATAGCTCAGGCAGGGCGTTCCGGGAGACCTTGTTTGTTGCTAAACACTTGCAGATACTTCAGCACTTCAGTCACAGACATTAGAGCTCATACCTTAGTAGCTCTTGCAAGAGGGACATGAGGCACGCCTGTTTCACAACCTCAAGCAAACTGTCCTTCCGGAAAAGAACACCCCTGCAGCCAAAATATGCCATACACAGCAGGCAGCACGCGCCGGCTTGCACGCGCCGTGAGGCGCATCTTGCGCACGGCGCCTACCAGGTGCACAGCAGGCCGCCAGAGGCTCATGTCAGCATCTGCACAAGCTGCTGGGCTCAGCAGCAGGGCAGCTCACCCGTGTCCCGAAACAATCAGTGCGGAAAAAGACTACCAAATTAATTAAAGATCTGGGATGCAGACACAGCGCTGGCCCACACAGGCGGACGCACCAGCCCCAGACGGGCATGCCCTGACCGGGAAGACACCACCAGGCGCGGAGCACAGGCCCAACACTGGCGCAGGTGCGATCGGGCACAGGCACGCCCGCCGACACGCATGTGACGCGTCCTGCCCAGGGCCCACAAGCAGCACCTCGACTCTGTCCAGGCCCGCTGCATCAGCCCGGGCAGAGCACCGGCGCTGCGCGCCCTCCCCGCGAGCACCTTACAGGTCACGCGCGGCCTTGGCCCCGAGGTGCAGCGAGGCGCCTGCATGTCGCGCCACGCCGGCAGCGGCGGCCGGGCGCGCGCAGGGTGGCGCGCACCGTACGCACGGCCGGCTCGCCCGACACGCCCCGGCGCGTGGAGGCGCGCGGCTGCGCTCAAACTGCAGGCGGCCGGCCCTGCCCGCTGCTCGGCGCATTGGGGTTGGGGTAGGTGCCAGGCGAGGTGTCCGTGTGCCAGCTGGAGCCACTGGGCCCGCCGCCCACGGGCACGCCCGTCACGGGCTTGCCTGCCGCGCCCACACGGCCCGCCGCGTCAGGCACCACAGCGTCTCCAGGCCTGGCAGCCTGTGATGCAGCAGGGACTAAGGGCTCTGAGAGACTGTGCTGCAGCGGCGCAAGCAGCGGTGCGCTCATCGCAGCAGGGCGGGCGCCGCACCATAGGGCTGCGTCGCCTGGTACGGCTGGCCGTAGGGCGCGCCGTAGGGTTGCGCGCCGTACGGCTGATGCTGGCCGTAGCCGCCGCCGCCGCCGCCGCCGCCGTATGGCTGCTGCTGGTACGGCCCCTGCGGCGGGAACTGCTGCATCTGCACCTGCTGCACCTGCGCGCGCCCCCCGCGCCTCCCTACAGTCACGACGGTCCAGGAGGGCTGCTGGCTTTCTGGCCGCCAATCCTCTCTAGAGTACACTTCTCAGGCACAGTCCTGCATGTGCATCAGCACCACGGCCACTCTACCAACCACTCGCGCCCCAGCAACTGGCCTCAAAGGGCACATACAGCGCTGTGCCCTGCTTTCCAGTGCAGCAAAAGGCGGAAGCCACGCAGCGCCCTTGGGCGACCCCGCTCCCATTCCCGCGCGAACAGCGCGGCGGGGCCCCCGGCGCGCCTGCTGCATCTTCTTGCGGCGGAGCGCCGCCAGCGTGCCGAACACGCACAGCCCGAACACGATGCAGACGACGATCACAATGATGGCTGTCACCACCTGCGCGCGCGCGCACGCACGCCCTCTCAAAACCCCATTTTCACAGACCCGCACCAGGCGGACCGACATGAAGCCCGGCTGGCGCAGCAGCCTGGGGACGCCTGTGCAAAGGCAGGCGGCGCGGCGCCGCTCGGCACGCCACCTGCTCAGATTGCCAGGTGCGTCAAAGGTGCTTGGGAGTGACGCCCACTGCATCCGCGGCGGCGGCGCCGCGCGCCGGGCGGGGGCGCAGGGTTAGGGTGCGCACCCGCGACACGGAGTGCCCGGAGCCGTAGTTGTACTCCGGGAACACGCTGGCGCAGCCGTCGCTGGGGTAGCTCGAGTATG
>JAABUV010001559.1_pt1 | contig 32948 bp, 26 predicted proteins | sample 5559971 | NCBI WGS metagenome assembly JAABUV01 (sample SAMN10711881, study PRJNA513362) | rock metagenome | isolation source: Antarctica rocks | place: Antarctica: Victoria Land, Knobhead nord | collected 2015-12-19
CCCCCAACGCAGCCTCCCCAAATCCAATCCAAACCACCAAAACCCTCTAATCCCTCCGTCCGCCACTGTCTCCTTCGTTGGCATAAGTACTCACATCTATACGCCACACTATACCCTACTGCATATAGATGTGTATGTTGTAGAGAGGGATTGAAAAACGTGGGGGTGGACACTGGATAGAGGGGAATATTTTTGCTGGTGAAGGGAATGGGATGGTGTGTGAGTTTGAGTAAGAATGCCGAAATTATGTATTTTTCTTCTTCGGTGGAGTGCGATGTTTGTCTGTTTCCAATGCGAATGTGCGGTATTGAAGGAACTGAAACACCAAGGCATCTCGAAGACAGCCGGCCAATTCTGCGGTGTAGAAACCCCTCCTTTGCTCCAAGTTGGAGCATCCCATTACCACCTCTTTATCCAAGTCTCCGCACCTACAATTCGTTATCCAACTCTCGCATTCGGTTCATCCCATATCGCCAGCCTACTCTACCACCATGCTCAGTACCGACACTCATCCCACATCGCCAGCTCTCCCTACTACCATGCTCCGTACCGACTGACAATCCAAGCACGACACTCATCCCACACACATTACTTTGAAAAAATTAGAGCTGACTCATCCCCTCGTCCCAATCCACATCTTCCAACAAGGCCACATCATCACCCCTCACGTTCCCACCCGCACTCGTCATCTCCATCTCCGCATCCCGCTCCATCTCCCTCCTCTTCACGCCATCCACAAGCTTGGAGTCAAGCTTGTAAGTATAGAACAGCTCGTTGACGACGATGCGATAGGTGCCCCTTCCTTTCGCCATGACTTTCATCTCGCCGAGCTCGATCCCGGCAAGGTGCCATACGAAAGCTCGCTTGTGGTGGTGACGGAAGGCGACGCTGGCTTTGATGAGGGCCCAAGAGCTGTTTTTGCTGCCGGACGTGTATTCTTTTTGCCACTGCTGCACTCTTTCGGAAACGACGACAGATGTGGTGGTGCTATCTTTGTTCACCATTGGAGGACCGGCGTCGTCTGTCCTAGGTCTCAAGGACAGGAAGTCTCCACGACACCTCTCGACCACTGCTCGAAAGCTCAATGCGTTACCTTTTCGTGGTGGTCGGGTCTCGTCATTCTCGTCTTCGGGTCGCGCATTTCGCAGCCAGAATCTTAGGATTGCTTCCAAGTCGATCTCAAGATTCTTCAGGACATGTGCCAATGATTTGTCTGATTTATCTGATTTGGCGTATTCCACCATGTCATTACGAAGACGTGCTAGATCCTCATCCCACCAGACTGCTTCGCTGAATGCTTGATCAAAGTCGCCCAATGCCTTCCCGCGTACTTTTTTGGCGACATCGAAGACTAGCTGATCGATCATATGGTCTGTCGGCTTCGCCTTGTCTTTGTTCTTGTAGGCAGGGGGCATTAATCGTGCTGGTAATTCGTTTCGTTTAAGGAGCGATTGCCATTTGGGCTCATCGAACATGAAGCCTCCTTTGGCACTGTCGACAAGGATCCCAAGAAGGATCGCGATGTTGATGGCTTGAGGGCTGTCGATAGCCTTTTCCTTATAACATAAAGCCTCGTGGTAATTCGTACATGAACCTAGCATATTGTGTTGAAGGTTGAAGTTGAAAGCCTGATACAAAAACCGATTCAGATAATCAGGATATGCTAGATGATCTGCCACCTTGGTACTGTTCTTTTCAATGCCGTAGAATTCAAGGGAGGGGGGATCGGGTACTGCAGCGTTGGTGAATGGCTCCACGATATCTGGATCCCAGCAAATCCAGGCTTTGTCCCCATCATAGTCTCCGCTAGCGTAGTTGATCAGAACCTTGCATACTTAGCATGATATCCAGACTTACCCGGAAAGTTTGCTCGCAAGGGACACCGAGCCCTTGGACGAAAAAACAACAACATCTCTGTACACCCGTAGCTCGGGTCTGAATATTGCGCGAACCTGTCAAACATCAGCGTTCCGTTGAGATCATCTATCGGGCTAATATCTTGTTTTCCACAGATAACGGTGAAGTCAGAATACCTTTTGAACATCCGAAGGTAAGTGAGCAGGCAGCCGTGCAACAAGAACGTCTATATCGTGTAGCATTGCTTCGTCAAAACCTGACTTTGCATCTCTGAAGCTGTTTGAAAAGCCAAGATGTATCTCATTTTCCTCAAGGATAGCTAGCGGGTCAGCAATCATGAAAGCGTAAGTTGATCGCCCTATTCCGATATTCATTCTATTTTCGAGTCGCAAACAGTAAGAATGAATAGCCTCCCAGACTTGCTGCCTCAGGTACTTGCATGATTTGGCCTCGAAACCATGCTAAGATGTCGTTAGCCCCTGTTCGGTATAGGCATTGCAGATGGCTCTTACCTCCAAGAACCAGTCGATCTTTTCAGCTCTTGAAAGTGGTAGACCACCTTGCATCTCGATACCTCCGTATCCAGCTCGATCTCCCGATACAGAATTGTTATCTTGATTCCACTTCCTGAGCGCTGTACTGCTTTCCATAGCAACTTTGAGCTCTCTTACACGCAGCGTGAGATCTTCTTCCAATCGGTCACGGAACGTTTGAGTCGGTACTCCTCGATCAGCAAGGATCGGCATAAGCTGGAAGTTGAGAGAGCTAGGGCTTAATCGTCGGGAATAATCATTCACTTCGAACCTGACTCTCTCTTCATCTGGAGAAATAGCATCTATAGCATGACCTTCGAACTTTAACTGGGAGTCATTTATTTCAATCCAGAAATTCCGCGACGTCAGGAGGGGGTTCTCGTCCAGAGCGTCAACCATCCATATTCCCTTAGCGCCTGCGATACGCCCCTGGTATACCGCGGGAGTGTGATCCATGCCGAGCATGCGAGCAATTGCAAGCGCAGCAGGTCTCGATATACGTGAGCATCCCTGGGACGATTAACATTGACCAACAAGCCAAACATACGTTCCCTTACATCATTCATCACCGGAGCTTTTGAGGTGGGTGCGTTGAGGTGCAACTTCTTTTCGTCGGAGCGTGGAATGTTGACACGCCATACATTCACCGAATCTGCCCGAGCTTCGTCACATCGTAAAATCTCATGAGGTTCGAATACCACAGTCGGAGCCGTATCACTCACACCTGTCTGTAATGTTAGCTCTCAATAGTAACCATGTCTCAAGCGTTTACCTAATGCAAGTCGCGCAAAGAGCTTCAACCAGTATTGGTCCTGGTTGAGATCGAGCGGCATGAACCATTGGATCAAATGTTCGACAGTCATACGCAAGTGAGATGTTCGTCGTGGGTCCTGTTCGCCACTATGGGCCACATGATGCCTGAAGCCTACACCATCTTCGGCAAAGAAGTAGATCCTATCCTTAGCATAGTTGAAAGCAGTGCGGGATGATCTCAAACGTTTCTTAGTCGATTCAGGCTTGGTGAAGAATACGCGCCATTTCCGGCCTAGAAAGTGATGCTCTGTACCAACAAGCCATCTGATGATGCAATCTCGGGCTGCAGCATGATCCGACGCGAGGTGTGCAGGCAAACCATCAGGACCTAGTCCCGGTATCGTAATGACACAAAATCGGTCACTGCCAAATTTGCGAGAAAGCCGGTAGGATGATTCCAACTTCAGCGGGTTCAGCCTGAACTCGAACAAAGGGCCACTGAGCTGCTCACGAAACGATAACCTGCCACTTATTGCAACTTCCTCGAAGGCCTCTTCGGCGAGTGTCCAGGCGGCGCGACTTGATTCCTCGGGCAGCTGCGCCCCCGCATCCTTGATGACGAGGCGGAGAGCAGACCACATGGCATCGTAGGACTCATAGGTCTGACCCAGCAAGTAAGAAATCTTGATTGGGGATAGTTCACCATGCAATGACACTCGGACGATCTCGTAGAGCTGTCGAAAGGGAATAGCTGCAATATCATCGGAAATGGGAACTTCGAAAGGTCAGCGAATACGACTAAAGATCAAGCTAATTGAAGCAGAAATACCGAAAGGTGGTTGGGAAGTGAGACGCTTCGCTAAATCGGCCATCGTGCCTGTACTTGTAAAACCTCTCGCATTCGTAGACGGTTTAGTCGTATGAGTCGTGTCGAGATTCATTGTACTACAAGCGTGTATGTCGGACTGAACAGGTTCCTCTGATTTATGAAGTAAATACTCTGGACTCAGGATAGCGGAGCCATGCAACACATTGCTCCGGTTTTGTCCGTTGTCCTTCGACTTTCCAATGGACCATAATGACTGATCAGATGGGTATCTTGATCGCAATTGGCCAAACGAGGGACGAACCGTAGCATCGGTGTCGTCTGCGGTGGATTCGAACGACGTTGCTAATGACTCAGAGCAGAATGATGTATTCGGGGACGTCCAGGCAGGAGAAGCGTTTGTCATCGATGATGAGACGGAAGAGATGTTGTCAAAAGACCGCGACAGATCTAGTGAACGGGATATAAAGCCATGACTTTCTGGAGATGAAGCTGGAACGGCGGAATTCGCATTGCTTCGCACGTTAGATTTTTCACGCGAGATTCTCCTCATCGGCGGCGGTTTCATGGGCTGAGCGTCAGAGCAAGGCCGCTTCTTCTGGTTGATATCACTGCGCACTGGCTTCAACGGAAAAGCGCCTCTCGGATCTACAACCTGCTCAAAACCAATGCCTAATCCCAGTGCGGCTTTGTGCAATAAAGGCGGTGTCGTTGGTGGTGTTTCAAATACATCGTCGTCGAATGGTATAGTTCTGGACTTCTCAAGGTGATTCGTCTGGACTGGATCAGGCGGCTTGTCGTGCCTGCTCAACTCAACAAGGACATCAGCCATATCTTCATCGTTGAAGTCGTCTGAGGAGGTATGACCGCTAACAGCCATGGGGCCCCCAGTCGACGCAGCCAGATCGCTCTTTGAGCGGCACCATTGCCTGATAGAAGATTGCTGAAGATTTCGGTGTTCGCGCTTGGGCGTATTTGGAGTAGAGACGGCTCTGGTCGCTGAGCTATCGTTAGCCTTTCGTATATGCTAGAAAGTCCTGGAAGCTCTGACCATGCCTCGTTTCGATGTAAGGGAATTTCTCGCCGGCTATGACTCGGGCTGTGGTTTGGTCGAGGCATAATAAAAGGCTCTCGGTTAGCAATTTGACCTCATCATCTTCGAGTGGGTCACGCCTGCGTAGGAAATTCTGCCTGAGCACACTTTTCCCTGCTTCGCGTGTTGGCAGCACGTTGGGTTCCCCTCGCGGCTTATACTGCCACTCGGAATATATGGCGATGGCCCTCCTTTCAAACTCATCGATAGCAAAGTTCAAGGCCCCTCCCTTGAAATATAAGAATTGTATTCGGGCCGATATCTTGTCCTCCGCTCGGTTTGGGTTGTTTCTTGAAGGACTCCAGTTGGGCTCTCTGGGAGGAATATTGATGCTCCATTTGTTTGATAATGCTCTCTTGACTTTCTCTATCCCATCATCCGCCTTCGACGGTGTTGAAGGGTGTAGCATTGGGTAATCGACATGGAAGGGTAGGTTGGGTTAGGGAGGCAGTGAGGGACTCTGTAGTAGTGGTCGCAGCGTGGACGTCAGAAGCTTGATAATGAATGATAGTGATGGGAGTATCTCGATACAATATGCGTGAGCACCGTTCGCATATCGGTAAGCAATCAAGAAAGGGATGTTCGTTCATTTGGTGAGCGATGAGCTGATGATTCTGTGTTATTCAGCAAGGCTCTGCGTCATTACCACGCAATTGTGATATGACTGAAGAAGGCAAAGGCTACCAGTAAGCTGGCATGTCTCAATGGCAGCGCTCAGAGCAGCTCAAACATGCGACAGCAATCGTTGCAATGCGTCCAGCGCAATTGATCGCGCTGAAGATATTGACTTTGCAGCAGACTGAGGATTACAGAATCGGGGCGACGCAACGGTCAATTGGAGTTTCAGGGGCCGGCCCGCTGTCAACCTCGGGCACGGTCCCATGGCTCGCACGTAGAATCCGCCGATGGTCCATGGGTACAATTGAACGGTATAGAAACGCAATGATATGTGAGGTTTTTTCATTCGTCACTATTGTCGGTGTGGCCTAATGCCGACATTCCTGCCTGAGGGTAGATTCTGTACTATTCTACATGATCAAATCACCTGTATCGAACGCCCACGCACGCAAGCCTCGCTATGCACGCCATATTCGAGGACCCTTCACTTCGCATGCATATTAGCTTGCTTTCAGCTCAAGTTCCCCATTTCTTCGCCTCCATCCCATCAGGTGGAGACGTTTCTACCGGCCCTTTGCCAACCTCGGCCCAATTCGTGCTCAGCGCGGTGCCATTGCTCTCCTGATAGCTCTTCATCATGGCTCTCTGTGTATCGGCGTCCGCTCCCTTGTATAGCATCTTGAAGAAATTGTTGGTAGGGTCGCCTTCTTCTTCGTCCAAACCCGGATCCTCCATTTCGTCCTCTTCGCCCTCCTTGGCGTTCTTCTTTGGCCGCTTAGAAAGGTCGCTGGCCAACTTGTCCCAATCCTTTGGTCCGGACTTTGAAGAGGTGGGATAGACAGGTCCAGCGGGATTAGATTTGTCGGCGAGAAGGGCGCGTTTGACGACTTCGTCGGACTTGTCTGCACCGGAGTTGCCATCTATTTCTGGACTCTCACCTTGCACTGATTGACTTCCCTCGATTGACGACCATTTCTGGCCTGGTGTTGATTTCATGAGCGTGAACTCAGCTTTGGTAGACATAATCTTGTAGTACGACTTCATCCTGTCGATACTTGAGAAGAGAGGATCTAGTGAGAACTGGTAGTCTGAACCGGTGGGCAGCGGAAATGACACCTCGAGCGAGCTTGACTTGATGTCGATAGTGGCCTTGTCCTTGGGTATGCCTTTGCAGTAGAGAGTGATTATGACACTATCATTCGTTTGGATCCAGTCGTGCCGTATCTTGCTTGCTGGGGTTTGAACCCCCTCCGTAGCTGGAACTACTGGCTTGGATGTCTCCTGGGCGCCATCGCTGGATTTGGGTTTGGTTTCCACGGACTTGGAACTGCTCTGGCTTCCGGATGGGATTGGAGCCTCCACATCCGGTATCTCCTTCACCGTCACTTTGGTACGCTCGTCCCCCTCATCCAAGCCTTTTAATTTGCCCTTGATTTTTATGTCCCATATCGCCAACGACTTCTCCTTCTCGTCAAGCTTCTTAACCCACTGCAAGCATTGCTCGGCATCGGCATATCTCTCCAGTCCGAACAAAGTGATAGCTCGTCTGAGCTGGGATTGCGTGATGAGCTCCCTCTTAGCTCGCTTGGAGGCGAGCGAGAGCGCAGTCTCGGCATCTTTGAAGGCAGCACTATGATCAGGAGGAGAAAGGCGGGTGTATGCTGTGGAGCGTTTTATGTAATAATCGACTGCGCCAGGGTTCTGAGCAATGGCATCGGTATAGAGTCTGACGGCAGAGCCGAAGTCTTTGGAGGCAAGGGCAGACGACCCGCGGGCAGCTTGATCCATAGTCGTATGTCTTTCACGATGGGAAGCGATGTGACAGCTGGCGATGGTTTAGCGCATTGTTCGGTTGCAAGTCACACACTAAGGTATGTTGTAGTACAGCCCTGCGGCGGACACTGGGTGGGGTTTTCAACTGAGCCACTGAGCCTAAGGTACTATAATACTAGTACACGTGCCAACCACGTACTACTACAAATCCCGAGGCTAAGTATTTAGCAGCGACATTCGCAAGAGACTAAAGTATCTTCGAGCCGACTGATGGGTGAGGTGGCTTCTCCCGGTGCTAGTCTAAGTACTCGTGCAATCCACAAGTGAGTCCGATCGCTTAGTAGCGGCGGGAGAAGCCACTAATCACCTAATCCTGATCTATGCCTTTTTGTGAAGAGCCAAGACGCTAAAATCTAGCCTCGGGACGCATATGTGGATTGCACGAGTAGTAAAGCGTAGCTCGGAATTGTCAGGTGAGCTCGTTATGGCTAAGACGGGTGAATTACGATGGTAAGCGTAGTCTTGATCAGGTGAATGGGCTTGCAATGTTTGGGGGACGTTTCTATCGAGCAACGAGCGACCTTGGAGTATGAAACAGAGCAAGATGAAGCCTACTACTACGACTGTCTGTCAGCGATGTGATGTCGTATTCCGGCACAACATCAGGGCCGACCGAGTAGTACCAAGATAAGGCTAGGCGTAATGAAGCTAGTTTTGCGGCTTAGTCCAATCGATGGTCGGCGGCTGGAGGCCGGAAAGGCTTAGCTCCCGCTGCATGCTTCTTTCTAGCGCAGAATCGGGCCCTACATTACGAATACGTAATATGGTGACCTCTACAAGATCATGCTATGCTCCTCACCAGATATGTATACTATGTAGTAGATCCCCCTTGACAGTCGCCAAAGACGTCCTGCCAGATCTCATACGGCTGCATGCTCGCCTATGTCACTGGCATACATTCATGGGCACATCATACATACAATAAGGCCCGACTGTCGAAACAAGTCATTGCTCCCATTGGGCAGGAGAGTGAATAGACGTTGAGATGTGGTTTCGACAAACCACTACCCTGGTGTACAAGAACATCCTCATCGTTCTCTTTCGTCACGCCTTTTCCACCCCCTTGGTAAGTGGCAGCGAACTTGACAATGGCTGACGCTGATGCATTTCCCAGAGATGCTTCCTTCTGCCCGTCATTTTTACCGGCTTCCTGGCCTATGCCCGCAATCTGTTCATCCCACCTTCGCACTACGGCATAGGTAAGGCTACGCCGGTCAGGTCACTCGTCAGTGGTTTGCAAAATGCGGGAGGAAGAGATACGGTAGCCTTTGTGAATAATGGCTTCACCGGAGGCGAGATCAATGCGGTCATCAATAATGTCGCAGACCAGGTCAGGTCTACTGGGAAACAGGTTCAGATCTTGACAAAGGAGGATGGTTTACTTACCACATGTCGATCGTCCATTCGCGCCGTTTCCTCATGCTACGGCGCCGCTGTCTTCTATGGATCGCCTACCGAAGGCAATGGCAACGGCCAATGGAATTACAGTTTGAGAGCGGACGGAGGATTAGGAAACAAGATCGACACCACTAATGCCAACAACGACCAAGAGCTCTACGTCTTACCTCTCCAGCATGCCATTGATTTTGCCATTGCAGCTCGGAATTCCAGCATCAGTCACTTGGCAATCCCGAAAGAGGTCGACGAGTACCCTTTCACTTCGCAGACGCAAGCCGAGCGAAACAATCAAATTCGTGTCCGCTATATGGGAGGGATCATCGACATCCTAGCAGTAGCCTTCTTCATCGGGATCGTTGGAGTCATCTACCAGCTTGTAGGTCTCATGGCTTCAGAAAGGGAGCTTGGGATGACCCAGATCATTGAAGCGTCAATGCCAAATAAGAGGCGCTGGGAGCCCCAAGCCTTGCGACTTCTTGCCAATCATATTGCTTTCGACATCATGTTCCTACCAGGCAAGCGCGATCATCATCCCATGAATGAGTAGACCAAGATACTAACGATGTATAGGATGGATCGGTATCGGCTTGATACTATCATATGGGGTGTTTGCCAAAACCGACATTGCAATCCTCATCTTCTTCAATATATTGACCGGGCTCTCTCTTTCGTCCTTCTCCATTTTTGGCGCCGGTATGTTGGAATCTTTTCCTTTCCCCAGTGAAGCTTATTTCGCGACGCTACAGTTGATCCATAAGTTGCGATGCTGACTCCAGGATATTGTGAAGCTTTCTTCCACAAAGCTCAACTCAGTGGCATCGTGACGACGATAGTCTCCCTTCTTCTGGCTGTCTTGGCTCAAGTCATTGCCAAATCCAGTACCGGTGCGGTTGCAATCCTCAGCATTCTCTTTCCACCGATGAACTATACATTCTTCACCATTCTGATGGCTCGATGGGAGCGACAAGATAAGGACACGAATCTCATAAAAGCCGCGCCGGAAAACCCATCGACTTTGCCCGGGATCGCTTTCTTCATTTTTGCAATCATACAAATCATGGTATTCCCGATCCTTGGGGCCATCGTCGAGCGGACTCTCTATGGTACGGCTTCGAAGGGGCGACAGCTCACCAATGCCACCGATCGTTCTGTGGCCGCCGTTCAGCTCACCGGTTTCACCAAACGCTATACGCCGTCGTTCTGGGCCCGGAATGTTGCAACAAGATTTGGGAAGCGCAAGGAGACTGTCGTAGCCGTTGACGACTTGAACCTGACCATTCCACAGGGCCAAATCATGGTCTTGCTTGGAGCCAACGGAAGCGGTAAATCTACGACGCTTGAAGCCATCAGTGGACTGAACACCATCACATCGGGTACCATCGCCGTTGACGGTTATGGTGGGCTCGGGATTTGTCCGCAAAAGAATGTTCTCTGGGACAACTTAACCTCGTATGAGCATGTGAAGATCTTCAATCGACTCAAATCGACCGGTTCGCCCTCATCTAAAGAGGAGATGCACGAGCTCATCGCTGCTTGCGATCTCGATCGGAAGATAGATGCCCAGTCGCGTCAATTATCTGGGGGCCAAAAGCGCAAGCTCCAGCTAAGGTGTGTCCACTTCCATGGTGATTGTCTTATGCAAGCACCGTTTGAATTCATTGCCTCGGAAGCAAAGACATTCCATCGTTCTCCTCTCGCTTGCGCATATACCCTATGTTGGTGAAAGTTGTTCATCAACTACGTTGCTGACACTTATCCCTTATTTAGTATGATGTTCACTGGTGGTAGTCGTGTCTGTTGCGTTGATGAGTGTTCTAGCGGAGTCGACGCGCTTGCTCGTCAGAAACTCTGGCAGATCCTTCTGAACGAGCGCGGAAAGCGCACTATAATATTCACTACTCATTTCTTAGATGAAGCAGATCTGCTCTCCGATCAGATTGCCATCCTATCACGTGGAAGTCTCAAAGCTCAAGGCTCCTCTGTGGAGTTGAAACATCGTCTTGGCGGTGGGTATCGTATCCATGTTTTCAAAACGCCAGGAGATGAGCGTACTCTTCCACAATTTGATGGCGTTGTGTCCAAAGAGATGGTGGATCAGACAATTTTCACCTTGCCCAACTCAAGCTCGGCAGCGGAGTTTGTCCGGCTATTAGAGTCGCATGAGATCAAGAACTATGAGATCAGTTCGCCGACCATCGAAGAGATCTTTTTCAATATTGCGGAAGACCTTGAATCTTTTACGGCCATTGGCCCCATCAGTCCAGAGGAGTCTCACAGCAGCGACAGTGCCAAAGCCAGGTCCAGCGAGGAAGTGGTCATTGCAGACGACAAGGATAACGGCCTAATTGGCAATGACCGTCGTCTCCAGCTTCAAACAAGTAAGCAGATAGGATCGTTCCGCCAAGCTGTTACTTTGTTTCGTAAGAGGTGGACTGTGTTCCAGCGGAACTGGATACCCTATGCGGCCGCGTTTCTTATCCCTGTTGTTGCCGCAGGACTAGTGACCTTATTCCTCAAAGGCTTTAAGGCCCCGGGCTGCTCACCTACAGATTCTATCTCTCCGTCAGAACTGAAGTCCTTGCTTACTCAGGTGAACTATAAACTTGTCGTTGGACCAGCAAGCAAATTCACACCACTAGATCTTGCTCGCATTGAGGCGACTTTACCCGGTGGAAACTCGAGTGGTTCCGCAGGAAATGGACTATCAACGTTACAGTCCTCAATCCATGCTGTCGATGGCACTCTGGATGACTTCAACAACTATGTCCGACAGTTCTATGGGAACGTCACCCCTGGCGGCTTCTTTTTGGGTGATGACAATTCACCACCAACATTCGCGTACAAAGGCAATGGCGACATCTCCCTAGCTACCATTACACAGAACGCACTCGATACACTCTTGCTCAACGTCTCGATCAGTACTCAGTTTCAGGCTTTTGACACACCGTTGTTACCATCAGCAGGCAAGACATTGCAGCTCGTCGTATACTTCGGGCTTGCAATGTCCGCTTTCCCTGCGTTCTTTGCCCTTTATCCTACGCTCGAGAGGTTGAGGAACGTTCGTCAGCTCCATTACAGCAATGGTGTTCGCAGCATCTGTCTGTGGTCCGCCTACCTGACCTTTGACTTCGTGATCGTCCTTGCGGCGAGCGTTCTTACAATCATAATCTTCCGGGGTGTTAGTGACGCTTGGTATCACGCCGAATACCTCTTCGTAGTGTTGTTCCTGTATGGTATATCATCCACGCTTCTATCATACGTCATTTCACTGGTTGCCAGATCCCAGCTCGCTGCCTTCGCTTTTGCTGCGGGTGGACAAGCGGTCATGTTCTTGCTGTACTTCATCGCCTATCTCAGTGTTCTCACTTATGCTCCGACAAATAAAGTGGACAGCTATCTGTTGGTCACGCATTTCACCATCGGCCTCATAACGCCCGCTGGCAACCTGATCCGCGCCCTTTTCGTGGCTTTGAATGTTTTCTCAACCCTGTGCGAAGGGCAGAACCATATTGCATCTTATCCAGGAAAGATTACGTTGTACGGTGGGCCTATATTGTACCTTATAGCCCAATCTTTCTTCCTTTTTGGGGTACTTTTATGGTGGGACAGCGGCTCTATTTGGGCCCGAATCCGTCGCCAGCAGTACAAAAGTGAAGATACGGAGGAGGTAGATCCCCTTGATGACGAGATAGCTGCCGAAGTCAAGCGTGTCAGCACGGCACCTGATGATGGCTTGCGAGTCCAGCACATCACGAAAGCTTACGGAAGCAACGTTGCAGTTCAAGACATTACTTTTGGTGTCAAGCGAGGAGAGGTCTTTGCTTTGTTGGGACCCAACGGCGCTGGCAAGTCTACAACGATCTCGCTCATCAGGGGTGACATCCAGCCATCACATACCAGTGGCGAGATATACGTTGAGAATATTGCACTCAGTAAAAGGAGAGCAGCAGCACGAAACCACCTCGGAGTATGCCCACAGGTCGACGCTTGCGATCAGATGACAGTGGTGGAACATCTCCGATTCTATGCACGCGTTCGAGGTAAGGCATTTTTCAATCTGTTTTCTTGAAGGTTTCGAAAATTTCGGCGTCTGCCTGGCTTACACAGTCCTTTATTGGCTGGATGGGGCGATTATCGTTCGGGGTTTGGGAGTAGTGTCTTCTCTTAGTCCGTTTTCTTTTTCGCAGCAATATCGAATGACTCTGTCCCTTGGCTTGGTAACGTTATAAGCAATGCTGACACTGAATGAATAGGTGTCGAAGACGTTGACCATAACGTCCGAGAAGTGATTCGGGCTGTTGGACTAGGTACATTCCAGCACCGCATGGCGGCCAAGCTTTCGGGAGGCAACAAGCGCAAGCTGTCACTTGCCATCGCGCTCATGGGCAACCCATCGGTCCTCTTGCTTGACGAGCCTTCGTCCGGCATGGACGTTTGCGCGAAACGAGTCATGTGGCGCACTCTGGCAAGTGTGCTTCCAGGCCGCAGCCTCGTCTTGACAACCCACAGCATGGAAGAAGCGGATGCTTTGGCGGATCGGGCTGGGATCATGGGCAAGAAGATGCTTGCATTGGGGACCAGCGAAGGGTTGCGACGCAAACATGGGGACCGCTACCACGTGCACCTTATCATGAAAACTGCCCCTCACACGCCGGAGTCGGAAATGGATCGCATCAAATTGTGGATCAATACCCACCTTGACGGCGCAGCTGTAGAAGATAGGACCTTCCATGGGCAACTTCGGTTCTCTGTCCCTGCGAGCCGGTCAGCTCCACAACATCCGAAATCACCGGAAGTTCGGGTTGATGCCATCCAAGAGGTCGACGCGAACCGTAGCGGAGTCGGGGCTCTGTTCACGTTACTGGAGGCGCACAAGGAGGAACTGGGGTTCGAGTATTATTCGGTTAGCCAGACGACGTTGGATCAGGTTTTCCTGAGCATTGTGGGGAAGCATAATATTGAGGAGGAGAATTACGGGCAGGCGGCTAAGAAGAAGTCGATGTGGCAGAAGATGTTGAGACGGCCTTGACCTTTGAACGTGCGTGGTGGGATTTGGGGCAGGGTAACTGCGGAGCATAGCATCGGCGTCTTTGTGCATTTGTTGGGGATGCAGCGATATTGAGACTGGCGTTTTGGGCATCAGGTTTTACGGTAGAGGTTATATCATGGAAGCATCTAATCCCTAGAATCCAAAATCTCGCAGTTCGAGATCCTGGAGTTGTCCGTGGTGAACTTTTGAGAAGTACACAAGACATATCAAAGCCTGTTTCCTGTTGGGTTGCTACCAGATTCTAGCAATGCCATCTTGGCTAGACTCGTCCTCCCAATCCTTGTCTCGACCTCTTCAAGTCATTCGGGCATAGCGGTGATGCAATGAATGAGGGCACTATTTTGGGTATTTCAACGTATGAGGCTTGGGAGGAGCGCACCGTCTATTTATAGAATAGCCTGGCTTAGCGGCCGAATCGCAGGTAAAGCGCTGTTCGTTACTCTATATAGATGAATGACTACACCCCCTAAAATTCCTAATACCCCAATCACTCGCACCTCTTCATCATTGCAGTCTAGATATAGTACCACATACGATGAAGCACACAACATCGCAAGAAATTCAAGCCTGTATGTAAACGGACTATCTAGGCTCACGAAGGCTCTTACCTACCGCGCGGCAAAGCACAGGGTAACGACGACACACATAGTTGTCAGAGATCGTGCCAGGATAAAGTACTCCATCGAGTCTCAAACAATTGATTGGTCGGCTGCTCCTCCGCAAGAATTCCGAAACAATCTAGTTCTACTTTTAGGCTACAGGGCTGTGCACGGATTCGAGACGAAGAGTCTAGTGTGCCGCGGTCGAAGGATTCGGGCATAGCACAGCTGCCTTCCTGCCTTGCCTGCCTGCAAGATGAAGTGGTTTTGGCCATTGAGAGTGGGCGGATGGTATGCAGGGTATGCATCCTGCAAGGCTGATGGGTGGGTTTTAGGACGCGGGTGTTTGGGTGGAGGATCTTGATGCATGAGTGTGGTGGGCAGGGTTGGGAGGAGGTGCAGGAGCTGCGGTGAGGGGCTGAGTCGTGTGTCGGTGTTTTATATTAGGTTGATGCTTCCTTCTTTTTGGTTGTCGGGTTTGGATTTGAACATTCGTGTCCTCTGCTGAGAAAAGAAAAGATCATACGGGATTGATCGATTGATTGATTGATTGCATTCAGAAAGAACGGTTTGGAGGAGTTCAAGTAACAGGACTGTCCGATTACACACGACTCCCTGATACTCTCCTCGTATCTCTTTTCTACTCCTCGTCTCTGTCACGGTCCGCAACTATGTCCATCCTCAGCAATCCTCGAACGCTCTACTTCACCCGCATTGTGCAGCTGCTATTCGGTATCGGTTTCCTCGTCCTAGTCTGCGACGCCGGCGTCCATCGTGGATGGTGGGACAATATCAACGGCGCCTTAGCCGTCGGAGGTACATATATACACATTCCCAGCCCCTTCGACCCGCACCGGAGTGCCTCAATTCGCGACGCGACTCACGCATATATATACTTATACATATACTTATACTAACACAACCCCGCAGTCATCGCCACAATATTCACATTCGCCCTCACCATCCACGCCTTAGTAACACATCACCTCACCTCGAACCCCTTCTCCGGCGGCTCCGCCACGCGCACCACACTCCGCCTCGTGGCCGAAGCTGTCGTTTTCCTCCTCTGGATCGCGACGGCCGTGTTGATGCTCAGGCCGAAAGGTGGCTGTGACGCGAGGGTTACTGGGAAGGGGGCGGATGTGTGTGAAAGGGGAGGGAAAGGAAAAGAAAGCATCCGCCTGTACTCGGATCAGCCGCTGGCGAGATGGGATATTGGTATCGCGTTTGATTTTATTGAGATGTGAGTTCTCTTGCGGATTGCTTTGGCGTGCGGGGTGGTGTACTGATGTTCTTGACAGTGTTTCTTTTGTCGTTTCGGGGTTGCTGGTTTTCAGGGCGGATCGTGACACGAAGGTTACAGGGGGTGTGAGTTATGCTTGAGACGCCACGCTAATCACGATGACGCTCTAATGAGATGTATTGGCTTGTGCGAAATTGAGATCTTGAGGGATGGATTGGCAAGACGATGGTGAGCGCGAATAGCGTTGACATGATACCAATTGAATGCTTCACACATAATGACATAACTCTGACGTCGTTCCCATGTACTTCTTGTGAAAAGATTTGGTCTTGTCAATTTTTGTTGACCGTGACCGAACCTAGCATAAAGCGAGAATTCGACACGTGAACAACGAGCCTCAACCTTGCTCTTGCATTGCTCTTGGTCAACACAGACTGATTTTCAAACAGGACACCGTGGTCGGCGACGACAGATCCAGTAAGTCAAGTACGTCAGTCGATGAATTCTGCACAACTTCTACATACAACAGCAGCTGTGCCGAACCATTGAGGCACCCCAAGAATCTTCAATGGGCCAATACTAGTATCAGATTCTTTGGACACTACTACCACCTACGTCGCACAACCATTCCTATAATATATATACCATGAATCTCTCAACGTTCGAACGTGACTTCCGGAAAAGCATCCACAGGACCTTCAAGCAGCGGTGCAATTTCACACTTCAACACCATATCCAAAAACGCACCAACATACGTCGTCACGATCTGCAACGCCCTCGCGCCATCCAGATCCGTCACGAGCAGGTTCCCAGCAACGGTCGCATTGGGCACAATCCCCAGAGTTTCCAACACGATGGGGAAATCGGAGAAGGTGTAATGCTGGGAGTTTGCGAGCTGGATGTCGAGTTTCCATCCGCGTAGCTTGGACCAGATCTCGTACCAGGAGTTATAGGGATCGTTGGTGCTGTTGTCGTTGGTTCGTGTGTGGTTTGTGTGTGCCATGAACATGAATGGTCTGTCGAGACCTTGCTGGATGACGGGGCCGAAGAGGGCGCCGTCCATGGCTAGGCCGCCGGCGATGCGGGGGTCGGTCAGCATGGCGGCTGCGGTTGCGGCGCCGCCGAGGGAGTGGCCGAACATGGCTACTTTTCCGGTGTCGAGGCGGCTGTGTGTGAAGTTGGGTAGTAGTTTGGAGGTTATGGAGGGGTGGGAGAGTTGATCGAGGACGAAGGTTGCGTCTTGGGCGCGGGTGGTGACTGCGAGGTTGATGTTGGAGGGGGAGGCGGTTGTGGCGACGGTGGTGTTTATAAGGTCGGTTGTTGAGTCGGGGTATTGGACTATGTCGACGTCGCGGGGGGCGTCGATTGTTATGACGATGTAGCCTGTGCTCGCAATCTGTTGGGCGATGGCGCTGTAGAGGTAGCGGTTGGTGCCCTCGGCTGGGGAGAAGAGGACGATTGGTGATGTCTGGGTTTCAGCGGAGGGACTGGCTAGGTGGATGGCGAGCTTCTCGAAGGTGCCGTTGGGGGAGTCGAGGCCGGTGGTGAGTTCTTGCCAGGTATTCTCGAAAGCTGCTATTGTGGGTGGTAGGTAGTCGACTGGTGTGGTTGGGCTGTGTGATTTGACGGGATAGAACGAGGATATCATAAATCGGCGGGGCTGGACATCTGGTGCGAACGGCTGGAGTCTGCTCTTGTCAATCATTTCCATCGTACCCATCCCGACTTCGAAAGCGCCATTTGGCTTCGGCAGCAACAGTCGATTAGAACTTCTTGCTGTTGAGAGAAATGGAAAGGACGTAACGAGGAAGCACAAAGATACACGGTTTGCAAAGTGCATGATTGGAATTCACGCAACAATAATACGAGGGTGAGAGCAAGGTGACAAGATCTTCAGCTATGAAATCGTGCTGGAGTCTGTTTCTCGAGGGTAAGGAAAACATCGCAACTCTGTTATAGAGATGTACAGTGACAACATGAGATCCCGGTCTGACTGTGCTCACCCGCAACAAGCCGTCGAATACGACTTGTCCAGCGATGTAACCTATGACAGTGACGAAGTTGGCCTTGGTCTAAAGGCAATGATACGTCTGCTCGTATAAGTTTGACGTTGGTTGCGAAGCTGACGCCCTTCACCGCTTCCCACTTTCTTTGGTCTAGCGCCTGGATGGTGCCAAGACTTTTGAATGCGCTTGATTTGGTCGGGTCCTCTGTGTACGACAACTTGGTATCGTCGTACAATTTTTATGTGGCGGTCTTGGCATTCCTAGAGAAAATCGCATAATTAGCCTAGTCCCTACACTAAAATATCCTATAAATCCCTACCCTTATATTCTAACTATATCAGTCTTAATTAAGTAATTCTAAAGCCTAGATATATTTATTCTTTAATATTTTAGACTTCCTAATAATATCTAGCTATTATATAATAATTATACGTAAAAAGGCGCCTAAGTAGCCTACCTCTAATAGTATATTTATAGTAGTAGAGCTTCCTAATTAATAACCCTATATACCTAGTTAATATACTATTAAGGTAGTAGAGGCTAAACTTCCTCTTTAAATAGCTATTCTTACCTTATTACTACTAAGAGCTATTAGCCTAGACATCTAGGAGCTACTATAATAGTAGTAGTAATAAGAGTATAAGTCTATTATACCTTTACCTATATAGTTATCTTTACTAATACCTCTCCTATTTATATTATAAGGTACCTAAGTATAGACTCCCTCTATATTTAATAAGGAAGAGGAGGTAGAACTAATAATAAAATATATATAATTTAGGAGGATATTCTTTAAGGGGGAGGAATATAACTTATATAATTATATCTATACTATTAGTAGATCTAAGATAGCTAGAAATATTAGTATATATAATCTTAAATTTAATACTAAAAAGAAGGTAATAGTAAATACCCCCTAGAAAGGATTAGCCTACTTTCTTATTAATATTAAGGTAACCCTTATATAACAAGGTTAAAAGAAGGATAAGAAATATATTATTAATATTAGTATTAGCTAGTATAATACTAAGTGGGTAATATTATATAAATAGATTATAGGGTTTAAGGATATTAAGTTATATATTAATTTCTAGTATATATATACTATAAAAGGGTTTATCTTACTAATAGTATTTACCTAAGTACTATTAAATAGTACTCCTCCTCTTACTTAGGCTAGTTAGAAAGCTACTACTATAATAGTAAGACTTATTTATAAGGTAACTAAGTAATAAGCTCTATAAATACTTACTAAGTAGTAAATAGCCCTACTTATAATAAACTATAAATATAAGGATATTAATTCTTATCTTAACTACCTATATTATTATTAGGTTTATACTAAAATAGGTAAGTATTATCCTCTAGATTATAAGAATTTTATATAATAGTAAGTAGCTATAGATCTTAAAAATAATTCGGCTAATTTATTAAGGCTACTAAAGTATATAATCTAGGACTTAAATAAAAACTATATTTAAAAGAAGGGGAGGAATTATATAATAGTCCTACTAGCTACCCCCTTAATAAGCTTATTAGCTACTTCTTCTATACCTTAGATACCTACTTTATAACTACCTTTAACTATACCTATATCTATACTAACTAGTATATTAGTTACTAATATCTTCTTACTATAAATTATATAGTAGGAGTAAAGGTAAATAGATAAGAAGGATACTATTAAGATTATAAGAGTAAGGGTATTAGAGCTAATCCTCCTATTATTAAGATATAAAAATATTAATATTATCCCTCCTATTACCTTATATCCTTAGAGTAAAGTAGTAGAAGGTAATAATTTAAGAGGATATATTAAGTAATATCTAATAAGCTATCTAGATACTAATAGGCTATAATAGGAGTATATATTAGACCTAATATAAAAGAAGTAATATAACCTTAAAAGTCTTTAATTAAAGAAGATAGATCTAGAGTATTTATATTATAAGTATAATATTACTATTAGTATTAGTAAGGCCTTAATAAGGGATATAAGTAAGTATACTAAGTAGAAGTATAATAAAGGTAGTCTTTATAATTATAAGATCTATAAGGTTATAAGTATAAATAAGGATAATATTATTAATAGGATAGATAAGAATAAGAATAATAAGAATAATATTAATACTTAGGATTTAGATAAATAAGTTACTTAAAAGAAGAGCTCTACTCTAAGCTAGAAACGCTTATCTTTTAATAGGTTTAATACTAGCTTTATAAGTATTTCTAGCTTAAATCTAAGCGGATAATTTACTATTAATTTAATAGTAGCCTTTTAGAATAGGAAGTATAGCTTTAGTAGAGAAGACCTCTTAAAAAGTATTAATTTACTAGTTATTTTCCTATTTCTTAGATATATTCTCTAGATACTCTAGATATAAATAAGCGATTTAATATTATATACCTAATACTTTAAATAGACCTCTTACCCCCCCTTTTCCTACCCTTATAGCTCCTAAATAATATATAGTATTTTATAAGAATTATATAAAGCCCTTAAAGTTATTATTTTCTATATATACCTTTATCTTCTAATTATTCTACTTAATCTATCTCTTTAGCTTTATAAATAATATCTTAATAGGATTTAAGTTTAATAAATAAAGAGGGAGCTTAGCTAGGATAACGCCCGTAGTATAATATATAAACTCTAGCTCTTTAAAGTTATAAATTAATATATTATTTATAATTAAAATAGAATATAAACTAGGAAATTAAGTTATTTATAAGAGGATTCTTATCTAAATAAAGTTATTAAAGATATCTAATATTATAGAATTATAATAAATATCCTAGGTAATATATCTATTAATAGTAATTATAAGTAAAATACTCTATCTCTTATTATAAATAAGGAATTCTTTCTATATTACCTTTACCCTATTTAGTATATATCTATATTTCTTAAAGCTAGACTACTTATTTATAATACTCTTATCTAGGAAAATAAGCTATTCTACTTACTAGCTAGTAAGATATAATATCTAATTAGTCTTAAAGAATTAACTTTACTGGTATATAATCTTTTTTACCTACTTCCTACTCTAGCTAATTCGCTTAATAGCCTTATTAATAGCTTATTATAAGATAGTAATATTAAATTTATCCTAGAGAAAGTCTTATATCTTATCCTAATATACTATAAGCTAATAGGCTAGGAAGTCTAAAAGCTCCTTTATATAGTATAATAATAGTATAAAACGCCGGCTACTTAGCCTAAAAATACCCTTTAGCTATTAGACTATTTTATACTTTACCTAGTTACTCCTCTATTACTCTAGCGTCCTCCTCTTTATTATAGTAACTAATAGTACTTCTTTATTACTATATCTAAGAAGTAGATATCCCGCGACTTCCTCTTATAAATATAAGCTATTCTAGTAGGGTATAGGGTAAGGAAGGGTAGGGAGGCGGCGATAGTAATATAAGTAGTAGGCGACAGCGGTAATAGATAATATAAGTAAAGTATATATAGCCTTAATTAATAATATATCTAGACTACTTAGATGTCTATTAGGTACTTTAGAGACATGTTAGTTTATATAGTATAAATTATATAAGAATTTTGGTTTTTTCTCAGGTAGTGCCAAGACCGCCACATAAAAGTATTGGAACGGTAACTGAAATTACTTGGGGATGGCACGGTAGATCACTAAGTAATTTCCAGAGGCTTCGGTACGACATTACGATGTCTTTCTCACATGTAGTAAGTGTACGGTGCTAGGCCCTGCTTGATATGCAATGGCTTTCGACCGGTCGTCTACTACAATAGTATGGATATCTTGTTGTCAATATCAGCATATCTGCTCATGCATACACCTTATACACCATCCAATTTGGTAACAGAGTTCCGTGATCAGCTTGAGCTCTTGGAAAATATCTTTTGATTGGCTCCATAGGGTAGTCGCACCCCAGATGATCATATTGTGCTAGACTGAAGCCCGCGAGCGAGCCTCGATGCCTTTCCTCTCGTCCCCAAAAATAGTGAGCCTCATCGACAAGTAGACAATGGTTAACCCCATGTCGTCCTCAACTAGTCTATAATCCAAGATCTCTCTTGCTCAGCTTCCTCAAGACATTGGAACACAACGTCAAGCCTAACTCTTTCCAATCTTGCAAAGCTCATTCGCATGCGAACAGTCTCGTAGTCGAACAGGAACCTGATGGGCTAGTACAGTATGTCCTCCGATGAAGAGGATGAAAAGCGAAGCCAGTGATCGCGCTAGAACCGAATTAATCCTGGAGTTGTCCCTTCGCCGTGACGGCTTTTCTTTCTGCGATATCGATTAGCTAGGCTCCTACAGAAAGATTGAAGTCATATCTGTGAATATGTTGATAATGTCAGGCGTTGTTTGCACGGCTGTCCGCACAGCAATCGCCCTTACAGATGGGGCTGGTAGGGGGAAACATGTAATGGAGCATCGAATGCCAATCCGGGCGGCGTTCTAGTAAGCTCGTACGTACCGGCTTTTTTGACCCCAACACTTCCATGCACCGGCTGCACATGATCTTCCTTACTACCGCTATTTTGCTGGCGGTGTTGTGGCTTTGAGCGAGCTATGATGATACCAGCTGGGCATTCAGGGTTTGGTGACTGGCTGTTGAGATGAGAGTCCAAGTGGGGATGAAGAGCATCGCTGTATGCTGGTAAGCTACATATTCCACCTGTTCAGAATGAGATTACATACTTTACAAGTATTTCCTCCGCGTTGTGGTGTTCATGCGGCTGTCCTTGTCTCCTTGTGTACTGATTCTGGTTCTTCCTCGTGACCGTTAATTTTCCAGGTTGAAAGGATAATGTGTACTGGTCCTCATTCTCCCATGCTACCATCAGTTTTCCAGGTTGGAAAGAGAATGTGAAGAACCTCCACAGGAAGATAACGATGAGTGATATAGACCAAGTCCAATATAAAAGACAATTATGCATTGGTGCTGTGAATTTTTGCAATGTTGGATAGTCCAATGAAGCGAAAGGCTCCACTCGCGAGAAGTAATATGTAAGGAAAACAGATGTTCCAAAGTAAAGACAGACTCCAAGGGTCACAGAAAGTTCAATCACAAAGACGGCGCTCAACATGGTCTTTTTAAACCACATTCCGGTCATGTATTGGAAGCTCGTATGTTTAAGGGTAAGGAAGAGTCTTGATACTTTATACAAGCAGGTAATTGCGCCAAGACCCCATGCTAGCCGCATGAGGTACAGCATGATAACACTGCTGTGTTGACTGCTGTATTCCAAATGTCAGAACGTGAATGGAATTAGCCAATGTCAAGTAAATGAGATCCGGCTAGAGTTACTTCACAAGAGAGCCGTCTGAGTGGCCAACCTGTCTAGACCGGCGGATGTTGCTCATGCTCTATACATAACTCAAGGGATTGCCTCAAGGATCGAAGTGAGAATCGATAGTGCATAGGACACTTAAAATACATGAAACTTGAGGCAATTGGACCCGCATGTATCTGAAATCTTAACCTTTCTGTCATTCGCATGTCATCAACACCGTCCTTGCAAAACGCCGCATTGTTGAGTGCGGCTACACTTGCCATGCCATCCGCTTCCCTATTCCATCACTCTTCTTCTCGGTTCTTTTCTTCGAACCATCCTCCCCATTGATCCAAACCGTCCACCACACTTATTTCCTAGCTTCAGATCTAACCCACTGGGCCAAGTTTGGCGACTTCTGTTTTCACGAAGAATGATTTGTCTATTGTCTTTCGCGACGAGTGACATTGCTGTGGAACTAGTTGGTCAGACGGGTCAAAGGAATCCATAATTGAGGATGTACTGAGATGTCTGGTGATGTATCGGTGGTCTGACTGGTTGGCAACGGGTGGCATGAAGGGTATGTGTAAGCTCTAGGAAATTGTTGAATGTAAAGACAATATCTAACGGGAAGGCGTTTCGAAGGGAGAGACGCCGAAGATATGAGTTGGTAATGTCTTCCACTCCCGTAGATGATGGGACTACCTGATTACAATAATTGCAGGCTTGGTTCTTAAAAAAAACCTGGTACTGACAGTGAGGTATCTACTGCGACCAGGTCATGTCCAGATCAATGTTGCTGCCTAAAAACAGTCACATTCGCCGAGCGCTGCGGCTACTACTGAGCTGGTCGTATTTGGTGCTCGTCAGTCGTAAGGAGTCCAGAACCCTCAAAAGTCTAGGCTCTGTAGTTTCGTAAACCTCATACTCGGTGGCAGTATCCTGCAGCAGGCATGACTGTCATGGTCGGTGGCTCTGGATTGCAATAGATTGGCGGCGGAATTAAGCGTGGACGCAAGATATCAATAGGTGGATGACAGGTCGACTTACCTAGTCGGCGTTCTACCCGACTACAAAGTTCGCTGTGCTGATGATCGAGGTAGGCCTTGACATCAAAGTATAACCCCAAAGTCATAGATACCATGGCAAGTAACTGCACCCATGTGCGCTGGCAGTATAGGTAGATCAGGGAGATGATTATTGATCCACCAGTAACAGCGTGTGAAAGTCCTAGTACGATGAGAAGAGCACAGCAGCTAAGATCTCTAACCGCAATATCTAATGAAATAAGACATCTTCGTTCGGGATGAAATGACACAAAGGTGTCCCTATGGCCTGGGTTAAGATTTATCCCACTAGTTTCTCCTAGCTGTGAAAAACCAGTGCCGGAAATTAGTGCTAATCGAATCACCCTGAAAGATCTCGAGTTCGAACGCCGGTAGGCCTCGAATAAAGACGGATCTTTTTTGATCTTTTTTTCCAAGTGATAATACAGCCATCATAATCGAATGGGCTAGCAGATACCCTCATTTTCCAAGGCGTCACATATTATACTATTGGAATATTGCAATAGTACGAGAAGGGATTGTATCCAAATGATATGAAATTGCAGAACGCGTTCAATGGCGGGACTCTCGCCCGTTTGATATCTCCTCCGCGTATATCTCAGAGCCAGATATCGTCGTACCATTTTTATGTAGCGGTCTTGGCGTTCCTAGAGAAAATCGCATAATTAGCCTAGTCCCTATACTAAAATATCCTATAAATCCCTACCCTTATATTCTAATTATATTAGTCTTAATTAAGTAATTCTAAAGCCTAGATATATTTATTCTTTAGTATTTTAGACTTCCTAATAATATTTAGCTATTATATAATAGTTATATATAAAAAGGCGTTTAAATAGCTTACTTCTAATAGTATATTTATAGGGCGGTAGTACGCGTACACCCTATCCTAGCCCGCGTACACCCTGTTCCGGTACGCGTACACCTCCCCTTATTTAGCCTAGCGGTTAGCTGGCGGGAGCGTTCCGAATAGTCAACCAAGCTTAGTACGGCGGAAAATCATCCGCTCCTTAGCGCTCCGTACTTCCGCTGTACCGTCCTGATAGTAACGACTACTCAGCGTATTATAGATAGATTATATTAATAGTATACGCATTTCTATATATAGTCTAACGGTTTAAAGGCCTTTAAAATCCGTCTATTAGCGGGAAAGTTATAGGTAGTAGCATGATATAACCTACTAGCAGCCTGCTATTCCAAATAGGGGGAGGTGTACGCGGACTTAGATAAGGTGTACGCGGGCTAGGATAAGGTATACGCGTACCGCCGCCCTATTTATAATAATAGAGCTTCTTAATTAATAATCTTATATACCTAGCTAATATACTATTAAAGTAGTTAAGGTTAAACTTCTTCTTTAAATAGTTATATTTACCTTATTACTATTAAGGGCTATTAGTCTAAATATTTAAGAGCTATTATAATATTAATATTAGTAAGAGTATGAGTCTCTTATACCTTTATTTATATAATTATCTTTACTAATACCTCTCCTATTTATATAATAAAGTATTTAAGTAAGGACTTCTTTTATATCTAATAAAGAAGAGGTTAAAAAATTAATAATAAAATATATATAATTCAAAAGGATATTATTTAAAGGAGAGGAATATAACTTATATAATTATATTTATCTTATTAGTAGATCTAAGATAGTTAAAAATATTAGTAAATATAATCTTAAATTTAATACCTTTAAGAAGGTAAATATAATTACCTCTTAAAAAGAATTAGCCTACTTTATTATTAATATTAAAGTAATCCTGATATAAAAAGATTTAAAGGAGAATAAAAAGTATACTATTAATATTAATATTAATTAGTATAATACTAAGTAAGTAATATTATATAAATAAATTATAAAGTTTAAAGATATTATAAAATAGTTTATCTTATTAATAATATTTACTTAAGTACTATTAAATAGTACTCCTCCTTTTATTAAGGCTAGTTAAAAAGTAAATATTATAAATTTATAATAGTAAGACTTATTTATAATGTAATTAAGTAATAAGCTTTATAAATACTTATTAAGTAATAAGTAGCCCTACTTATATTATTACTAGGTTTATATTAAAATTAGTAAGTAATACCTTATAAATTATAAGAATTTTATATAATAGTAAGTAGTTATAAATCTTAAAGATAATTTAATTAGTCTATTTAAGCTATTAAAAGACTTAAATAAGAATTATATTTAGAAGAAGAGGAGGAATTATATAATAGTCTTATTAATTACCCCTTTAATAAGCTTATTAACTAGTTCTTCTTTACCTTAAATACCTACTTTATAACTACTTTTAACTACGCTTATATTTATATTAACTAGTATATTAATTACTAATATCTTCTTATTATAAATTATATGATAGGAGTAAAGGTAAATAGATAAAGAGGATACTATTAAAGTTATAAGAGTAAGGGTATTAAAGCTAATCCTCCTATTATTAAGATATAAAAATATAAATATTATCTCTCTTATTACCTTATATCTTTAGAGTAAAGTAGTAGAAGGTAATAATTTAAGAGGATATATTTAGACTAACTATTTTTTTAGTACTTAGCTAGAGGTTATTTTTAGTATTAACTCGAATTACTAAACTACTTATAACTAGCTTATATCCTATATAGATTTAGTATTATATAACTTTATAAATTTAATCTCTAATTTAATTCCTTATAATTAGTCTAGATATATTAAGTAGTATTTAATAAGCTATTAAAATATTGATAGGTTATAATAGAAGTATATATTAAACTTAATATAAAAGAAGTAATATAACCTTAAAAGCCTTTAATTAAAGAAGATAGATTTAGAGTATTTATCTTCTTACTATAATAGAATATATAGAATTTTAAACTCTAAAGATCTTCTAGACCCCTTATCTAATAGATTTATTACTTTATACCCCTATTTAACTACTTTTAGTTTAGCTTACTTTTATAAAGAATATTAAATTCCTAATATTCTTTATATTCTACCTATATAGATACTAATATATTATAATATTTTCTATATAAATTATATTACTCGCTCTATTTCATACTACTTAGCTATATTAAAATTAGGAAAATTAGTATAATAGTTTAAAAGATATATTAGAATAAGTAGATTTACCTACTAAATTCTATATACTAACAGCTAGAATAATTAGATTAATAATAAAAATCCTATTATTATTTATAAATTACTTATTCTACTATATTACCTACTAACGTATCTAATATTAGCTTAAATAGGGGGTGATATCCGTCGTATTACTAGGTAGGTAATGCTATTAGAACGGTTTAAATTAGTATATTAGTATATTAGCTAATACTATCGCATTTACAGGCTAAAAACCCTACTATTTATATTACCTACTAACGTATCTACGATCGGTCTAAATAGGGGAAATATAGATCTTATTACTAGGTATAGAATACTATTAGAATAATTTAAATTAGTATATTCGTATATATATATAATATAGCTAATACTATTATATTTATAAGCTACCTACCTACTAATATATCTAATATACTCCCTACTATTCACCTTACCTACTAATATATCTAATATTAGTCTGAATAGGGGGTAATATCCGTCTTATTACTAGGTAGGTAATGCTATTAGAATGGTCTAAATCGGTATATTAGTATATTAGCTAATACTATTACATTTATAGGCTAAAAACCCTACTATTTATATTACCTATTAATGTATCTAATATCCACCTACTAATATATCTAATATCAGCCTAACTAGGGGTAATATCCGTCTTATTACTAGGTATAGAACGCTATTAGAATAGGTATATATATATAATTTAGCTAATACTATCGTATTTACAGGCCGCCTACCTGCTAATATATCTAATATACTCCCTACTATTTATATTATCTACTAACGTATCTAATATTAGTTTAAATAGGGGGAAATATCTGTCTTATTACTAGGTATATAATACTATTAGAATAATCTATATTAGTCTATTAGTATATATATATAATTTAGCTAATACTATTATATATACAAGCTACCTACTAATATATCTAATATACTCCCCGCTATTTACCTTACCTACTAAACGCCAGGTAGTAGGGGTGATTTTCCACGTAAAAATCTTGAATTTTTACAGGTATTTTCTAGTACTATATATATAATATTACTATTAATATTAGTAAGGCTTTAATAAGAGATATAAATAAGTATATTAAGTAGAAGTATAATAAAAGTAAGCTTTATAATTATAAGGTTTATAAGGTTATAGATATAAATAAGAATAATATTATTAATAGAATAGATAAAGATAAGAATAATAAGAATAATATTAATACTTAAGATTTAGATATATAAGTTACTTAAAAGAATAGTTCTATTCTAAGCTAGAAATACTTATCTTTCAATAGGTTTAATACTAGCTTTATAAGTATTTCTAGCTTAAGTCTAAGTAGATAAGTTACTATTAATTTAATAGTTACCTTTTAAGGTAGGAAGTATAGCTTTAATAGAGAAACTTCTTAAAAAGTATTAATTTATTAGTTATTTTCTTATTTCTTAGATATATTCTCTATATTCTCTAGATATAAATAAATATTTTAATATTATATCCTTAATACTTTAAATAGACCTTTTATATCTCCTTTTCCTACTCTTATAACTCTTAAATAATATATAATATTTTTAAAAAACTATATAAAGCCTTTAAAGTTATTATTATTTATATATACCTTTATCTTCTAATTATTCTACTTACTTTATCCCTTTAACTTTATAAATAATATCTTAATAGGATTTAAGTCTAATAAATAAAGAGGGAGCTTAGCTAGAATAATACCTATAATATAGTATATAAACTCTAGCTCTTTAAAGTTATAAATTAATATATTATCTATAATTAAAATAGAATATAAATTAGGAAATAAAGCTATTTATAATAGGATTCTAATCTAAAAAAAGTTATTAAAGATATCTAATATTATAGTATTATAATAAATATCCTAGGTAATATATCTAGTAATAGTAATTATAAGTAAAATACTCTATCTTTTATTATAAATGAAGAATTCTTTTTATACTACCTTTACTCTATTTAATATATATCTATATTTCTTAAAGCTAGACTACTTATTTATAATACTCTTATCTAGGAAAATAAGCTATTCTACTTATTAGCTAGTAAAATATAAAATATAATTAATTCTAAGGAATTAGCTTTACTAGTATATAATATTTTTTATCTACTTCTTACTCTAAATAATTTATTTAATAGCCTTATTAATAGCTTATTATAAGATAGTAATATTAAAGTTATCCTAGAAAAAGTCTTATATCTTATTCTAATATATTATAAGTTAATAGGCTAGGAAGTTAAGAAGCTCCTTTATCTTCTTACTATAATAGAATATATGTAATTTAAGACCTTAAGCTTATCGCAGCTTATTAATTAGTCTAAAGTCCCCTAAATTACCTCCTTAGGACTAGCGCTAACCGCGGTAAATATTAAAAGTCTAATAATTCTTCCTATTCTACCTATATATATACCTACCCTTTATAATATTTTCTACTTAAATAAAGTTATATAACTTATTTTAATATATATACTACTTTAAAAATTATAAAAATTAGTATAGTAGCTACGGGCCGGAAAGATATAGGATATCCTATAGGATATCCTATAGGATATCCCACGTGGGATAGTATAAGACCGTGGGATAGGATAGGTAAATTAGGTCCTAATCCCATATCTTTATAACGATATAAGATGGAGATAGGATAGGATTTTTTAGTAGGATAGGTTATTTATAGGACCTCTTTATAAGATAGGATATTTATAGGATATCCTATAATTATTAAGAGGAGCTTAGTATCTATAGAGAGGAGTATAAAAGGTTATATTAAGTAAATATAATAATTAAAATAATAATTATAAACTTTTTCTAAAGTTAATATATAATTCTAGTTAATAAGAACTTCTACTACTAATTAAATAAACTTAGTTTATTCTTAGACCTTACTATCCTTTACTACTATTACTTATCCCTCCTATTCTACTTTATAATAATTATAGAGAGTAATAATAGGCTAGTTCTACTAGATAATATTACTTAAACCCTAGTAGATAGTAACTATTAGTCCTACCTCTACCTTTTTAACGTCCTTATATTATTATTAGTAGACTCTTACTAATTATAAACTCGCCCTCTTAGTTATAAGAGTAAGTATTAATACTATTTTTTAAGATATATAAAAAGGGCTTATAACCTACTTACTAGATTACCCTTATTACCCTTATCTCTATTACTAATATAACTACTATTAAGATAACCTTCTTCTACCTATATATTATATAGAATACTATTAGTTCTTTTTACCTAATTAAATATATTAAAGTTAGCTTCTAGATTAAGTCCTACCTATTTAGATAGATTCTACTAATTTTTAGTATAAAGGACTATTATTAAGGTATAGAAAGTAGGAGGTATATAATATATATAGCTTATATAATACCTCTTTATTATAGAGAAGTATTACTTATATATAATAGCCTCTATTATAGTAGTAAAGATATCGCGCGTTATATAAGTAATTAATAGATATTAAGGCTCTAAAGCCTTCTACTACTTAAGAATAGACCCTTATTTTAGATAAGTAAAAGGAGTTATAAGAATATTAAAAAATTAGTAATAATAATAATAATAATAACTAGAAACCTTATTATAGGCCTTATACTATTATAGCTAGTCCTTTATAATATTATTTAAATCCTTTAACGGAGCTTCTAAGGTATTATTAAGGCTAAAACTAGTATAACCCCTTATTAGTATAGCCCTCTAATCTTAGCTATTTACTTTATAATTTTAATAGTTTTAAAAGATTCTTTTAAGTATTTACTAGTAGACTTCCGCTTATAACTATTAACTAGTTTTAATAACCTAATTCCTACCCTTAAATATTATATCCCTATAACTTAGATAAAGAAGGGCTATTTAATTATAAAGAAATTTTAAACCTAACTATATCTAGTTATAATATATAGAAAGCTTCTAATAAGCTACTTTAAGGGCCCTAAGAAGCTTAATTTTCTATAAAACCCGCTTATATCTTAAGCGCCTAAATTCTATTTCTATATAATTAAAGAGCCTATTATAGATAGTAAAAATATTATATATTATAACCTCCTTCCCTCTATTTATTAATAATATAAATATATAAAAAGGCTTAGTAAGTTATATTAAGTATCTAACTTATAACTACTTATTATTAGTAAGTTTAAGGAAGCCTCCTAGTTTTTTATTAAAAGTAGTATTCTAAATCTTTATAAAGTAGATACGCTTATTTTAATATATAAAAAGTTAAGTCCTAGCGCGTTTTAATATCCCAAAAAAGCTTAAAAGGGCGTCTTTACTTATACCTCTCTTTAGTAGTAGGTATATTATTATCTAGGACTATTATTATACTATCCTTTTATAACTACTCTTTTTATATATTAAAAAAGGGCTCCTTTTATTAACTACTTATATTAATAAAGACTATAGTCTTTTATACCTTTAATTAATTAATTAGAAGATAACTAGAATAATAATTAGAAAGATCTTACCTTAATTAAGGTTATTAATAGACCCTTTTTTACTACTTAAACTTTTACTATTTATTATTATTAACCTAGTTCCTTTAAAATTCTTTATTAGTTAGATTAATATAAACTTTTCTAAGTAGCTCTTTTAATACTAATTAAATAATATATACTATATATAGAATATATATTAGAGAATACTTAGGATTATCTTCTCCTTAGTTAATAAAATTATTAAAAGGGCTTCTAGGAAGGGAGTTAATAAGTCTATTATATAGTAAAGTATTATTACTTATATTATTAATAGTAAGGGCGAGAAGTTAATCTTTAATCTTATACTACCTAATAATTAGATTTATAACTACTATAAGTTATAGGCTACTATACTAACCTTTAAGATACTTAAAGCTTATAAGTTTCTTATACTATATCTAATCCTTATTAATAAAGAAAGCTATAATTACTATATATAATTAGTAATTAAAGGCTAACTAATAATTAAGTAATAGGGAGACTTTAGTACTATTAGTAGGTAAGTTTAATAAAAGACCCTATTTAATCTCTTTAACCTTTATTATTAGGCGGTTTTTAATTATAGATACTAAATCTATTTAAAGAGTAGGGTTAAGGTAGTAGAAGAGTTATAATATCTTAGGGTTATTAGTAATACTAAATAGTATACTTATAACTATAATTTAATATTAAAATTACTTAGGGAAGTCTTCGCGTATAAGTTTCTACCTACTTAATACTAATCTTATATCCTTACCTTTATTCCTCTAGGGTAGATAGTAATATATTAATTCTAGTTATTATTCTACTTATTAAAGCCTAGGAAAATATAATACTAATATACCTTATCTTAATAACTATTAATAATTAATATTTACTATAAAGTACTAAGACCTAATTTCTTAATATATCCTTTAAATAATAGGTAGATACTTATACTATTAGGATTATAGCTTATAAAGGGGTAAATAATAACCTTATAATAATAGTAGTATATAAGCTATAAAGCTCTACTAGAGATAAGGGTATATTTATAAAAATATTCCTATCTCTTAGACTTCTTTATTAAATCCTAATAGATATTATAATAATTATAACTAGATTTTAATTTATTCTTAATAGCCTACGCTATCTTTACCTACTAATCTAGCTACTTATCCTTCTACTTATATTAAAAGATATAGTAGGGTTTATTTTTACCCTTAGCTACTAGATTAGTAGTTAAAGTATTTATA
>JAABUV010001560.1_pt1 | contig 32944 bp, 34 predicted proteins | sample 5559971 | NCBI WGS metagenome assembly JAABUV01 (sample SAMN10711881, study PRJNA513362) | rock metagenome | isolation source: Antarctica rocks | place: Antarctica: Victoria Land, Knobhead nord | collected 2015-12-19
GGCCGTGAAGCAGCGGCTGGCTCCCAGCCCGGCGCAACCGTCAATCCAGAGTACGAGCGCCCTCCATGCAGGCCGGGCATGGCTCGCGGGCTCTGGTGAGCAATGCGTGTGCAGGCCCCACGCTCCAGGCGCAGGCGCGCGCCAGGCTCCGTACGCGCTCCGACAGCCGCGCCGCGTCGGCCTCCGCGGCGCCGAGCCGCGCCTGCAGGCGCGCGCGCTCCGCCACGTCGGCGGGCGCGGCGGGCGCGACGGCGCCCGCGCGCAGCGCGTCGGCCGCCTCCTCCTCCAACATCCGCTTCTGCTGCTCCAGGCAGAGCTGCCTGCGCAGCAGGCATGTGCCGTGCAGTGGGTGGCGGCGCGCGCTGCGAAGGCGGGCGGCCCTGCACTTCAAGCTGCTCTATGCGTGCGACGGACTGTGCAAGGAAGTGAAACCGTCACGGTTATTTGTGGCCACCTAGCCCGGGCGCCAACATAAGGTGGGCAGCCTTGCGCGCTGCCCGGCACACATGTGAGCAGTCGTGGCGCGCGTGGCACATCGCCCGTGTGCGCAGGGGCTGCCGCCAGAACAACGTCCTGTTTGAGCGCCCCCCTGCCGACCCCTGCCAGCTGCCTCCAGCCATGCACTGGGGAGGTGAAGCATGCGCCTCCGCACCTGATGCACTCCCCCATTCGCTGCGGGCACCTGGCGTGCGCCGAATACTCACCCAATGTACCCCGGGCACCCTGTGCGTCACCTGGCATGCGCCTCCGCGAGCCGGCCGCGGAGCTCGCTCATGCGCGCCGCCTCGGCCGCGCGCGCGGCGACCCGCTCCGCCTCCAGCGCGGCCGCGCCGCGCGCCTGGCCGGACGCGCGCTCCTCCGCGCGCGCCGCCGCCGCCGCGGCCGCCGCGTGCTCCGCGCCTGCCCGTGGGGGAGCATGCCTGGGCTCAAGCTCCATGCACCATTTGTGCGGTACATCACTCGAGGTCCCAACATGCCATCCTGCTTGCTCGCCGTACGCCACCGCCACAGCCTGGACCATACACAGAGGCGTTCAGTTTTACGTCTATGCAACACAGATGCCCCGCCTGACTGCCCGCATCGGCGCTGGCACGCTCCATTGCGCTTGCCGCCGCCGCCGCGCCCCGCCGCGCTCTGGCAAGTGCATTCGCCGCCGGCCTGTGTGTTGCATGCTGTGAGGCGGTGGCAACTAGGCGTGCGCTCGCGGCCTGGGCGCGCGCGCGCGCGCCCTGCCCGCCTGCGCGCTGGCGCGCGCGGGCAGCGCACCGGCGGCGTGCGCGCGTTCCAGGTCCGCCTGCAGGCGCGCCACGTCGCGCCGCAGCGCCTCGCAGTCCTCGGCGGCCTCGCGCACCTGGCTCTCCAGCCGCTCTACCTGCTCCCGCAGGTGCGGTGCGAGTGCGGTGAACTGCCGATGCAGAGGTGCATTTGTGTGCGTCTGTTTGTGAACATGCGGAGGCCAATGGACCATCATCGGCTGTCAGGTACGACCGCAAGAGGATGCAGGAGGGTGAGCGGCATGCTTGCCCGCAATCTGCGGCGCAGGCAGGGCCCGCCACCTGTGAGGGGTGCTTTGGGAGGTTTGCGGCGCGGTTCTCGTCGTTGGGCGGCGGCGCCAGCACTGCCACCTGTGCCTGCTCGCCGCGGTCCTTGTGACTGATGCGCCGCGGAGGTGCTCGCAGCTCTATTTGCAACTCGGGCTCCAAGCTTACGTCCAGCGACACTGCACAGCGTCTGACCAGCGACACTGCACAGCGTTTGATCCCAGCACAGCCAGCGAGAGCCAGCAGTATGAGTAGTGTCCAAGACAAGGAGCTGTGGCGACCGCCACGAGGTCGCCTCCACCACTGATCCTGAGCGGCTCGACGCGCCCCGTCGCTGCGGGGTCCCAAGACCGGAGGCCGGCGGGCCCGCGCCTCGAGGGCCTTCACGCAGCGCGCGCTGCGCCGCGCCGCGCGCCGCGACAGCGCGGCCGCCTCCGCGTGCTCGGCCGTGCGCGCGCGCAGCGCCTCGACGTGCTGCGCCTGCCGGCCCTGCTCCTCCTGCGGCGCGCGTGGCCCCAGGCCTGGCAGCGGGCTGTGGGCGGTCGCCCCTGCTGGCCGGGTGGATGTGTGCCCGCTGCAGCGCGCGTGCAGCGCATGCAGCCTCCTGCGGCGCGCACAGATCCACGCCCAAGCGCACCGGACGTGGGGCATCGCGCATGCGCGTCTGCCGCGTGCCATGCAGCCAGCATGCCTGCAGCGCTCCTGCCGCAGGCAGCCCAGCTTCCCAGGGCGGGTGCGCGGGGAGGGGGCGGGGCGCCCGGGCGGCGCGCCCGCAGCAGGCCGGCCTCCCAGACCAGGCGCTCCTGCACATGCAGCAGGTACTCGGCCGTCAGCTGCGCCAGGCGGAACAGGCGGCGCAGGCCGACGTCGCTGAGCGCGCCGGGCTCCTCCGCGCCCAGGTCGCCCCAGGCGACCGCGCCCGCGCAGCGCTCCAGCGCGTCCAGGTCGCCCTCGGCCTCCTGCGTGCGCGCGCGGCCAGGCGCGCCTGAGTAGGCTGCACACGGGTTGTTTCACACCCCCCAGGTGCGCTAGCGCGTCCAGGTCGCCGGCGTGCCCATGGGCCTGATCAGGCTGCACAAGGTCATCGCAACCCTCGGCGCCTGAGCGCGCGTCGAAGTCGTCCTTCGCCACCTGCGCGCGCCCGCCCAGGCGCGCCCGGGAGGCTGCCGCGCGTTACTGCGTCCAGCATCCGAGTGCATGCAGAAGTCTTAACGTGGGCGGCTGCCACGCTTGAGCAGCGCGGACTGCGCGCTGCCTGAAGCTCGCCTGCAAACCAGAGCGGAGGCGTTGGAGCGGCGGGCTCGCACCAGTCGGTCGATGTCGACGCCGTGCAGGGTGCGCCAGTCGATGCGCACCCGCCGCGTGCAGAAGCGGAACGGCGCGGGGGGCGGCCCCTGTGCGCTGTGCGGCTGCTCGCCCTCCACGCACGCGTGCGCCGGCCAGGCGCGCTTGCGCTCGGGCGGCATGCCTGCGCGCTGCGCGGCGGCGCGTGCCTCCCGCCCTTAAGCAACCCGGCTGGCAAGGCTCCGCAGCTGGCGCGCCAAGCGCAGGGGCCAGGCGGCATAGCAGAGCCCGCACAAGGGGTGCGGACCGCTGTCAGGGCGGGAGCCAGAGAAGGCAGTGCGGCGTCCTGGCGGCAGCAGGTTTTGCCATTTATGGCAGGCGCATGCCAGAGCGCGGCGCACACCCAGACAGCAGCAGGGCCTCGAAGCTGACTGACAGAGGAACGGGGAACAGGCAGCAGCAGTGCTGAGCCGCACAAGGGAGTGACAGGGGCATGCGCTGCGGTCAAAGCTTGCGGGCGCACTGTACGGGCGCGTCTCGACTTTAGCAACCAGCAACCTTGTGGGGCGGAGCGACTCAGCGCTGTCGGTCTGTTTCCGCGTCGCGTCTGCGTGCGATCGAACGGATATCTAGCTGTTGACTTTTCCCGTGTGGTACACCGGTTGTACCACACCGGCAGCGCATGTTAACATTGCAGGCCAGGTCCTCTCAACTAGCAACCGAGCGAAAAGCGGAGCCAGGAAGACTGCCGCGATGCGGGGCAAGCTCCTGTGGTGCCTGTGCGCGGCCGCCGCGGCGGCCGCCGCCCTGGCAGACTCCACCGATCTGCGCATGGATGCGCCCGCGGCCGCGGGCGCTGGCGGCGCTGCGCGGGAAGTCCGGCGCCTGCAGCCGTTCAGCAGGGTGCAGATAAAGGTGCCCTTCAACGTGCTGGTGGCGCCCAGCCCGCACTTCCAGCTGACGCTCGAGGCCGAGCCGGACGTGCGCGCGGCGGTGGTGGCTGCCGTGTCCAACGGCAGCCTGTCCCTGGGCACCGCTGCGCCCTTCTCGTCGACCAGGCCGATACGGGTGACCGTCGGCCTGCCCGCCGACCAGCTGCGGGTCCTCAACCTGGCGGGCTCGTCCTTCACGGTGATCGTGCTGCCGGGCTTCGCCGTCACCTCGCTGGCCGTCTCCAACGCGGGCACCTCGCGCCTGGCGGTGCAGAACGTGACAGCAACCAGCGTCCACATCACCAGCGCCGGGTTAGTAATTCCCGAGAACTTGTGCATTGGACTTCCCCGCCCGCGCCGCGCGTCCTGCGCCCCGCAGCGGGCATGCCTTGTTTGTGCCAAGGGCTCTGCTGCACATGGTGAGCCGCGCGGCTCCAGAATGGTGGGGGCGCCAAGTCGCTGGCGGTGAAGGTGGGCGCTCAGTGCGGGGGCGCCCCTGGCAGGGCAGCGCTCTGCGTGGCAAAACCTGCTAGTTGCGCTGCGCAGTGCCAGAACGCACTGCGCGGCGCTGCACAGGGGCGCTGCCACCAAAGCATGCGTGCTGGGGCGCCGCGCAGCGTGGGCGAGGTCGCGGTGGCGGGCAACTACAGCAGCGCCCAGGTCCATGCTTCCGGGACGGGGAGCGTGTACGTCAGCGGCGTGACGGACAGCGTCGCTGCCAACATGGGCGGCATTGGCAACCTATTTGTCGAAGCGGCCAACCGTGCGCGCCTTCCCTGTTGCGTGCCGCCTCGACACGGCCCCGGCGCCGCGCGCTGGCGTGTGTCAGTCAATAATAAACAGCCATGACCGGTGCGGCGCTGGGTGCGCAGCCGACGTGGAGATTGAGGCGACCGTCTTCGGCCTGGGCAAGGTCCAGTACAACCAGGGCCAGTGCACGGCGCGCCCCCTCCGGGCTTGACCTGACGCTGCCAGGCCCTGCTCAGTCAAACTCGGCGGGGCTGACGGGCCCCGGGCGCGCAGGGGTCCACCAACGCCGTGTTTGGCAGCACGTGCGAGCAGAGCGAGGCCGTGTCGCCGCCCAGCCTGACCGCCACCTGGACGTGCGGAATCCGGGTCACCGGCGTGTGGTCAATGTCAAGTGCGGACCCGCGGCCTGGTGCTTGCACGCGCGCCAGCTGCTGCGCGGCACGTGTGCCTTCAGGGGCGGAGCGGGGTCGGCTGAGCCCCGCGCTCCGTCCGGCGGCGCTGCTGTTTCACAACATGGTATGTCTAGGCCTGGGCCTCACCGTAGTGTCTGGGCATGCTGGGCCGGCATGCTGTTTTTTATAGTGCGGCTGGGCAGGGATTACTTGGATAAATATCTAGCTGGACAGCATGTGCATCGTGTTGTGGCCCCACTACTACGCTCCCAGGAATGCACTTTGTCTCGTCGGTTGTCCGTCAGGGACAGCCGGCTCATCTCTGCGCACTCCCGGCGGCCGGCAGGCTCGGCGGGCGGCGGCGTAATGCCGCTCAGCATGTGCAACACGACGCGCGCTGGCGGCGAGCACGCGCCGCAGGCCGCCAGCGCGCCTGGCCCCGCCAGCGCGGGCGAGGCCGCTGCCATGAGCCACGCGGCCGGGCCTCTGGGCCAGGTGCTGGGCCAGGACGTGCTGCTGGGCGACCTGGGGCACGTGAGCCTGACGGGCGCCGGCCTGGCCGGGGCGTCGCCGTACGCCGGCCTGGGCAACGGCTACGGCAACGTGGGCACGAACAACGGCCAGGGCAACGGCGGCTTTGGCAACGGCATCGGCAACATCGGCAGCGGTGTGCCGCCGCTGTCAGCTTTGCTACAGGTCGTTCGGGGGCTGTGTGAAAGGGCACAAACCACTTTCATAAGAGGGTAGGGTATCATCAGTGAAAATCACATGCAAGCGCGGGAGTGCGCAACTGACCGTGTGTCGGGTGACTGCAGGCAACGGCAACGGCAACGGCAACGGCAACGGTAATTATAACGGGAACGGGAACGGGAATGGCTGAGGCGCGGTGGGCTGACGAGCCGTGCTCGCGTACACCCCCCTCTCGCCTGCATGCTGCAAGGCCCGGCCGCACCTGGAGCGCTGTTAGATAAATGTAGACAGTATTTGATTATGAACTGCTTACGCCTGTGTGCAATTCGTGTTCAGGCTGAGGGTGCGGCCTCAGCCAACCTGGTAGTTGTGATGCGGCGTCTCAACGCTGCGCTGATCTGAGCGTTTCATTGAGATGTGGTGTAGGTTACATGCCCCAGTGCATGTAGGTTGTCTGTATGTTTGCATACTGAGAGCGAACGAACGAGGAAGCCACGTGGCATGAATGAATGAAGGTATGGTTACGACTTGTAACAGGCTCGTAACTTGCGAGCCTGTACCAGCCAGCGGGGCTGCTTAGGCTGTTTGCCCCTACGCAAACGGGTCATTACGGAAGTGTCAGAGTTCACAGGGCACAAGGTATGTGACCTTTAGGCGAGAACAGAGTGATACTCTTCACACCAGGCAAAAGCCAAGGCACCAAAGAGATGCCGGCTACACGCACGCCACTTTAAGGCATGTCACGGACATGGCCTGCTCCATGTCCGTGCCTGCTCAAGTGTGCATTTCTCGCGCAGCTGCATGGTGTCGCGCATGATGCAATCTGGTGAAAAGCTGCCCCGTGACAGCGTGCATGCACACCTCAGCGAGGTTGGGCCTAGCTAGGGCTTGGCAGACTTGCTGCACGAAGCCGTTTCTCTTGCCGCGGTCCTCGTGTGATATAACAAACTCACTAGGCTTGCTGCATAGAGCGCTGGACTTGCACCGCGCGCACATCTCATCCGCTTGCCAGCCTGCGTACTGACCATGCGGGGCTAGTGCTATGCCGTTCAACTTTCCCTGGACAAGGATACAGCAGGCAAGAGCCAGAGCGCCAAGCATCGGCCAAGAAAGCCGCGTGCACATCCACTCAAGTGCGCGCCTGTGCATGCCACTGTCTGAGTATGCTCGTGCACCGCTCTTGCCAGTCTGCTGGAGGCCTGCGTGTGCCTGCGTGTTCATGCTTTCGGATGCCTGCAGTGACCAGGTACTCGCGCCGCTGAAGCTGCCGTGCTGGCTCCTTGCGGGCCTGCATGTGGCCTGTTTCACTCGCTTGGGGCGCTCACCGCTGCCGGCCTGGCCTGCGACAGGCACTGGCCAGGACACTCCACATGAAGACGCGGAATTGCTGGCAGCCCTCGAGCAGAGCGCGCTGGAACATGCGCTGGCCGAGAGTCAGCGCGCCTCTGGCAAGGCAGCTACGCTGCCTGGCGGCGCTCCTGCCGCCGAACCTGATAGCGCGCCACGGCCCCTGCCAGCACAGGCGCCAGCCGCGCAGGGCGCCGAGCACAGCTCAGCGTCCCGGCGTCAGGCGGAGGGCGAGCACAGGGCAGACGCGCCAGCCGCAGGCGACAGCGAGCCGGACTCGGCAGCCTGGCACCTGGCGGAGGACGCGCGCCTCGCGCGCCTGCTGCAGGACAACGAGATAGAGCGCGAGCGCCTGCAGCGCGCGCGCAGCAGCCTCGCCGCCGCTGGCGCGGCGGGGCGGCAGTCGCCCCAGCCGCAAGTCGGCCCGCCCACCGCATCGGTCGAGTGGCCCTGGGCTGCACTGGAGGGTGCAGCAGCGTCGCCTGGAGTGCCAAAGGCTGGGAGCCCCGCTGCAAGTACCAGCCAGCTTGCGGGCCCGGCTGGTGCGGAGCGGGAGGCGGACACGGCGGGCGACGCGGCGCTTGCGCGAGCGCTGCAAACGCAGCTGGACCTAGAGGCGCAGGCGGCCGCAACGGCCGCCTCTGCCCAGGTCACGGCCGTAGCGCCAGCCGGCGCGCAGCCCGGTGCGCCACCGGGTGCGCCTACAGCGTTTGGCATGCCCGCTTATGGGCTGCCGAGCGCCGCGAGTGGTGCACTGGGCACGCCTGCCGCGGCACCCCTTGGGCACCCTGCGCCGACAGCCGCGCCGGGCACGAGCTGGCCGCTGCCTGGGCCGCCAGGGCCGGGGCCACCAGCGAGACCATACCCAACAGCAGTGGGGCTGGCAGGGTCCGCAGCCGCGCCAGCCAATCAGTGGCCGCCGCCCGCCCCGAGGCCGCCGCCGCCCGTGCGGCCGGCGGGCGCGCTCGCGCAGTTGGGCGCGTCCGCTGCCTCGCTGGCGCTGGGCGACGCCGGCTGCGCAGCGTGCGGCGGCTACATCGCGCCCTGGGACGGCGCGGCCGCGGTCGGCGCGCGGCGCTGGCACGCACGCTGCCTGGTGCGGTCGGGCTTTCTGACGCTGGCAGCTGATCCGCATTTTGGCAGAAACTGTTCTGCTTTGTTCGTGTGTCAGGAGCACTTACGCCGCTTTTACTCTCTGTAGGAGAGCTGCTTAGCGTGTGTTGCATTCCTCGCACGCTGCCATACTTAGGTGCGTAGGGTTCACAAGCAGTCAGGACCTTGGCTGTCAGGAATCCCTGGTGTGCAGAGCCATGGCGCTGACCTGGTCAGTGCTGGCAACGCAGCGGTGCGGCGGCTGTGGCGGCGCGATCGGCGGTCGCGACCGCGTGGCGGTGGGCGCGGAGGGGCAGCCGATGCACTACGACTGCCACCGCGAGCGCCTCGGCCTGCGCTGCTGCGTGTGCCGCCAGCTCATGCTCGCGCGGCCGGTGCGCTTCCGGGGTCGTAGAATAAGGTGTCAGCCACACGTCTTGTTGCTAGGTTTGTCGTGTGGACTGCAGGGGCAGTGACAGATTCATTGCATACTTGTTTCGCAGTGCAGCCGATGCACTCGCATACAAAGTGAACCAGCGGCGCCCGCTTTCGCGCAGGACGGCGTGACAGAGTTTGCGGTAGCGCCCTTCTGCGGCGAGCGCTCGTGCCCGACGCATGCGCACGACGGCACGCGCGCCTGCTGCGGCTGCGCGCGCCTGCAGCCTGTTGGCGAGGCATGGGCGGAGCTGGCGGATGGGCGGCGCACGTGCCTGGCCTGCCTGCAGAGCATCGTCACCGACACCGCCGACGCGCAGCCGCTATACTCCCAGGCGCGGGGGCCACCGGCCCGGGGCCGGCAGCTGTGCCTGTGCTCTCCGCCGTGCTGCGCTCGCAGAGCCTGTCAGGAGAGCATGGAGCATGCTGTGCTGAGGCCCGCATGGTGCCCAGCGCATGAGGGTGCGCAAGGCTCTTGAGACCTGGCAGAGGGCTGGAGCGGTGGGTGGGTGAGGCTGCCTGCCGCTGCTCTGCCGCCAGGCAGTCTGCCTGATTCGCGGCGTGCGGCGGCCGCAGGTGCTGGCGTTCTATGAGCGCCTGGGCATGCCGCTGCCGGAGCGCGTGCCGCTGATGCTGGTGGACGGGCCCGCCCTGAACGAGGCCGGCACGCGCGAGGGCGCGCGCCCAGGCGGGCCAGCTTTCCACACGCGCGGGCTCACGCTCTGCCAGGTGCGCGCCCGCTGCCGCGCGGGCGGACGCCCTGGGTGCCCTCGACCCGCCTGGGTCGCGCGGGAGTTTGAGCACTTTGTCACATCCATGCTGGGATAGGCAGGTCGTGCATGACAGGCGTGCTCAGCCTACTAGCGTCTTCCGGTGTCAGACTGGCGGTTGCACGCTCGCCAGCGCTAGCGTGCGCGCGGCGTCGGCGCCTGCCCCTAGTCGGTGCCTGCTCCTAGGGTCAGCCAGCTCCGGCGGATGTGCCCACTGTCAGCGGCTCGTAGTAACGTGACGGAGATCGTGCACATGGAGTGTTGGGGCTTTCCTACTGGATGCGCAACTCTGACACGGTCTGCTTGCAAGCCAGCTCCAGGCGGCCAGGCTTCGAAGGCCTCAAGGCAGTCGGCGGGCTGCACGCAGGGTCACCGGCAGCTGCGCACCGTGCAGCGAGCACGCTTGCGCGGCTCGAGGGAGTCCCGCCAGGCTCGGGTGGCCGAGTACCCACGCCCTGAGCCGGGTAGTTCGCCGCATGCAGGAGTACCGGCAGCTGCGGACCGTGCAGCGCGCGCGCTCGCGCGGCTCTAGCGACTTCTTCCAGGTGCAGCCAGCGTTCGTGGACGTGCCACCCGCGTCGAAGTATGAGGCGCGCGCCGGCCCTACACCGACCCGCCCCTTACAGCGTCCGCGGGCGTAGCCCTCGGCGTTGCGCTGCGCTGCAGGGCTGGAAGGCTGCTGCATGTGAGAGCAGCTGGCATGAGCGCATGTGGCGGGGGGGCATGTCAGGGCGGACTGTCCTGCGCGTCTGGACGAGCGGTGGGGTTCGCGCCACTGGCAGGCCTGACGTGCCTGTGCTGTGGCTGGCGCTGTTGCTGGTCGATGCCTTGAGGCGCTTGCACCGCTTGCACGTGCCAACTCGGCAATGAAACCAAGCCCTGTGGTCATTTGGATGGCAAGAGTCACGTTTCAATACAAGATAGCGCCATGCCTTTGTGCTGTGAAAGCCATATCAGCAGGTCTGCAACGGGCACTGTGCGGCAATGTTTACATGGTCGCGGGTGGACGCGGCGCAGGTGACAGCGATCCTGGTGCTGTTCGGGCTACCGTGGCTGCTGACGGGCAGCATCCTCGCGCACGAGCTGATGCATGCGTGGCTGCGCCTGAACGGCCTGACCGGGCTGAGCCTCGATGTGGAGGAGGGCCTCTGCCAGCTGCTGGCGCTCCTCTGGCTGGAGCAGCAGCCTTGCCAGACCGAGGTGAGTGTCTAACCATCGTTCCTAAATTTATGCCGATCTTGAGAGGCGGCCAACGGGTAGAGCAGGTGCAGGAGTGGACCGTGCGTTAAATGAGTGTATATGTGTGTGCTTGTGAGAGCCACCCATGTTTTGTGGGCGCGCCTTGCCCGAGCTTGTTGAGAAGCTGAGTGCTGTGGCAGGGGTATATAGGTGGTGTCACGCGCCCCGTTGGCTGCGCTTGATGTCAGCATGTGCGCGCATTCCGCTGCCAAGCACTGAGCACATCTTGGGGTTTTCAGGCCATTCATGGGCAGCCCCAAAGTCATGTCAGACACGGCATGGAGCCAGCGGCGCAGCCAGCTCACAGCCGGGCGATGCATGCCCCAAGGGCCAGCTGCCGTCGCGCGCGTATGCACAATGCGCCCCTCTTAATATGGCGGCGCGCAGGGCACCTGGGAGGAGCGCCTGGCGAGCTTCGCCGCGCACCAGATCCGGTCGGACCCGTCGCCCGTGTACGGCGGCGGCGCGCGCGCGGCGCTGGACGCGTTCCAGCGCCTGGGGCTGCCCGCGCTGCTGGCGCACGTGCGCAGCGCCGGCGCCTTCCCGGGCGCGTGAGGCCGGCGGCGGCGGTGGCGCCGCGGCGGCTGCTTGCAGCGCGGCGCGCATGTGTGCAAAGCTGGTATGGCGTTGACTGATGTCCAGAACCTGGGCTGGCTGACTTGCTGGGCCTCCCCCCGCCCCCGTGCGCAGCTTTGGGGCTGATCCTGGAGCTGCCCGCAAGGTCGGGCTAGGCTCGACTTCAGAGTCAGGGCAAGCATCGCTTCCGTCTGCACCCCGCGCGGACCGCCCGGCTGGCGCAGCTCGCTTGCCTAGTACCAGAGCTGCGCCGAACATGCTCAGGCGCACCTGAAGCAGCCAGAAGCCTGCCAGCGGTAATGTTAGCCAGAGCAGCAGGTGCATGGTGTGGTGTGCCTGTGGTGGCGGCCATGGTGTGCGGCGTCATAGCCAGCCTGTGCAGCGCATCTTTATTAGGTAGACCAATGCCTTCTGACATGCTTCACATGCTGACATTACGGTCTGTTCTTTATGTCGTATGTCTCCCACTCGCCTACGCTGCGACCTTGTCTCGCTTTGTGGCAGGTAGCTGCGCACCTGCCACTCGAGGCGAACGGTGTCTGGCTGTGTGTCACCAAAGCGTGACTGTTAGACACATACTCGCTTGTGCGTTCTTTGTGCATGGCCACCACGTACACGCCATTGTGCATTCTGTCCTGCGTGCTTTTGCAGTGCTTCTCGCATAGCATCAGGGTCTTTGTAGTGCTTGGATGTTCTCTCAAAAGTGTGTCTGAAGCAAGATGTGTCACATGTGAACATATCGACGCAGCTCACTCACTTGGCGCATTGCCTGGATGTTCTCTTGAATGAGCAACATATGTCACATCTGGAAGATGTTGAGGCAGCTCACCCGGCGCATGAGTGCATTACTTCACAATTGCCAGACAAGAGCAGCGGTGCGCAGAGCCCATGCATGTATCTCACAGATGCAATTGGCAGATGTGTCGGTGCCTGCATCTAGGCAACAAACCTGCATCAGGAGCTTGCCAGCGCAGGCCAAGTGTCCCCCGTGCCCCGTCCCTCATTGCACTCTACTACATTGCACCAGGCTGCCTCGGGGAATATACTGCGCAACTATGCAGGCAGCCTCCCTGTCTCGAGTAGCAAGACACCTACAGCTCTGTTGGCACACAGCATACACGTGCTCCTCCCGACCCCATACAGCACAGGCTCTCTCAGAGCTTGTGTGCTGTTTGACGGCTTTGTCATGCCAACGCATATGCGCGGGGGCGGCATGCGGCACACACCACAGAATACAAAGAGGTCAGAGTATAGCACAACCAACAAAGGCGTACCGAGCTCGCCCCTACCCGAGCTCCAACAGCTCCAACATGGACAGGCCCTCCTCGGCCATGACATGTTATAGCGAGCGAGCAGCCTTCTGCAAGCCCCCTTCATGTTTCTTCCTGCTCTGCACTCCCAAGTATACACAGGACCGCCCACGCTTCCAAGTGTGAACAGGCATCCGGAAAAATGGTTAGTTTACACTCCCACACACCAATATTTACACATGACATACATGGCTACTTTTACACATGCTGCAGTTTGCACGGGATGCCCCAGCACACCAAGCTTGCACACCCACCGGGCTGCCAAATAGTCCCGCCTGGCCAACGCCTGTGCAGCTCAGCAATGACAATATTTTCTATACAAAAGATCCAGGCCCTGGGAGTCGCTACTCTCACAATGGAAGAACCATGAAAACCGTCACTTCCACGTTTGTCCGGCTTCACGCGTTGGCCTGGGACCTGGGAGCTGCCACAAGGTATCCCTGTAGGGTGATTGCGCCTGGAAGTGCACAGGTGCTGGCCCCAGGCATGGGGCGCCTTGCAAGCGCGCTTTCCCAAGCCCTGCCGACAACAGCAGGTCAGCGGGCCCGCAACCGCACCTGCTGCACCAGCCTGGTGGAAAGCGTGCGCAGCCTATAGCACAGCGCGCGCGCACGGAGCGCCGGGCCGGGGCGGCCCTCACCCTCTACCGCGTCTGACTGCGCAGGTCGGCGAGCAGCGCGAGCGAGTGCCGCAGCAGCCCCGTCGCCTCGCGCGCGACCGCGTCCGCCGCGGCCCGCGGCAGCGCGGCCCACGCCGCCGTCGCGGACGCCGCCTCGAAGTTGCGCACGGCAAAGTCGAGCGCGGCCGCGCGCAGGTGCTCCAGCGCGCCCTCGTCCGCCAGGCCCAACAGCGCCACCGCCGTCTCGCACTCGTCTGCCGGGCGGGCGATCGGCGCAACATTCAGCGGCCGTCAGCGCTGACGACACAGCCTTCATGTATGACACACAGCAGAGCTGTGTCTGGAAGGCAAGCGGCCTGGTAACAACAGCGCTGCTCCTGCTGCTCCCACTTGGTGAAAACATTACATTTTTGGAAATTGCATTTTTAACCTCAATCCACGCTCAACCCCAGGCTGGCAAGGAGCAGCAAAGGCTGCTCAGGGCAAAGCCTGCAAGACCACACACAGAGAGAAGCAATGCGTCTCTCGCAGGCGCCCCTGCTCAGGAACGGCGCGCGCACGCGCCGCCGAGGCTGGCCCCGGCCGGCACCCCCGGGTCGGCAAGCCCCGGCGCGCACCGGCGTCCTCGGGGTCGGCCGCCAGGACCTCGGCCGCGAGCGCGGCCTCGCACAGCGCGCCGAGGCGGTGCACGCCAAAGTACTCGGCCACATGCAGCGCGGCCGCGAGCAGGCCGGGCTCCGCGCGGCGTGGCAGCGCGTCTTCGTACAGGTAGCGCGCCAGCACGCGCACCGCCTCCTGCGCGCGGCGCCCCGGAGCTGCGTCACATCAGCAGCATGGCCCAGTGGGGCTTCGCGTTCGAGCTCCTCCTAAAGAGGCCCTTGACCCCGCCTCCTGAGAGTGCTCTCCGCCCCATGCAGCTGGCGCCGCATGGCTCTCACTTGTTGGCAGGACTGCATTGGTGAGAGTGCCAAGCAGAGCGCTTCCTTCTGCATGCAGCATGCATCGCCCTGGCCACGCCCGCAGCAGCTCCAGCAGCAGCGGCGCGCCCGCATGGAAGCAGCGCAATCCAGGCAGCCTCCCGCCTCCCGCGCGAGGGCGCATGCACGCAAACGCAAGCAGACTCGCAACTGTGCAACCTGTGCCACACATGCCCTCCATGCATGCAAACGGCCGGCGCAGGCGCGCGCCTCCGAGAAGTGCTCGGGCACGCGCAGCTCGGCGTCGCCGGCGTCGCGCATGCCGCTGTCGCAGCGCGCGCGGAAGTGGTCGCAGCGCGCGCGCAGCACGCAACTGCGCGACACAGGCAGCGCGGTGTGAGGTGTGGTGCAGGGCGCTCGGGGCGGGCACTGACCGTGCGTGCACCCCTGTGGCGCTGCTGCAGGACAGGTGATGCGCTCACCGGACTGGCACGGGTTGTGCGGTCTGACCCAGCGCCTGGCAGGGCGCGCGGGCGCGGGCAGCGCACACGCGCCGGGGGTGGAGCGCGGCGTAGGACAAGTGGCGTGCCACTCGAGTCAGCGCAGCTCGTGCGCACCCGATTTCGGGGGGTGTTTGGTGGACAACAGGTGGCATGCCCACCACTCTGCAAAGACAAAGGCGTCATTGAGGCGTGCGCAGGAGTGCGCATTCCGGTGTGGCGCAGCATGCCAGCACCTTATGGTCAGCCGAGCGCGCACCGGTGCACAGGGATGCGCCAGCCGGCGCCGGCGAGCGCGCAGTCGGGCGGCCCGAGCTCACGCGCGTCCAGCGCAGGCGACGCGCTGCGCGGGCTGCCGCAGCGCCCGCCGATGCTGCCGGCGCTGCGCGGCTCCTCTGAGCGCGCGCTGTCGATGCTCATGCGCTCGCTGCCACTCCCGCTGCTGCTGGAGCCTGCACGCCCGCGCCCGCGTCTCAGGCCGCAGACGCGGCGCGCCCGGCTCTAGCGCACAAACCGCAGACCTCTCTGTTGCACTGATGATCTTTGACTCTTGCAGCCAACAAACAGGGGCCGGGTGCGGACCCAGCGCGGCCCAAGGCAGCAAGCCGGTGCAGGCAGGGAGGGCCCTGGCATGCAGCCAGGCGCTCGCGCACCACATGCGCACCTGCACAGCATGCCAGTCCGACACGTCCAGCAGCCACATGCCTGCACCATGCCAGGCACGCATGCACCACATGCCGCCACCGCCGCGCGGTGGCGCGGCGGCGCACCCAGGGAGCCGCTGCAGGCGGTGAGGAAGCGCGCAACGCGCTTGGGCCAGGTGGGCGGTGCGCCGCCCAGCGCAAAGCCGCTCTGCGCGCTCGCGCTGCTGCCGCCCGACGTGCCCGGCGCGCCTGCCGCCCCGCGGTGGCGTTCGTCAGCCGCCCATCAGCTCCCATGCAGACAGCGAGTCAGGGAGGGGGCTCCGTGAGCGACGGCCTCAGGTCCATGCGATGCAGGTGCCGGGCATGCCTGGCGAGCCTGCGGGCCCGACAGCACAGCCTATCGGCTGAATTGCGGCGTGGAGCAGGCGCACAGGCCCTGGCACCTGGAATAGGCTCACGAGCGGGATAAAAGCTCGTGCGGTCGCAACAAACAAACACCATACGGCTGCATGCGGCAACAGGCCGCTCAAAGTCCATGTAGGAGCACGCAGAGCTTGCACCCCCGGCTGGTCTGGCAGCAGCAGCAGCTGGAGCGGGGCGCTCCAGGCGACTGTGCAAGCCATCAGCCAGCCAAGCGGCCACAGAGCAACAGGCAATCGCGAGCACCGCCCCGGGATCGGCGCATGCGGCGCCCACCATGGTCTGGGCATGCCGGCCACGGACGCTCCGGGCATCACAGTATGTGAACGTGCGTGCCGCTGCGCGCGGGCCGCGCCTGTTATCTCGGCCACGTCGGCCGCGAACGAGGACGGCAGCGCGGGCGGCGCCAGGCGCGCCTTGCGCTCGATGCGCAGCTGTGCGCGCACCACCTCGGCGTCCCCGGGCAGCTGCGCGCACGCGGGCGCGCCTGCGTCAACGCCGGCGCGCTGGGGCGCCGTTCGGGCGCGTTGCACACGCCCGCACGCGCAGGTGCGCGCTCGGCGCCGGAGCGCGCTCACTGCCTTCGTGTCTTCAGACAGGCGCGCTGCTGCGGGCGCGCCTACGGGCCGCTCTGTAAGAAATAATGTCATGTCTGGGAGGCAATCCTCCAACGTCTCACGTCTATTTGATAGAAGCCCTGAGGGTGCACCCTGCATGCAAAGAGCCTGCACAGCCGCGTACTCCAGGGGACCGATTGGCGCGGGGCCGCACCTCCAGGTCAGAGTAGCGGACTTGGGATAGAATGCGTGCCTCGTGACCGCCGTCCGGCAGGCGCCGGATCAGCTGCAGGTCGTGCGGCGACACGGGCGTCACCTGCCGGGGCGCGCGCGCGCCCGTGGGGGGTTTGGAAGGGTCTGGCAGCGCGATGCGCATGGCACTCAGCTAAAGCTAAAGTCACAGTGGTGCCCTTGCACAGCAGGCTGGCACCCCCTGAACCCTCCCGCCTGAAGGAGCAGGGTCGGTGCACTGTAGACACAAGGGCGCCAGCTCAAACATCACTTCCGTCACAGCAACGGCGAAGACAGCAACACCTCCCCGCAAGCGGGCCGGCGCCGGCGGGCGCGGGGCGGCACCAGCAGGCCGCCCGGCCGCAGCAGCGCCACTAGCGTCCGGAGCCTGCTCGGGCGGCACGAAGCGCCGCTGTGCACGCGGTCGTAGCGACCCTGGCGCATCGCGCGCAGTCAGCGGATGCTGGTGACAGGGGTCGCTCGGGTGCGCTGCGCAGTGCTGCTGCAGGCACGGCACACGGCCCGCCAGCGGGCAGGCACAGCGTGCGCGCGCCTGGTGCTTGAGGGACGGCGTGAACGCGTTGTGCAGCTCGAAGGTCGCTGGCGCGGCGTTCGCGGCGTAGTCGGCGTCGGCGGCGGCGAGCGCGGCCAGGTTGCGCCGCGACAGCACGACCGCGGGGCGCTTGACGTCGATGCCGACCGCGCGGCCCGTCTTGCCCACCTGCGCGCGCGCGCGCGGGGCCAAGCTCGGCGCGGGTAGCCCGTAGGGCCCTGCGCTCACAACGTGCTGCAACCGACTGCACAGTTGCCCAAACCACGTGCATGCAAAGAGGCGCGTGAGCTTCAGAGCAGGGCAAAACCAAGTGCGTCTCCTTGAACGTGAGAGCGCACGCACATGCACTATAGGCGTGCGTGCTTGCGGCGGCACACACACGAGACAGCAGATGCCCAGTCGCAAGCCTTATTAGCCAAACAAGCGAGGCGAGCCCGGTCGCAGCCTGCGGACCGCGCGGGCGGCCGCCCAGCCCGGCGCGGTCGCTGCGGCACTGCCCCGCTGCTTGTGCGGACGGCGGCAATGTACCCTGCGCCCGCGCGCGGGCCCAGGCGCGCCAGGAACGCGGCGGCCGCGGTGACGAGGCCGCAGCCGCAGCCGATGTCCAGGAACGCGTGGCCGGGCTGCAGGTCGAGCGCCTCCAGGCACGTCGCGTGCATGTGCGGCGCCGACACGTTGAAGTCCATGGCGTCGATGCGCACCTGCGCCCGCGCAGCCGCGTCAGGCACGGCGCCTGCGCCGCCCCGGCACGCCAGCCCAGGCACCGGGCCGGTTGATTTCAGGCATGAGGCGCAGACTCGTGACGGGCGTCGCGCGAGCGTGCTACACTCTGCCCGGCAGTCCACCCCGCACTCACACAGCCGTGCCGCACCGGCACGTCCGCAAATGCGTCCGGCGGCTGGTCGTGCGGGCGCGGCAGGAACGCGTTGCGCGGGCACGCGCGCAGCGCGCGCGTCACGCGCTCCCTGCGCGCGCGGTGGGCCATGCGTCAGGCTGACCGCTCTCGTGCGCAGCCGCCCAGTGGGCGTGCGCAAACCAGCAAGCACGTTGTAAGCGGGGCGCCTGGTGCAGCCTCTTTCTCGCGCCAGGCATGGCAGCGCTGCGCTCCCCTGCATGGGAGCCTATACCGGCCCGGCTCTGGACAGCGGGCGCCCGGTGCGTGAGCTCATCGGTGAACCACAGCGCGCACGCAGCCCGCTGCCGAAACGGCCGCATGTGAGGAAAAAAAAACCCCCAACTACTGCAGCGCCAACCGCAAGCTGCCACCAGAACCGACCCTGCCCCACGCCCAGCGCCAGGCACCATGCGCGTCGTGCAGCCCAGGGCGCGCGCGGCGCGCACGAGGTGAGGCAGTGGTTGCGGCGCAGCAGCTGCAGCAGCTCCTCGTAGCTGCCCTGCTCCGGCTCGTCACGGCGCTGCACCCAGATCACCTGGCGCAGGAGCTGCGCGGCGCGCGCGGGTGCCGTCAGTCCCCGGCCGATGCGTAACCCTACCGCCCTATTGCATGATGCGGGCAATGGGGGTGACCCCATTTTCCCATGCACGCCAGAAACGCCTGCTCCGACCGCCATGCAGGGCATGCGCTTGCGCCCTGACAGGCGCGCCCGTGCGCATGGTGCACGGGTGAGGTGCCCTGGGCCCAGTGGCGGCACAGCACAAGAGGGCAGCAGGTGCGGCAGGGCGCACGTTCTCCAGGGCGCGCGGCTGCCGCCGCCCGACCTCGAGCAGAGCGCGGTCCGCCTGCGGGGCCCCGGCGCGCGGTCAGCCGCAGCTCCCAACGTCCGCATGCCCTTGCAAGCACCTGCCCCAGCCTCTGCCTCGATCTGACCCACCTGCCCAGAAACAGGCACACGACTGCCGGACGTGCAACCTGTGAGTGCCCTTTTCGAGCGTGGTCTGCCGGCTCTGCAATCAGGCAAACGCGCAGGCTGGGGAGGCCAGCGCTCCTGCCGGCCTGCTCTGTCGGCGAGCGAGGGCGGGCCCGCAGGGCGGCAGGCACCTGCTCGTGGCCGGGGGGCGCCTCAGGGCCGGCCGCCTCATCTTCGCTGTCGCTGTCCAGGTCCATGAACAGGTCCGGGGCGCCCGACTCGCGCAGGCGCCGCCGGCGCGACCGGGCAGCCCCCTCCGAGTCGCTCATAGCACGCGCGGCGGGCCCGCCGACGCCTGCCGGCGCATCGCCAGTGAGCCCTGCGTGGTTACGCTCCTCGCATAGCAGGGCCGGCCCGCCTCGCAGGCGCCGGGGCTTGAGCGCAGTCGGCTGTGTCGCACCTTACCCGCGTGAGGGGGGTGGCGCACAAGTGGTGGCAAAGTGGCGTGCAGGCCCGCACGGTATGTGTATGCTGCGCCAGCGAAAGGCAGCAACAGTGCTGCATGCAGGTGCGGACTGAGAGGTGTGCGCAGAGCGTGCCCAGCCCAGGTATTTGACCGCAAGGCAGCGGGCCGACCTGTGCCAGCGCCAAGCACCGCGCTCAGGCAGTGTGCGCAACCTGACCCGCAGGAGCGCAGCCCGCTGGGCAGGCTGTCACAGCTCCCACGCCCCAGCAGACCGCCCCACCCCTGCAGACCACCCTGCACACTGCACCGGCTGTCACTGGATACGCCTGCCTGAAAGAGGCTCAGCCAAGCTGTAACTCCCAACGCTGCCACTGCAGCAGCTTGCACGCCACTGTCTGCTTCCTGCCAAAAGAAGCAAGCAAACAAGATGCACCTGCACAACTTCGGTGCAGGTGCTCTTGCCACCCGGCCCGCCTATAGCCCGCAACGCCGCTTCCTAGCACTGACAGCTGCGTCGTGCAGGCGCCCAAGCTGCAGGCCTGCTCCCGAGCAGGGTTCATGAAATGCTTGCAGCTCACAGTCCCGCCCCACAGAGAGCATCGACGGTCTTTCCGGCATCGGTCGACACACGACACCGGCCGGGAGGGCGCATGCAGGCGAGATGGTCTGTCACTGAACACCAAGCTTGCTCATCAGCCACTCCCTCCCCAACCAGGCTGCACTTATATAGACAACTGCCTTCGTGGTGGCATGAGGCATGCAGAACAGGCAGATTGCCCGCACATTGCCCGTTAATTGCTGACAATTCTTTTCCAAGCTCACCTTGACTATCTTTGCGCACCATCTGCACCCGCAACAGCCTATGCCGCCAACGCAAGCGGAGCTTGAGGGGTCCGTTGGCGAGAAGGTATGCGCGGTCATAACCACACCTCTGCGCGATGAAGTAGTGGTGGTCCGGTGTCGCACAAGCCGCGCCAGCACCCCCCACGCCTCCCTCTCCTGACTGCGGGTGAGCGATGGTGCTCACGGGTGGCTCAGTCAGCACCAGGCCCGGGACATCCAATGGCGCCAAAGCCCTGCTGGATGCCGGTTTGAGCAAGCGGCATGCCGGGGCTTCGATGCATCCGAGGAGCACTTTGCCGAACCACGGCGCCTGGATGGTGGCCGCTGCTGGGCAGGCGGCTGGCGCCGCTCAAGCGCCCGTTTTAAAGCAGGCGCGCTGTCCGCGGCGGTCCTCATGCTTGCCTGTGAGCACGTGTGAGAGTCTGCGTCCATCTCGTCACCTTGGTGCAGCTCTCTGAGAAGATGCAACGGAAGAGCTGGGCACGTTGAGCGGTGCACACTCCTGCCACTGCGTGTGTTGGCTGGCTGCTGGGGACGGGTGCACGTGGCCAGCCTTACAACCTGTCGCTGTACTGCTTGCGCAGGTGCCGCCTCGCTGAGCGCTGGCAACGGACGCTGCAAAGCACCGGCGTGCCTGGCAGGTATGCACTGCGCGTGCCCCAATGCAGATGCGCAGCCTTGCCTGTACACGCCCACTGCTCCTCTGCACCTCTCCGTGTCTTGCATCCTGCTGCCAGAGGCATGCCGTCTCATAGCTGGCTTGCGCCTGCCTGTCGCGCAGGGCGCGCCGGGGCGGACGTGGCCTGTGGTGGGAGGTTTGGGCGGCGCGGCCATGGACGCCCCGCGGGCCCATCCGAGGGACTCGTGCGAGCACGCGCCCCTCGCTGCGCCTGCAGCAGCCTGGGGACGCCGCAGCGGCGAGCACGGGCAGCGCGCTTTGCTGTCCGTGTATGGCCGGAGCGCGGAGGGGGATGCAGGCGGGCGCCTGCAGGGGCGGCCCCTGACGGAGCCGCCTGCGTGGGGCAGCCCGGGCAGCAGTCCTGCGGGGTCGCCCGCGCTCCCTGACGCGCAGCGGCAGAGCGGGCCGCGGCCCCCGCCGGGCACCCCGCCGCCTGCCCCGACGCGCCGCGGGGGCTGGCTGCTGTCGCGCGCAGCCTTCATTCGCTCGAGCCTGTCAGGGCAGAGTGCGCGGCGCCCGGGTCAGAGCCAGCTGGCCTCGCAGGGGGACGGGCCGCACCCGTGGCGGGGTGCCCCGCGGCCAGGCGTCCCTCAAGCCGCAGAGCTCGCGCCTACCGCGCTGGCCGTGGGCACGCATTGGGAGCGCACCGGGCCGCTCGAGGCGCAGGCGCGCTTGTCCTGGGCGCCCGAGCTGCAGCGGCCGCAGGCGGACCTCGGGGTGCGGCGGCCTGCAGGCGCGCAGGCGGCCGCGGGGGCCCCGCCGAGGGGCATCTGGGGCCTCAGCGGGGAGTGCGGGTTCGATGCGGCGGCCGCCCGCGGCTCGCCGGCGGCCCGCGGGGGGCTCGGCGCGCGCTCCGTCGCAGCCAGCGCGGATGTATGGGGCCTGGCGGCGGCGCCGCTCGGCAGCCCGCCGCCGCTGCCGCGCGCGCGCAGGGGCGGATTCGCCGCTGCTGCGCTGGCGGGCAGCTTTTGCTGGCGGGCGGGTCGTCAGGCTGCCGAGCGCGCCGCCTGCCACGGCGCCGGGGCAGCCGCGGTAGCGCCCGGCGCCGCGCGTGCGGACGGCGCGAGCGCGCAGCCCGCGCAGACGGCGCGGCGGGCGCCGTGGGCGCCGCTGGGCGCTGCGGCTGCGCCGGCAGACCTGTGGGGCGGGCCCGCAGCCGAGGCCGGCGCCCCGGCGCCCCCACTGTCGGCCGAGCCGCCGACCAGCTCTTCGGCTGGGAGCTCTTCTGCAGCCGACGCCTCGTCTGCTGGGCTGCCGCTGCGCGAGAGCTCTGGCGGAGACGGCGCAGCCGCTCGCCTGCCGCATAGGCTGCTGGGAGAGTCCTCGGCCGGGAGCTGCAAGTGCGAGCCGCCGGGCGCGCTCCTGGAGGCGCGCGAGCGTGTGGGCGCCACGGGAGGTTGTCCATCGGCAGCCCTGCTGGGCGGGCCTCTTTTGGAGGGCTGCGCTGCGGGCGCGGACTGGCGCGGCTGCACGGAGGCGCCCCGCTTCCACCCGACGGCCGGGCTCGGGCCCCTGGCGCCCTGGCAAGCCCTGGACGGGCAGGCAGGCAGTCCGCCGCCCATGGACGGGCTAGCGAGCGGCGGACTGCGCCTGGACCTGGGCGCCCTGGGCTTGCGCGCACCGGCGGGCGGCCGGATGTGCAGCCGCTACGGCTTTGCAGGCGCCAGCGGGCAGACCGCTGGCGGGGACGCCGGCCCGGTGTGCAAGGCTGAGCGCGCTCCCGAGCCGCCGGCAACGGCGCCCAGCGCTGCCGAGCGCGGCTGTCCAAGCGAGGCGGTCGCCGCGGCCGTTGGCGGCCTGGGCCTGCTAGCGCCGCCCAGCGGCCTGGGCAGTCGCTTTGACTCTGGCCGCGCGGCCGCCAGCGAGGCGAGGCCGGGCGCGGAGGCCGCCGCGGCGCCGGCGGCGGAGCGCGCTGCGCCAGCGAGGCCGCTGGCGCCTGGAAGCGCGGGCGCAGGGGCAGTTGCCGGCGCGGCCGGCCCGGGCGCGCGAGCCGCCGCTGATGGAAGGGCGGCGAGCGGCCCGGGCGCCGCATGCAAGCGCGCTCTGGGCGCCGCCGAGGCGGCCGCTCCTACGCCTGCCGCCCAGCCCGCCGGCGGCCAAGAGGTAGACAGACCCTCGCTGCACGCGCATGCGTGTCGAGGGGCAGAGGTGCAGCGCCTGCACTGGGGCTGGCGCCAGGGCTGGCTGCTGGGTGTGCCGGCTGCGCACTGGCGACGCATGCATGTTTGCGCCCAGCAGCCTCGGCAGCGCTGGCTTCCTGACTTGGCGGGGGCTGTCAGACTTTACCGACTTTACCGAAACATGCACTCACCCGTCAGGCGGGCGTGGCGCAGGAGGCCAGCCCTCCCGGTACGTCGGCGCCGCGCGTGTCGCTGCCTGGCAGGGCGAACGGCGCCAGGCGCAGGTACGCTGAGTACACGTGAGCTTTTGCATTCGCTTGCCTGCCACCATTACGCCTCCAGAGACGGCGCAGAGTGCTGCCATGCCCAGTGCAGTGCAGTGCAGGCCGCTGCACGTAGTTCGAGCTCGGTGCCAAGGGCGTGCACATGGGCGGGCGCGCAGGCCGCCGGCGCGCGCACAGAGAGGAAGGGTCAAGTAAGCTTTACAGTGCGGAGCAGTGTGGCCATCTGGTGCGAGTGCATCTCTGCCCATCTGTAGATATGTGAGCCCGTGCGGCCAGCAGCACCTGCACGTGTATTCTGGGGCAGGCCTGTGCTTACGGAAGCATTGGTGTTAGGGCGGTCAGGATAGGTTGAAGACTGCTTTGAGGACGCCGCCGGATGTCCTCGGGCCCCGCCATAGATGTCACCAGCAGTATTTCAGGGGTAACTATTCTGCCTCGCATCAGTGTTGTCAGTGTCAGCGATCTGTGAAGTGCTCTACGACCACCCCCTGTCCTGTTTGCATGCCCGCGTTATCCGAGCGTTACGTGCTTGTGAAGTGTTTTGTGTATTGAGAACTTGCTTTGTCGCTGCACCTGTGGTGGAAAGTCCTGTCTGAATGCATGCAGTGAAGCTCAAACGGAGCTTAGGCGTTATGCATTTTGTGTGCTTGTCGCGTGGTCAGCAATCTCATCCGGATGTATGTTACTCAGCCTGCAACTCGCCCAGCCTGCAAGTCACCCAGAGAGACTGTAATTACGCGCGCTTTCACGGAGGCACACCAGGGGGTGGGCAAAGAAATTTCCGCAACCTCACAGCAAGTGCACAAGGGTTTGTCATGTGTTTGCATGCAAGGTCAACGGCATACTTGAATAAAAGCGCGGGGTACCCAAACATGGTTTATGTCAACGACGGAGGCAACCCCTTATGCGAAAAGCGCCCAGAAACGTGTTAGCCCAGCCAACCACGGGGTCAATGGGCGCAGGCCTGCTATGGCGCGTTCGCCCAGCTTGGCCGCTGCAAGCTGCTCGCACCATTTTGAATTGAATCCCTGGCAGCGTGTCATGTAGAACAGGCCGGCATTTTGTGGGCACACTGCTGTGCGCGCCGCACAGCAGTGCTGCCCCACACTGCCTCGCCCAGCTCGGCCAAAAGAGACCCAGACTGAATACACCTGCAGGAGCAGTCCCGCACAGCGCCCAGCGCCCAGCTCCGCCCCCGCGCGCAGTTACGCCGCCGCAGCACGGGGACGACAGGACGCATTTATTCGGCCAGCAGCGGCCCCTCGCTTCTCTTGCTGTTAACGCGCTCCGGGCCGGCGCCGCTCACTGCGCAGCGCCCGGCCGCAGCGCGGAGGCTGCTCGCTTGGCGAGCCGGCTGACTTGGGGAGCCAGCTCACTTGGCATCATACCAGGTGCCCGCGACGTTGGAGTCGACCACGAGCGCGACAGTGAGCGGGTTGCGGCCGGCGAACGGGCGCTCCATGCAGCGCACGACCAGCGCCTGCGCCTCCGCCGCTGACTCCGCGGGGCCCTCCAGGATGACCTCGTCGTGCACCTGAGCGCGCGCGCGGCGCGCGTCGCACCCCGGCCGCGCGCGCGTGCCCTGGCGGCCCGCGAAGACAGCAAAGCCAGAGGCCTGCCAGGGGCTGCGAGCCATGGACGCAGGGCGAGGGCCCGCCCTGTGCGCACCCTTCCGCACGACCACGGCGCACACACTTTCTCATATTTGAAACTTTGGCAAAACCTTGGGGCAACGCGAGGAGCGAGTGGCTGCCAGGGGCAACACAGGGCTGGCAAAGATGCCCGCCTCGCAGAGCAAGGGCGCTGCGGGCGCGCCTGCAGCAGCATGCGCCAGCCCATTGCGCGCAGGCGCGCGTTGCGGTCGATGGCGAGCATGGCCGCGGTGGCCACGTCCGCCGCGCTGCCCTGGATCGGCGTGTTGATCGCCGCGCGCAGCGCGTGCCCCTGCAGGTGCGCACGCCTCAAGGGCCTCCGATCCGCGACATTCCCCGGCCCGGCCCCCTGTTCCTGACCGTGCCGAGATCCGGCAGAGTGCCCTGTGTGGCAGCCCGCGTGCCTGCATAGAAGCACCGCGCATGACGCCGCAAAGGCTGGTGCACACCCGAAGGCGGTGACGTGCGAGCCAAGGCAAACAGGGAACCCGGGCGCCCGAGGGGGCCCTGGAGCGCCGCTCTCTGACGGCGGCCACACCGCGGCGGCAGCAAGCACTGACGCGGGCGGCTGCTTTTCCCGCGCCTCCCCGCAGCCGAGCCCCGGAGCGGCCTGTCCGGCCACGCGTGCGGTGGGGCGCCCAGGGCCGCCGCGCGCCTGGGCGGGCCCGCGCTGCCGGGCGTCCGGCAGCGCGCGCTGGCGGCCGAGCAGCGTGCGCACGTAGCCCTGCTTCATGGCCATCTCGCGCTGCCTGCCCTGCCACTCCTCCACCTGCGCGCGCGCCGCCCGCGTGCCCGCTCGCCCCGCTTCCGAGCCCTGCGCGGCGGCAAGCGCGTGCAGCATGCCGCCCGCGCCAGGCCGACACCATGAACATGCTGGAGCCTGGCTGTAAGCAGGGACGCACCGCGTCCGCTAAGCAGAGCGCGTCTGACAGCAAAGGCAGGACTATGGGCGGGTAGGGTAGAATTGGGTAGGGTAACCTAACCCTACCCTTCATCCGGGCGGGGCCGCGCGCACCTCGGGCCGGTCGGCGTACCACTTCTGCACGGTCTCCTCGGCCTCCTCGCGGCTGGTGCCCCAGTCGCGCGCGAGCCCGTGCGCGGTCTTGCCGTACGCGATGGAGAAGTTGAGCACCTTGGCCTTGCGCCGCTCGGAGCCGAACATGTCCTTGAGCAGCGGCACGGGCGGCGGCGCGCCGCCGCCGGGGCCGCCGTCCCACTCCAGCAGGCACTCGCCTGCGCGCGCGCGCGCCAGTGTGCAGGCTGGCATCGGCCGCGGCAGGAGGACCTGCAGCGGGGTGCGCAACCTGCTAATCCACCTGACACGCACTGCCTTTGTTGCATGCCTTCTGTCTCAGACACCGCCTTGTATGCCCTGCAGGGCAGCTGTCTGCGGCACGCTGCTGCCCTGGGGTGTGCTACGCGTGCAGGGTTAGGGTCAGGGTCAACGTAGGGAAGTAAATAGAGGCGCGCGCACCGGCGTTCACGGCGGCCTGGATGTGGCCGTACATGTTGAGCGCGGTGCGGCTGTGGAAGTCGCCGCCCAGCTCGAACGCGGTGCGCATGGACGCGCAGCCGGCCATGTGCGCGAGCAGGCGCAGCTCCAGCTGGCCGTAGTCAGCCACCACCAGCGCGTTGCCCGGCGCCGCGGTAAACGCCTTGCGCACCTGCGCGGCCCCGCGCGCGCCCGCGCAGGTCACAGGCCGCACAGCACGCTGCTGCACGATTGCTCCGGGCTGCAGGCTTGACAGCGGCATGGTTGCGCGCGGCGCTCGGCTGCGGCTGCGCAGGCGGCGCCTGCCTGACCCCGTGATGCAGCTGCCGGCGCTGCGCAGGGCCTGTGCACCACTGTTTGCGCAAGTGCCGACCTTGCGTGCCCGCGGCAGCCAGCTAACAGGCCCGCCCGTCGAGCAGCGCTGCTTGCCTGTACGCAATCGGCGCGGGCTGGATGCCAAGCAGGCGCGCGCGCGCCTTGTAGCGGTCCTTCTCCAGCGCGGGCTGGTTCTGCAGGTTGGGCCGCCGCGCCGACAAGCGCCCGGTCTCGGTGTTGATGTTGAGCGAGCAGTGCACGCGGTGGCGCCCCGCGCCGTCCGCGGTGCTGATGGCGTCGCCCTGCACGCGGGCGCAGCGTCAGGGTACTTTGAGAGCGTTAGGGAAAGCCATCCGTGCGCGGCAAGGCCCACGTGGTAGCGCTGCAAATTGCGCGTTCCTCCGCGAGTCACGCGGGGCCCTTTTCACGCGCCAGCCTGAGACAAGATGGCGTTCTCGCCCAGGGCGCACCTGCAGCGGCAGGATGAAGTTGGAGAGCAGCGTGTCGATCGCGCCGACCTCGCACAGCGCGTCAACTGCGCGCCGGGCATGACGCGTCAGGGCACGCGGCAGCGGCCCGCCAAGCCTCACATCCACCCTGACAGGCCCATCACTTGGATTGCCCTCCCCACGCTGTCCAGCGCGCTCGTGGGCAGGCTCAGCAAGGCGTTCAGAGGCTTGGGCCCAACACGACCAGCACCTGCCCGCTTGGATGATGCAGGCCCGACAAGGGGCGGGGCCGCATACCTGCCGCGCACGCTTCCAGCCCCGCGCGCCCGCCGCCAAACGCGGCGTACAGCTTGCCGTAGCCGCGCGCGGCGGCCTCAGCCTTCATGGCCTGCAGGTCGCCGCCCTGCGCGCTGCCGCCGCCGCCGCCGCGGTCCGCGCGCTCCAGCACCGAGGTGGGGCTCGCAGGCTCGGCCGCGCCCAGCCGCCGCTCGATCTCGTCGTCCTTGACCGGCCAGTCCTCGGCGGCAGCGACGTCGGTGTCGACGGACGCGCCCGCCGCGTCCTCGCCGTCGCCCGCCGCCGCGAGCGCCGCCACGGCCGGGTCCGCCATCATCACCTCCAGCGGCACCTCTGCGACAGGGTCCGGGTTAGGGCAGACCCCCAGCCGCTCATCAGAAACAGCGGCATGCCAGCGGCGCGGCGCGCGCGCGCATGACGCTCCCCGCGCGCGGCCCGGCGCCCCCCGCTGCATGCCTTGCGCATCGCCTGCCCGTCACAGAGCCCTGACAGGCGGGCAAAGCTCCTGCCCAGCCTGCCCTTCTCTTGCCCTTCCCTCTCGCGCCGGCCGCCGCGAGGCGCAGCCGCCCGCCGGGCCGGGCCGCGCACCGCCCTCGGGCACGGCCGTGTCGGCGCCGTCCAGCTCAGCGAGCGCGTTCTTGGCGGCGCCGGGCTTGCCGGCGAGCGCGCGCAGCACGGGCGTGGACACGGCGGGCCAGCCGGCGGGCGTGAAGACGTCCGGCCGGAGCGGGCAGGGCGCGTCGCGGCCCCACGCGCCCCACAGCGTGATGCCCATCTGCTTCTTGGGCGCCTTGCGGCCCTCCTCGATAAAGCCCAGGTCGTTGGGCACCTGCACGCGCAGCCGCGCACTGGGGATGCCCACGCCTGTAAAAAGCCTCCCAGCGTTGCGGGTGGCAGCGGCTCTCGCGGGAGCAGAGGCGAGCGAAGGGTCTGGCCATACATACATGACTCAGTGACGCCTTAACTGCGCCGCACCAATGTGCTCACGTCAGACAACCGTGCGTGTGGCAAACAAAAGGATGGAAAGCAGGGTCTTGGGCCGGAGCGCGCCTTGAATACGCGCTCCGTCTCCAGCCGCTGCTCGGGCTTCTTGTTGTTCGGCACGCCGGGGAAGAGCAGCTGACGGACCTGTGCAGGCATGTGTCCCTTAAATCAGGGGCGACCAGCACTTGCTCTACAGGCTGCGCGAGGCTCGGGTTTGACTGTGCGGTGTGCTCAGCTCTCGAAGTATATGTGCCTGAAAGCTAGCAAGACACTGGGCTGATCAGAAGCAGCTTGAGACTGACACTAGGTCATCCACAGCAACCGTGTCGGAGCGCTGAGCGAGCTCTTGTCAATGCAGCTACGGCATGTACGCTGACGCCGGTCGGCCCACTGCAGCGCCGCCGCGCGCCAGCGACGCACCCCTGCGCGTTCTGGGGCGGCCTGCGGCGGGCGCGCGGGGCGCGCGGGGCGGCGCGCCTGCGCGCCGCTGCAGATGTTCATGTGCTGCGCGCCGGGCACGCGCGCGCTGGCCCAGCGGCGGAAGCGGCCCTTGGCGCCCTCCTGGTCCTGCAGCGCGCGCGTCTGCGCGGCCGCCAGGTGCTCCCTGCCGCGGCCGCCCTGCCTCAGGACTCCGGCCTAGGCTCGGGACGCAGATTGTGCCGTGACAGCAGCCGGACAGCTTCCCACGGCATGGTTCAGCCGGGGGCGCAGACCCAGTTGAATGACAGAGGTGACGGGCTGGGTGGCGCGACGTACATGTGCACACACAGACACGGACGTCCTGCACACGGCGGAGTGCCCTGCTGCAGACGAGGTGGTGCCGGACCCGCATGGGCGAGGGTGCAGTGCGGCCGCCGGGCCGCGTTGGGCAGATATAGTGAACCCTGCCATAACCCTATCATGGGGCGTCGGGCCGGGGGCGCGCGCCGGTTGACCATCATGCCGGCGTCCTCCATGTCGGTGAGCAGCTTGCCAAAGGGCAGCCAGTAGTCGCGGTACAGGTCCAGCATGGTGTAGCCGGGCCCGCCGTGCCCGGTCGCGGCGGCCACGCGCGCGTCCATCGTGCAGGGCATCGCCGCCAGCTGCGCCGTCAGCGCGCCGTGCAGCTGCGCGCACCCGCTGCAGCGCCGTCAGCGTGACCAACAAATATATGTACTGACAACATTAGCATCACCCTATCGGCAAACTTCCGAGCGCGATAACAGACCCGCAGGTGCAGTGGAGAACACAGCAGGGCGCCACAGAAGCGCCTCATCTGAGCGCTCCTGCGCAGGCTGCGGACTCGCGCGCTGCACAGCACAGCCTGCGCTGCGAGGGCAGCGGCACCTCGCCGGTCGCCTGCGCGTCCAGCGTGGAGTAGTCGATCCACTCGCCGCGCCGGTCGCCCCTCTGCAGATCCTCCACCGGCGGCAGCACGATGAGCTGCGCGCCCCAGGGCCCAACTTGTATATTTGTGATGCCTCACCTACCCACCTGCACCTCGCTCTTTGACCAGACCAGACCAGAACCTTCGCCAGACCTCCGCTCGAGCAAGCCGGCTGGGATGTTACTAGGTTGCTGCCTGTGGCATAATGCCACACTTACGACAGAGCAAGCTCACGCCCACTTCGTCACCACCGTAGAGCAGACCATAGGAGCAGCCAAGCTTCAGACTCTGGCAGGAGGCCGTCTGCGAGGGCTGCGGCGCGCCTTGCCCTGCGTGCCGTCCTTCTTCGTGTTGGGGCCGCCGAAGATCTTCTTCATGGACACCTTGGCGCGCGGGTCGCCCGCGGTCTCCGTGTCCTCCATCAGCTTCTTGTCGCTGCGCGCGCGCGCGGCAGTCAGCATGGCTGCACAGTCCTGTGGTGAGGCGGACTTGCATGTAATGGCATCGTCCCTTTTTCGGCAAGAACGCACAGCATGAGCATAGCTCATCGTCAGTCGAGCAGTAGCATCACACCGCCTTGGCGTCTGGCACAGACATAACATCATTCCTTGCAGGCTTACACGGGCACACAAGCCCGCCCGCAAAATGCATCAAGCGTTGCGCTGGAGAAGCGCGCATGCCTGAGGTGACGCCCCTCGCTTCGCCAGAGCAGGCTTGCACCACAAGCCTCAAAAGCCCAACACCAGCAAGTGACTCGCTGGAGGGCGGCACCTGCTCAGGTCCTCCAGCGAGTAGCCCTTGCCCTTGCGCGAGGAGTCCCAGAGCCGCGCCATGTGCATCGTGTCGCCCGCGAAGCCGCCCGGCCACACGCCCATGCGCTTGAGCACGTGGCGGTCGAACGAGTAGTTGTGCCACACCTTCTTGATGCGCGCGTCCTCAAAGAACGGCCGGAACGCCTCCAGCACCTGCCGGCCGCGCGCCTGGCGCCCGTCCACAAACGTGGTCAGACACGGCACCTCGCTCTCACAGGCCTGCAACCAGGCCTGGCCTGATTGCTGGTCAGACACGGCACCTCCCTCTCACAGGCCTGCTTGTCGACCGGGGTCCTGTGAAGCTCATGCAGACATGCCGGACTATAAGTTGCCTGACCAGGCAGATCTGCCACCGAAGTCCACCAGTACGAACACACTTCACCTCACAATTGCAGGTCACCCCGTCTACATGAACTCAAACCCGTACAAGATGCACGCATGGCCTCTGCTCAAATGCATGCGCTATTGATGACAGCACCAAGCACGAAAGCCACATAGACAGTACGCCACAGGGCCGCGCTTGCCTCGTCGCCCGCGTCGCCGCCCAGCAGCATGTCCACCCACAGCTTGCTCTGCCGCACGCGGCCTCCAGTAATTGCGCTCGCGCCGAAGTCAGCGTCCGGGCCGCAGTAGACGGACAGGCAGGTCACGTAGCCGTGCCCGCACGGCGACTCCTTGGTCACATCGATGCGGCTCACCTGCGGCGCACGCCCGCTGGGTGCTGCACCCAAGCTCACCACACCTTGAGTGAGGGAGCGCAGCAATAGCGTCGCATGGCGTTGCAGGGGTCGACCAGCACGGTGTTGACGTCTGTGACGGGTGTCACGCGGCGCAGCCATGAAGTGCCGCACAAGCGTGGGCAGGACCATGCACCCAGTATCAGTTAGACGCGCTCAGACCGCTGTGACGTGGCACGCTGCAACACGTGGCGCGTCAGAACAGTAGGCGAAGGGTGCCACATTTGCAACATGGCCTGCAAGGTGCGGCATCACCACGGCCCGCATGCTGTCAATAAACGCCGGCATGCTGCCATTGGAGGCCCGCATGCTGTTGGCGCTCCGCTCCTCACGTCATGACCTGCTGCCGCGCTTGACCATGCGCACAAAACAGACTAGCCGGGTGCGGCTCGATCGCGCACCTCAGTGTCGCAGGCGAACACTCTGTCGCGCAGGCGCCGCCCCGTCAGCAGCGCTGCGACGCGCCGCGCCTCCTCCGGCGTGTCCACCACGCACACGTCCGGCGGGGGGTACCAACCCGGCGCCCGCGGCTCTGCGGCGGCCTCCGCCTGACCCGCGACGCGCCCCCGCGCAGCGCGCTGGGCGGCTGGCGTGGCCCCGTTTGCGCTGGCAGCGCCGTTGCTGTGAGCGTCCGCTGGCGCCTGGCCATCGGCAGCCTGTCGATGTGCCCGTCACGTTGTAATGAGCACAGCGCTGACAATGAAACCCACGGTATGGACGAGCCCTAGCTGCCGACCTGTGCGCGCCTGTGAGCATGAGCATGAGCATGAGCCTAGGGCAGGGCGCGCTGTCGACTCGTGCCGTGCACTGCAGGCCACCGGGACGCATAGCCAACCAGGGTGCCCTACCTCGGGGCCGTGGGGATCGGGCTGCGCAGGGAAGCCGTTCAGCTCCGCGTCAGCCTCCACCACATCAAAGTCAACTTGCTCCTCCGCCAGTGCGGCCGCCTGCGGAGAACGGCATGCACTGCGTGTGTCACACGCCAGCTCTTGGTCCTGTCCTACATCACCAAAAACGCAAGCGTTGCACTGGGCTGCAGCAGTCTGCGCACGCACCCGCTAGCAGCCAGGCACAGAGCTGACAACCTTATGCTCGTCAGATGATGGGCAGTATGCTGCGAGCAATGACTGCATGCAGCGCCACGTGGACAAGCCTGCACCCATAAGATATTGCAGGAGCCATACCTCCTTTTAGATGGACAAGCCTGCACCCATAAGGGCTTGCAGGAGCCACTGCGCAAACCTCGTCCTAGTATGCAGGCTCACACACTGTGACGACACGACGCCTTACTCCTGATGGCACTTTACCGGCCAGCACACCTGCGTGGCACCTCGAGCGCCGATATGCGCGCCTCCCCCTGTCCCAGAGCCGCCACGCCGCCCGCTGGCGCCCGCCGCGGCGCCCGCCGACCCAGAGGCACGCCCCACACCAGACGCGGCGGGCTGGCCCAGCGCACCCGCGGAGCTGCGCGCTCGCAAGCCCCCCGCGCTGTGCTGCCCTCCCGCTGCAGCTTGTGCAGCCTCGGCGGCGCCGGCCAGCGCGCTCTGCAGGTGGTGCGGCAGCGTGGCGCGCGGCGCACGGCCCGCGCCGCTGCCACCCCGGGCCTTGCGCAGGTGCACAGCCACATCCACTGCGAGCCGCTGCCCCTCCGGGCCGGGCTCCTGCTGTGTGGCGGGCGGCGCGCGCGACGTGGGGCGCGGCAGCTCGCTGGTGGGCGCCGCCGCTGTCCCGCGGGTGCCTACCCGGGCCGCCGGCGTGGCGGCGTGCGCGGGCAGCAGCGCCGCAGCTTGCAGCAGGGGCCGCAGCTGCGCAGGCGGCGCGCCGCGCGCCGGCGGCGCGCC
>JAABUV010001561.1_pt1 | contig 32922 bp, 32 predicted proteins | sample 5559971 | NCBI WGS metagenome assembly JAABUV01 (sample SAMN10711881, study PRJNA513362) | rock metagenome | isolation source: Antarctica rocks | place: Antarctica: Victoria Land, Knobhead nord | collected 2015-12-19
GCGCCGCCTGTTGCTGGAACAGGGCGTACAGCGCGTCGGGGCCGACAGCGTACAGGGCATCGAACTCGGCGCGGGTCATCTCCATGCCGCTAGTCTACCCGCGAATGGCCCTCCTGAACAGTTACGAGCGCGGTGCGGAAGATGAGCAGCAGCGGGAGATCGCCGCTCGCGTTATAGAGTCGGGTGCAGAGGTAGGAGAGGCCGATCGTCCAGAAGAAGTACGCCCCGGACGAGAGCGCCGCCTGGGCGGTGCCGGGGATCAGGAAGAGCGGGATCTGCCAGAGTCCCCAGACGAGGCCAAGGAGAGCGCTGGCCGTCTAGGTGCCGAAACCGGCGAGGAAGCGCGGCAGGGCGAAGCTGCGCCAGCCCGGCTCCTCCCCGAGTGGCCCGCCGAAGAGGAGCCCGAAGACGAAGAGGAGCGGCAGGATCACGACGATCGCACCCTGTGGCACACCAGCGGGCAACTGCCGGGCGAAGCTTGGGGCGGCACCGCCTGTCAGCATGTCGAGTAGCGTGGCACCGAGAGCCAGGAGGAAGGGACCGATGAGCGCGAGGGCGTAGAGTCGCCCGTCGGCTCGCCAGCGCCGGAGCCGACCGAGGAAGGCCCCGACGCTCCCCCGCCCCTCGGTCGACCCGATGACAACGAGCGCCGCCAGGAGCGGCCCGAACAGGCCGAGGGTGATCAACCCCTGGGCCGCGCCACCGAGCGCGATGTCGAGTCCCCAGCAGCACCAGGCGATCCCATACGCCAGCGTGAAGAAGGCCACGGTCGGATAGCGCCGGATCGGGTCCATGCGGTCGTCCTCCTCGTCTGCTGCGCGCGTCGTCGGTCCTCGGCGCAACAGGCCGCTGGCACGATCGTCGCGGTAGATGGCAAAGTAGTGTAGCGTATCCCAGATGATGCGATGGATGTGCGCGGTGGCGGATCGTCGCGAAGGGAGACGGCATGGGGCAACGAGACCAGGGCTGGCTGGAGCGGACGCGCGGCACGCTGCGCGCGCTCTTCGGAGCGGGGATCGGCGCGGAGCCGGGGCAGACGAAGACAGGCGGGCGTTTCCCCGCTGGCGCGGCCTTCCGCGACGATGTGCTAACCCGCTATCCGTTCACGCCAGGTGCCGCCACGATCCTCCGCACCGTTCCATTCACGGTGAAGAATCTGTCCGCGCCGGTCGGCGGCGGCGGATGGTACGGCCCGGACGGGCGGCGGATCGAGTTGGAGGGGATCCAGGATGAGGCGGCGGTCCACGAGTTGGCCCACGCCTGGGCTGATCTCGCCGGTTTCTACCAGGAGCGCGCGGCGGACGGCCCGCCCTGGCCGATCCTGCACCACCCGTTTCGGGCCGATGTCCGGCGCGCGGCGGATGAGCCCGATCCGCGCTACGGGCGTATCCAGTTCCTGGCCCACCAGTATGAGTACGGCGATTCGGGTATCGGCTTTGCGGGGATGTTCGAGAACGACCCGGAACGCTTCGCCGGCCTCGCCTCCGGCACGATGGGCGATCTGGCGCTGATGCCGCCGTACCTCGCGCGCTGGTACGCGGATCTGTTTGTACTGCCTGCTGCGGCGCGCTAAGCGTGGGTGAACGATCCCGATCCTCAATCCCGCAGGTCTTGCGATCCTATGAATATGCGGTCCCTATGAATAGGGGAGGGATGCTCATAACCGAGCACCCCTCCCCCGTTGCTGTTAGCCGCCTTCCCGATCCTAAAACGAAGCGCCGATGGAAACCACATACCTCGCCGTATCCCCAGTCCGCGCAGGCGGACTTCGTGGCCGCAGGCCATTTAGCCGGGGGTTTCAACCCCTCGGCAGCCCGCGCCCACCATGTCCCTCCCACACGCGCTTCGGGTTAGCGCTTCGGTTGTGGCTGAGTAATCAACCAGTTGATCGCGGCGTCGCGCACCGGGTCGGCGAGGCTGGCCGGGTCGGTCTGGATGACCTCGTCGGGGGTGACGCCGACCCGGTTGATCTCGCGCTTCTTCGGCGAGACGACTTTCTCGACGGTAATGCTAAGCGCCGAGCCATCGGCCAGATCGAACGATTGCGCCGCCGCGAGGCAGCCCGCCGTCTTCTGGCCGAAGAGGCGCGCGAAGCCGTAATCCTGGGCGGCGGCGGAGAACGCCTCGCTCGACGAGGCGGAGCCTTCGTTGACCAGCACCGCGAAGGGGTGTTGCGCGCTGACGTAGGCACTCTTGTCAGTATTGACCGCCTCCTGCTGCCCGTTGGCGCGGACGTAGTAGGCGACCGGCTGCCCGTTCTGGATGAAGCGGCTCGCCACGCGGCGCAGCGTCTCGACGTAGCCGCCCGGATTGTTCCGCAGGTCGAGGATCCAATACTGGACGCCCTGCTGCTGGAACGAGTCGAGCGCCGCCTGGATGTCCTTCTCCACCCCGTCGCCGACCCCGGTGCGCGTCGTCGTCGCGGAGAAGGAGGAGAGGGCCATGTAGCCGATCTTCTCCCCATTCGGACCGGCGCGGACCTCGCTCTCGAAGTTCGGCACGTTGACCGTCGCGCGGGTGATCGCGAAGACCAGCGGGTTCGCCTCGCCGGGGCGGCGGACGGTGATCTTCACCTGCGAGCCTTCCGGGCCGCGCACAAGCGGGCTGACCTGATCGATCGGGAGGTCGGTCACATCGGTGTCGCCGACGGCGGTGATCTGATCGCCCGCGCGGAGTCCGGCCTTCTCGGCGGGCGACCCGGCGTAGACCTTGGCGACCGTCGGCGGGCGGAGGGCGGAGTTGATCAGGACGCCGATGCCGCTGTAGTTGGTCTGCCCCTGCTCCTGGGCCTTGGCCTGCTTGTTCTGGTCGGGATTGAGGAAATAGGTGTGGCACTCACCGACCTGATCGACCACCGCCTGGATCGCCTCGTAAGCGACGACCGACTGATTGACCTCGCCGCCGACGTTCTGGGTCAGCGCGAGGTAGGCGGTCTTGAAGGTGGCGGCATCCTGATCGCGGTTGCCATTGAGCGTCAGAGTCTGAACTTGCGGGGCCTTGCCGGACGCACGCAAGGTCGCCACCGCGCCATCGTAGGCGTGCTGGTAGAGCGTATTCGACTGGAGCTTGTCGACATAATTGTCGAGGAGTTCCCCGATCGCCTGATCGACGAGCGCCCCACCGGCGGCGGGGGTGGTATTGGCGATCGCCGTCACGTTGACGGCGGAGCGGGCGGGGGTCGCGGTGGCGCGCGTGGTTGTGGTGGCCGTCCCGCGCCCGGTCACGGTCGCCACCGGTGTCCGCGTCGTCCCGGCGACGATCGGCTGGGTCGGCACGGTGCCGACGACCGCCGACGGGGTGGCCGGGCTGAGCGCGGAAGTTGCCACGCTGACCGTCGAACTGCTGCCGCACGATGCCAGCAGCAAGAGCGCGAGGAGGAGGGCGAGGGCGCGCTTCATCGGTCGTCCCTTTACGCGATTATCGATCGGCGCGCGGTCGCGCCGACAGTCTTCCCCAATAGTACGCCGCGCGGGGTGTTTTGGTCACTCTTTCGGTCGGTTGATCTGCGCTCAGCGGAGCGCCGCGAGTAGTGGCGGGTCGGTCGTCCCGGTCGGGTCGCTCAGGATCGTTTCCTGCGGGCGCTGCCCGACGCGCGCGAGATCGCGCCCTTGCGGCGATCGTAGTTGCGCGATGCCGAGTGAGAGCACGGCACCGTCGGGCAAGAGCCGGGTTTCGTGGAGCGAGACACAGCCCGCCGTCGCCTCCCCGATCGTTCGCACCGCCGCATCGTCAGCGAGCGCGGCGGCGAGGGTTTCCGCCGTGCCCGTGGTGCCGCCATCGATGAGGATGACGCGGGGCGGATTCGGCGTGCCGGGTGCCCTGACGGTCGTCGCGAGGATCGTTGTCGTCCCCTTATGCACCCGGTATGCCACCGTCGCCTCGTCGCCGAGCAGGGGTGCGGCGAACGCCAGTAGCGCATCGGGCGAGTCGCCCGTGCTGCCGCGCAGATCGAGTATCCAGCTGGTGACGCCGTTCGTTGCAAAGTCGGCCAGCGCCCGGCTCAACTCGTCCGCCGCCCCACTGGTGAGCGTCGTCGGGCGGATCACCCCGATCGCGCGCCCATCGGCGGCGGTGACGATCCGGCTCGTCAAGGCGGGTGGCTGCACCCCCTCGCGCGTCACGGCGATGGTACTCGTCGCCGTCTCGCCCGCTCGCGCGACCGTCAGCGTCACCGTCGAGCCTTGCGGCCCGCGCAGCAGCGCCCCGATCTGCTCGGCGGTGGAACCCGCCAGCGCCGTCCCGTCGATGGCGACGATCCGGTCGTCGGGGCGCAGGGTGGCGCGGGCGGCGGGGGTATCGGGGTAGACGATCGCGAGCGTCGCGCCCGCCGCGTCGGCGCGGAGGTTGACGCCGATCCCGCCGTAGCCGCCCGCCCCTTGCGCCGCCGTGATCTGGCGTTGCCGTTCTTCGGCGGGGGTGAGCAGGTAGGTGTTACATTCGTCGAGACGCCCGGTGACGGCGCGGATCACCGCGTAGGCGAGTCCAACCTGATCGTTGCCCGGATCGAGCGCGCCCGCCAGCGTCAGGTAGGCCGCTGTGAAGATCGGCTCAGCGGTCGCGGCGTCGTCCGTCAGCGCCAGCGGCGTGTCGCTCGGGGTGCCGCCGCGCCGCCGCAACTCCGCGACCGTCCCGGCGTAGGCGGTGCCATAGAGCTCGGCGCTGCCACGCGGCTCGGCGGTGTCGGTGCGGAGGAGCGTCAATGCCTGGACGATCAGCGCCGCGCCATCGCGCGCGCGCGGGTCGCGGACGAGCGGGGGCGCGCTGGCGGTCGCTCGCCGCGCGGTGACGCTCGGCGCGGGGCCGGGTCGCTGGGGGGTATCGTTGCCCCGGCCGCACCCGGCCAGCGACAGGACTACGCTGAGGGCTACCACGAGATATGACGGATGATGTTTGCGGCGCGAATCCTGCGGGCGCACCGATACTTGTCCTGTTTCTCTCCTCGACCGCGCAATGGCGTGGCTGCGGTTGTCGGCCCCGCCATCCTCATAACGCCGCACCGCGTCTGACGGTGACGCGGTGCGGTGGCCGGAGGACGTGGCCCGCGTTGCGGCTGTTGCTCGCGCCTACGGGATTCGTTCCCTGCGCCGACTCAGCCGCCATCCCGCCCGCGCGGGCGCATGATCAGACAGGTCGTCGTCGCGTGGGCGTAGAGGGTTCCCGCCGCATCGGTCAGCCGCGCCTCGGCGGTCGCGATCCGCCCGCCCACGGCGATCGTCCGCCCCTCGCAGCGGGTCGGGCCGACCGCGACCGTCAGCGCCCGGACGAAGTTGACCTTCAACTCCACCGTCGTATAGCCGGTCCCGGCGGGGAGGTGCGTGTGGACGGCGCAACCCATTGCCGAGTCGCAGATGGTGGCGATCGCGCCGCCGTGGACGGTGCCGATCGGGTTGTAGTGGTACTCCGCCGGGGTCATGGTGAAGACGACGCGCCCCTCCGCGATCTCCGCGATCGCGAAATCGAGCGCGCGGGCGATCGGCGGGCCGGGGAGTTCGCCGCGCGCCATCGCGCGCAGGTAGTCGAGCCCGCTCAACTCGCGCGCCGCCCGCGCCCCCGCCAGCGGATCGTCCCAGGTGAAGGTGCGCGTGCGCTCGGGGGTCGTGGTCATCGCGGTCTCCCTCGCGTCAGCGCCGTGCCGTGCTGCTTCAGCCATGCCTCGACTCGCGCCAGACGCCCCCACACCAGAGGACGAGCGCGATCAGGATCGGCTGCGTGGGCAGGCGGAGCCAATGGTAGAGGGCCGGGGCGGGGGTCGCGCCGATCTGGATATTGTTGACGGCGTGGTTTATGTTTGCCGGGAAGACGGCGACGAGCAACGCCGCCAGCCCGTAGGTCGCCGGGCGGCGGGTGCGCGGGTGCAGCAGCCCGAGCGCGCCGGCGATCTCGGCGACGCCGCTCAGCAGGACCAGGCCGCGCCGCCAGGGGAAGAACGCGGGGACGAGTTTCGTCTCGGTAGCGGTGGCGGCGAAGTGGAGGCTGCCGCCGATCAGGAAGGCCAGCGCGACCCCCCAGCGCGCCCAGCGTCGCCAACGGCTTTCCTTCCGCATCGTATCCGTTCCCTTTCCCTTGCCGTGCATCCATCCGCGCTAGTATATGACCGAGCGGTCATTTTTTGTCGCGACCAGGTGTGCCGTTGCGGCGATCGCGCCGCAACGCTTGAGGAGTCACCCGATGCCCGTGATCCGGACCAAGCGGCTGACGATCCGCCCGTTCACCCACGAGATGATGCTCGCGGCGCTGGACGATCCCGCCGTTGCGGGGGCGTTGCTCGGGCTGCGCGTCGCTGCGGGCTGGCCGAACGACGCCGAGCGGGGCGTGTTGACCTTTATGGCGCAGCAGATCGCGCGCGACCCGGCGCTGGCCGACTGGCAGATGCAGCTCTTCATCCAGACCGAGGAGGGGATCATCATCGGGACCGGCGGCTTCAAGGGTCGCCCCGATACGTCCGGGATGGTCGATCTCGGCTACGGGATCGCGCCCGCCCACCAGGGGCAAGATTATGCCACCGAGGCGGGCGCGGCGCTCATCGCCTGGGCCTTCACGCAACCGGGCGTCCGCCGCATCTTCGCCGATTGTCTGGCGACCAACCCGGCCTCGGCGCGCGTGCTGGCGAAGTTGGGGCTGCGACAGTTCGCCGCGCGCGCCCAGTATCTTAACTGGGAATTGACCGCCAAAGAGTACGCGGCGCGACGTGAGGGCTGACCGGGGCCGCAGGTTGAGGCCGGAGAACGCCTGCCCCCGCGAGAGCTCTCGCGGGGGCAGGCGTCGCGTAAACACCCTTCACTCGGCCCAGTCCGCGCGGCGCAATCCGGCGTGTCCGGTGATGGCGATGGCGAGGAGCATCTGCGGCAGGAAGAGGAGCCAGATCGTGCGGTCTGGCCCGAGGCGTTCGAGCATGACCCCGGCCAGTGCCACCCCGAGCGGCTGACTGCCCCAGACGATCAGGCGGAAGATGGCGTTGGTGCGCCCCTGGAGGCGATCGGGGGTCGCGGCGAGGCGGTAGCGATACTGGGTGATCATGTAGACCGGCACCACTACGAACGATGCCGCATTCGCGATGACGAGCGCGGGGACGTTCGGCGCGAAGAGGAAGAAGAGCCAGGTGAGCGCCCAGAGCCACGCCGCGCCGATCAGCAGCGGCCCGAAGCGCAAGCGCCGTTGCAGCCAGGGGGTGATCAGCCCGCCGACGACGCTCCCCGCCCCACCCCCGGCGAAGATCAGCCCCAGCTCGAACGGGGTCGCGCCGATCCGTTCGCCGAGGACGATCATGATCAGCGGGTAGCCGACGCTGAAGACCATCAGCCCGCCGGTCGCCAGCGCCACCAGGCGGAGGGTGCCCTGCCCCCAGAGCCAGCCGAGCCCTTCGCGCATCTCGTCGCGCAGTCGCCCCCTCTCCGTCGCGCGCTCCTCCTGGAGGGGCGTGCGGATGAAGAAGAGCGATAGCAGCGAGAGGGCGTACGAGAGCGCGTCGAGCGCGAACGGGAGCGCGCGGCCCAGGCCGTAGAGTGCGCCGCCGAGCGCTGGCCCCACCAACTGCGCCATTGAGTCGGTCAGCTGATTCTGCGCGAGGGCATTGGGCAGTTGCCCCTTGCCGACCACGCGCGGCAGGCACGACGACTCGGCCAGGCTGAAGAAGAGGAAGAGGCACCCCTCGATCAGCGAGACGAGCCCCAGTTGCACGAGGCCGAGCCGCCCGAAGGCCAGCGCGACCGGCACGCTGCCGAGCGCCAGCACGCGCCCGCTGTCGCACCAGATCATCGTGCGCCGTCGGTCCCAGCGGTCGATCAATGCCCCGGCGGGGAGGCTGAGCAGGGCGAACGGGAGGGCACGCAGCGCGCCGATGAGGCCCGCCTGCGCCGGTGAGCCGGTCAGCGCCAGCACGAGCAGCGGAAACGTCAGGCCGGTGATCTGCGAGCCGAACGAGGAGACGGCCTGCCCGCTCCAGAGCAAGAGATAGTCCCGGTTGCGCCACAGGGACGCATAGCCAGTCGCCGCCCCATCCTCGGGGCGCGTGTCGGTCGCGATGCTGTTGTCCACGAGCAGAACCCCCAACGATCGTCGGGGCGAGGGGACCAGGTGGTGCGCCCGCGCCCGCGGTCTCTATGCGCCGATCAGCGAGACAGCGGCGGGCGGCTCAGGTCGGTGTACCAGTTGACGCGCCCGTTGGGGGCGAACGCAGAAAAGCGCACGGAAAACTCCTCGCGATGGGCAACAACTCTCCAGAGGATAGCGAGATGTGTGCGCGGCGGCAACTGTTCGACCGGACAGCTAAGTGCTGCGTTTCGCAAGCGCGTGTCGGGTGACGGCGTGGGCATGACCCCGCCCCGCCGCTGCGGCGGCGACCCTCCCCTGAAGCGGGCGGGCGGGGACGGTCCCGGCCACCCCGCCACGTATGCGTGCAACGCCGCACGAAGCGATGAATATTAGGCTACGCCCCGCGTTGGCATCTTGCCGCGTGCGGGCGTAGAATCGCTGTGAGGCCGCGATGCCGCAGGGGGCGGCCCGCAAAGTGCAAGGGGAGGGCGATGCCAGCCGAAGAAACGCGGGTCGAACGCGACTCATTGGGTGAATTACGGGTGCCGGTCAGCGCCTATTATGGCGTTCAGACGATGCGCGCCCAGGAGAACTTTCCGATCAGCGATCTGCGTTTCCCGCGCCGCTTCATCCGCGCGCTGGCGCAGATCAAGGGGGCGGCGGCGCAGGTCAATCTCGAACTCGGCCTGCTCGATCGCACGATCGCGGAGGCGATCGTGGCGGCGGCGCGCGAGGTGGCAGATGGCCGGTTCGATGAGCAGTTCGTCCTCGACATCTTCCAGACCGGTTCCGGCACCTCGACCAACATGAACGCGAATGAGGTACTCGCCTCGCGCGCCAACGAGATCCTCGGCGGGCAGCGCGGCGCGAAGAGCCCGGTCCACCCGAACGATCACGTCAATATGGGGCAGTCGTCGAACGACGTCATCCCCACCGCGATCCACCTCGCGGCGCTCGCGGGGATCCACGAGGACCTGATGCCCGCGCTCGGTCGGCTGGAAGAGGCGCTGCGGGCGAAGGCGGCGGAGTTCATGCCGATCATCAAGACCGGGCGCACCCACTTGCAGGATGCGACGCCGATCCGCCTCGGCCAGGAGTTCGAGGGGTATGCCGGGCAGATCGAGCGCTCGCGGGGGCGGCTGGATTACGCCATCGGCGAGTTGCGCGAGGTCGCGCTCGGCGGCACCGCCGTCGGCACCGGCATCAACACGCACGGCGAGTTCGCCGCGCGGGTCTGCGCGCTGATCAGCACGGTGGCGGGCTACGAGATCGTGGAGACGACCAACCACTTCCAGGCGCAGAACACCCTGGACGGCGTGGTCGCGGCGAGCGGCGCGCTGAAGACGATCGCCGTCAGCCTCCTGAAGATCGCCAACGACATCCGCTGGCTCGGCTCCGGCCCGCGCGCCGGGATCGGCGAGATCGAGTTGCCCGCCGTGCAGCCCGGTTCCTCGATCATGCCGGGCAAGGTCAATCCGGTGATCGCGGAGTCGGTGACGATGGTCGCGGCGCAGGTCATCGGCAACGACGTGACGATCAACATCGCGGGAGCCTCGGGCAACTTCGAGCTGAACGTGATGATGCCGATCGCGGCGTACAACGCGCAGCAGTCGATCGCCATCCTCGCGACCGCCTGCGACAACTTTGCCGCGCAGTGCATCGTGGGGCTGAAGGCGACCGAGCGGGGGCCGCTGATGGTGGAGCGGGGGCTGATGGTCGGCACCGCGCTCGCGCCGCGCATCGGCTACGACGCGGCGGCGGCGATCGCCAAGGAAGCGGCGAAGTCCGGGCGCACGATCCGCGAGGTTGCGCGCGAGCAAACCGACCTCACCGAGGACGAGTTGACCGAACTCCTCGACCCCGCCGCGATGACCGAGCCGGGGACCACGTTGGCGTCGTCGGGCGGCTGAGCGGAAGTACGAAGTACGAACGACGAAGTACGAATCTGCGATGGAGAGGGCCGGAGGCGCTGATAATGTCTCCGGCCCTCAGTTCGTACCTCGTACTTCGTCGTTCGTACTTCGACTACATCAGGCCGGGGATCTTCATCCCGCCGGTCAGCGCGGACATCTTCTGCTCGGAGAGTTTTTTGGCCTTGTCCATCGCGTCGTTGATGGCGACGAGCAGCAGGTCTTCCAGCGTCTCGATGTCCTCCGGGTCCACAACCTCGGCCTTCAGCTTGATCGCTTTCAACTCTTGCAGCCCGGTGACCTCCACCGTCACCGCGTTGCCGCCCGCGCTGCCGCTGACGATCGTCTCGCCGAGCTCTTCCTGAATCTTCGCCATCCGACTCTGCATCTGCTGGATCATCCGCATATTCGGCTGCATCGCGTGCTCCTTTTCATCGTCTTCCCGAAAGACCCGCGCGGCCACCTGGCGGGCGGGATCGCACCCTGGCAAGCTGAGCCAGTATAGCAAACCCTCGCCCCGGCCCTCGCGCGGGCGCTTGCCGCTCACCACGGCAACGGCTAGACTCCGCAATGGTAGCGACGATGTGGTCGCGAACGCGAAGAGGGTGGGCAAGGGATGCGCCGGTCGAATAGCCCGATGGGTGGGACACTCGCGCGCCCGTGGGCCGGTGTCGCCGCGCGTGGCGAGGGGCGGGCGATCGACCGCCTCGCCGGACCGATCATCGCCGATGGCCTCTTCGCCACCGCGCTCGACCTCACCAATCTCGCCTTGCGCGGGCGGCTCGGGACCGTTGTCCTCTCCGGGGTCGGCGCGGCGACGCAATTGATCCAATCGGTGATCGCCGTGATCACCGGTGTGAGCGTCGGCGGCCCGGTCCTGGCGGCGCAGGCGCGCGGCGCGCACGATCTGCGGGGCACCGGCCAACTCGTGGCACAAGCGCTGGTCATCGGCGTGGCGCTCGGCTTGCCGGCCTTCCTCTGCGCCGATCCGCTCTTGCGCCTGATCGGCGCGAGCGAGCCGGTGGCGCAGGTGGGGGAATCTAGCTGCAATTCGCCGGGCTCTCCTTCCCTGGGCTGGCGCTGATGACGGTCGCCGCCGCCGTGCTGCGCGGTCTCGGCAACAGCCGCACCCCGCTGATCGCCACCGGCCTGGTCAACGTGATCAACATCGGCATCGCCGCGTTCCTGATCTTCGGCCCGCCCCAGCTCGGCGTGGCGGGGGCGGCGGTCGCGGCGGCGGTGGCGCGCACGCTCGGTGCGATCTTCCTGTTGGGCGTGATGTTCCACGCCGACCTGTTACGCGGCGTGCGCCCGCGTCCCGAGTTCCCGCTGATCCGGCGTATCTTGGGGATCGGCCTCCCCGCGCTCGGCGAACAGTTGATCCCCGACTTCGGGCTGCTCGGCTATGGCCTGATCGCGCTCCGACTCGGCACGACCCTCTTCGCCGCGCAGCGCGTCTCGCTGACGTTGATCGGCCTCGCCTGGATGCCCGCATTCGGTTATGGTGCGGCGATCACCGCGCTCGTCGGGCAGGCGCTCGGGGCGGGCGAGTCGGCGCGCGCCCGGATTCTCGCGCGGGTCGGGTCGGTCCGCGCAATGATCTGGATGACCGGGCTGGTGGTCGTCTGCTTCGCCCTGGCCGATCTCCTGGTCGGCCTCTTCACCGTCGATCCGGCGGTGCAGTCCGCCGCCGCGACCGGCCTGCGCGTCCCCTGCCTCGGCCAGCCCTTCTGGGGATTGGGGCAGGTTTACGCCGGGGCGCGGCGCGGCGTCGGCGATACCCGCCTCCCGATGCTCTCGACAACTCTCGGGGTCTGGATCGTGCGGTTGCCGGTCGCGTGGTTCTTCTGCCTCTGGCTCGGCCTGGGGCTGCCGGGCCTGTTCATCTCGAATAGTGTGGATGTGGCGCTGCGTGCCCTGCTCGTGGCCGTCCGGTTCTTGCGATCCCGCTGGCAGGAGCGGGCGTTGGCGCGCGCGGCGCATGTACTGGTAACTGCGGAACGGGCGATAACGGGCGCTCGTTGAGCGTTGAGCGATGAGGAGGGCGACGATGGCGGCGTTGACCGGACTACGATTGACCCCGGCCTATCACGAGCGCGTCTGGGGCGGGCAACGTCTGCGCGTCGCCGATCCGCCGATCGGCGAAGCCTGGATCGTCGATGAGCATGACCAGGTCGCGGAGGGGCCGCTGGCGGGGCGCACCCTCGGCGACCTGGCGACGGAGCGGGGCGCGGCGCTCCTCGGGCGGGTGCCGGTCGGGCGCACCGGGACGCGCTTCCCGCTGCTGATCAAGCTCCTGGACGCGGCGGACTGGCTCTCGGTGCAGGTCCACCCGAACGACGAGGAGGCGGTCCGGCTCGAAGGGGCGGGGCAATTCGGCAAGACCGAAGCCTGGCACATCATCGAGGCCGCGCCGGACGCGCAACTGATCTGCGGGCTCCGCCCCGGCACCACCCGCGAGGCGTTCGCCCGGGCGATGCGCGACGGCACCGTCTCCGACCTGTCGCGCTACCTCACCGTGGCGGCGGGCGACACCGTCTTCATCGGCGCGGGGACGGTCCACGCCCTCGGACCCGGCCTCCTCCTCTACGAGGTGCAGCAGACCTCCGACATCACCTATCGGGTCTTCGACTGGAATCGCCCGCAGTCGGCGGGACGCAAACTGCACATCGCGCAGTCGGAGGCGGTGGCCGATCCGGCGATCGTCGGCGAGGTGCAGCCCCGTCCGGCGGATGCGGCGGCGGTCGCCACGCTCGTCAGCTGCCCCTACTTCACGCTGGATCGCCTGCTCGGCACCGCAGGACCGCTCGACGCCGACACCGAGGGGCTGTCGTTCCACGCGCTGACGACCATCGCCGGGACCGCGCGGGTCGCGGGCGCGGGCTGGGCCTACGACCTGGGCCGCTTCGAGACGGTCGTGGTCCCGGCCTCCTGTGGCGCGTACCGCGTGACGGTGTCGCCGGACGGGCAACTCCTGCGCTCTCGCGTCGCCTGATTCGGGCGCTCGTTTGGGGTGGCGGCGAGCATGCTGAGGTAAAACGATGACCTTGCGGCGCATCGTCGTCATCGGCACGACCGGCGCGGGGAAGAGCACCCTCGCCGCCACGCTCGCGGCCCGCCTCGCCCTGCCGCAGATCGAGCTGGACGCGCTCTACTGGGGGCCGCAGTGGACCCCGGTGGGGCGCGACACCTTCCGTGCGCGTGTGGCGGCGGCGACAAGCGGGGAACGCTGGGTCGTCGCCGGGAACTACGGCGTGGTGCGCGATCTCCTCTGGCCGCGCGCCGATACGCTCGTCTGGCTCGACTACCCGCTGGCGCTCAACTTCTGGCGGCTGACGCGGCGTTCCTTGCGCCACATCGTGACGCGCGAGGAGCTGTGGGCCGGCAACCGCGAGACGTTCCGCACTCAATTCCTCAGCCGTGATTCGCTCTACCTCTGGGCGGCGCGGAGCCACGTCCGCCATCGTCGCGAATTCGCCGCCCTCCTCGCCGACCCGGTCTACGCCCATCTCGCCACGCTGCGCTTCGCCTCTCCGCGCGATACGGCGCGCTGGCTCGCCGCGCTGCCCGTTTCCTGCTGAGCCCTTCCCGCAGGAGCACTTGTCAGTGGGAAAGGGATGTGTTAGGAGTAGGATAGGTCGCGCCGATCGCGCGCATCGCGAGGGAGGGCAATGATGATCGAGCGATATCGCCGCCGGACCCGTTGGAGCCTGTTGGGGTTGCTCCTGCTGCTCGCGGCCTGCCAGAGCCCTGGCACGGTGAATAGCCCGAGCCCTCCTCCCGCCGCTGCGAGTGCGACCACCCCGGAGAGAGTCCCCACGCCGATCGGTTCCACGGCGACCGTCGCCCCGCCGATCCCGAGCGCCACGGTTGTGCCGTCGCGTACCGGTGGAGGGATTACGGTGAGCGCGACCGCCACGTTCGCGGGTTATGCCCCGCCGTATCCGCCGCCCGCTTCCTGCGCCGTTGCCCTGTGGAGTGCGAATGAGCGTCGCAACACTTTCCCCGCTTTCTGGCTCGATGGCGCGGGCCTGGCGGCGGGGAATCCGGTCGGCCCGGTCCTCTTCGCGGGCGGCCAGAAGATTCAATGGCAGGCCACACCGGAAGGGAGCGGCGATCTCGCGGTCACGGCGACTCGCCTGGACGGCCCGGCATCGCCGGGCGGGGTGGAGAACCCCGCGAAGCTCGCTGTCGGCATCTGGTCCACCAATACAATCTTCCCGGAGGCGGGCTGCTGGCACGTCCAGGCGACCGCCGGAACCCACGCGCTCGACACCACCATTTATGTGTATCCGGCAGGGTGTCGCCCCGCGCCGCTCCGTGTGCCGGGGAGTACACCGGAGCCTTGCCTCGCACCAGCGCGCTGATTGGCCCCGGCACGGGGTGTGGTGGCGTTTGTGCGTCTGACGTAGTGTGCGATGGACAGGGCGTTGTAGCTGAGCGTTGGTAGAGCGTACCAGGAGCGAAGGCGATGAAAACGAAGTGGCTGCTCGATGGGCCGGAGAAAGTCTACGCGGTGGTGTTCGATCCGGGCGATGAGGTGATGGCGGGCCTGTCGGGCTTCGCCCGCGCGCAGGGGCTGGACGCCGCGCAGATCATGGCGCTCGGCGCGTTCAGCAGCGCCACGCTCGGCTACTATGACCGCGAGCGCCAGGAGTACGAGAAGGTCCCGGTCGCCGAGCAGGTCGAGGTACTGTCGCTGGTCGGGGATATTTCCGGCACCGATACCGGGCCGCAACTGCACCTTCACACCGTCGTCGGGCGGCGCGATGGCACCACGCGCGGCGGTCATCTCCTCGAAGCGCACGTCTGGTCGACGCTGGAGGTGATCGTCAACGAGTCGCCACGTCATCTCCGGCGGAAGATGGATGCGGCGGTCGGTATCCCGCTGATCGGTCTCGCCGCCGAGTGAGCGCACCCCGAACTCGCCATGTGCCGTTCCGGCACCGGGTTGTTATGCTACGCAGGTTGCTGCTATTCGCCATGATTAAAGATGGCACGGCCAGGGATGGAACATCCCTGGCCGTGCCCGCTCGCCGCCCGCGCGTCAACCGCGCGATATCGTCGTCTGCTCGTGGCAGGGTTCACCACCCCTGAGCCTGGGCGTACACAGCCATGCGCTGGTACAACCCAAACCAGGGGCAGGGGGCATCATCGCCCGACCCCGCGCCCATCGATACCGGGCGGTCAGCGTGTCAGGCCATACTGTTCAGGGGCGGAGTTCAGGCATTCCGCGATGCGGTGGCAAGCCACCCCTAATGCCCGTTCGACGCCCCAAGAGGTGTGGAACGCCGTCATACGTACGCCGATGTCTTCGATCGATTCGCCCTGGGCGTACCAGAAGACGATGCGTGTGAGGCGCTGCTGGTAATGGAACGGACAGTGGACCACGTCGGGGATTCGCGGCATCCATTCGTCCGAACGTGCGACGCAACGGCTCACCGCGCGCCCGCGCTCGGTGTGAGCGCCCTCACGCAGCAAGGTTTGCACCTCGCGCGCGGAGAAACCCGCCGTACGGATCAGCCAACCCTGTGGCCCGATGGGGAGGAGGCGTGGATTGATCGGTCGTGGAATCAAGTTCATGGCGCACACCTCTCCGAACACCGAGCCGAGGCCCTAGATCGTGACCGTTTCCGGCCTGCCCGATCCTGTTCATGTGCGCTTCGCGGACGCCTACGGGGTTAGCTGTCGGGTTCGGGCGGGAAGCGATGAATGCGCCCTATGCACCAGGGTCGTACGGTGCAATTCACCCCAAACTGTGGTTCCCCCATCCAGCCAACGCGGCGACTGGCTCGGCGCGGAAAGTCGAGAGCGGTCCGCAGTGTCGCCCCTACCGTACTCTGCTCAACGCTGAGCAGAGCGTGGGTAAACTTCCGCTGGGATCATAGCAGATTAAGGGGTACACCGCTACCCCGCTGAACCGCGCTTTTCAACGGACTTTCCGGTGATCGTACGCGCCGTATTGCGCGGTTGTGTGTCGGCAACCGACCGTTATTGCCCCCCAGGATCCGCGACATCGTTGCCGAGCACGATCAGGATGTCTGCCCCACCGGGTGCACTCCCGGTGGCGTGCTGCACGGCGCTCTCGGTCAGGCCGAGCGCCTTTGCCGCCAGGATCGCGGTGTCGGCCTTGCCGTATTCGTAGATGGCCGTCTGCGCCATCGGCAGCTCCACCCCGGTCACCAGGGTGGCGTTCACGGTCGCGCCGGGGAAGCCGCGCGCCTTGAGGCGATCGGTCGTGCGGGCGGCGAATCCGGCGCGGAGGGTGCCATTCTGCACCGCGATCTTCGCGGTGGCATCCGGGGTGGGCGTCGGCATGGTCGCCCCGGCGTTCGGGACGATCTCGCGGACGCGCGCGCGGATCGCGCTCCAGTCCCCGGTGAGGTACTGCGAGCCATCGTCGCCAACTTTCCCGACCATCAAATCCTCGAGGCTGATCTGGTGGATACCGCCATCGGGGATCGCTAAGCCCAGGTTGGCGAGTTGCGCGATCTGCTGCTGTTGCAGGTCGGTCAGTACCGATCCCTTCAAGGCATCGAGGAGTTTGTAGAAGTTTTGGATCAGGTTGCCCTTCAACGCCTGCTGGCGCAAGGACAGGATAACCTCCTGTTGCCGCCGCGAGCGCCCGAAGTCGAGGTCGGCATGACGAGTGCGCGCGTATTGCAGCGCCGCCTTGCCGTCGAGATGCTGCACCCCGGCGGGGAAGTACAGGCTGGTGAAACCGTAGGTCTCGGTCGGGTATGCATCGTCGATGATGGCATATTGCGGATCGACCGTCACACCGCCGAAGGTGTCGACAATCTTCACGAAGCCCTGGAAGTTGACCGAGCCGAAGTAGTGGATCTGCACGCCGAAATTATTGAGAATCGTCCGTTCGAGCAGGCCGATGCCGCCCCCCGGCTTCTTGTCGATATCCCCGTAGATATACGCCGCATTGAGCTTGTCCGGGCCGTAGCCGGGGATGTTAACCTGTAAGTCGCGCGGCAGGGAGAGGATCCCCACGGTCTTGGCCTTCGGATCGATGCTGGCGATGATCATCGAGTCGGTGCGGCTGGATTCATCGCCCTCGCGATAATCGGTGCCGACCAGGAGGATGTTGATCCGATCTTGTTTATCCCAATTCGGGAGGACGATCGGCGCGTCGCCTTCCGTTGAACTCGAGGTGATCTGCTGCGAGATCGGCGTTTCGATCAGGATCGTATCTGTCGTTTTGCCGATGTTGTAGAGGAGCGGTGAGACGGCCAACAGGGCCACCACCGCCAGAATCGGGATGATCGCGAAGAGATAGGCCAGGCGCGGACGGCGACCGGGAAGGGCCAGCCCGCGCCGATTGCGCGCGCGGTACGCCTGCCGGGCGCGACTCAGGCGCTGCCGTCGCTGGAGCCAATCGTTGAGCGCGCCCTTGTTGCCCGCCCCATGTTCTACTGTCATGCCCGATTCACCCACCGGCTGCCCCGCCCGACGCATACGTCCGGCGTTGCCTGGTTGCGCTCGCTCGCTTCTCGTCGTTCTGCCTCGGCTCGGTGTGGCAGTATAGCGAGGGGCACCGCGCGATGTCCACCCGGTGACGCACGTCCTCAGGGGCGGACGCCGTGGGTTCCGGCGGCTGGTTCCGCGTCCGTACGCGCGCGATACCCGAGGAGGGCGCGCAGGACCAATCCTTGATCCGCCGCGAGGATCAGGGCGAGATCCCCCGCTTGCAACTGCCCGAAGAGGCGTTCGAGCGCGGTCGCCTCCTCGGCGACGCCGCGCACGATCGGCGGCACCTTGGCGCGCGCGATGCTCGCCAGGAGTGTCTTGGTGACGGCGGGGTCCGCTTGCGTGCGCCCGCTCGCGCCCGCCTCGTGGTGCAGGATCACCTGATCGAACGAGCCGCTGAGCAGGCGCCCGATCTCGGCGGCGCTCTCCTCGTCGAGTTGCGTCTCCGAGAGGATCGCCAGTCTGCGGCGACGCCCCGTGACCTTGCGTAGTCCCCGGAAGAGCATCCGGGCGCTGACCGTATCGCGGAAGCGATCGACGAGGACGAGCGCGCCATTGATCTCGAACTGATTGCAGGCTCCCGGCATCATCGTCGGGGCGGAGGTGAAGCGGTAGAGGGTCTGCGCCATCTGCGCCGCCGGCACCTCCAACGCCCAGCCCGCCGCGACCGCCGCCAGCGCGTTCTGCACCTGGAAGCCGAGCGCGCCATGCAGCGCCAGGGCGATCTCCCGCACCGGCATCACCGGGCGCGTGTGGCGACCCTCGCAGAGGACGAGCATCCCGCTGGAGATGGTGACGGCGCGACGACCGAGGGCCAGGTGCGCGCGCACAACCGGGTTGCTGCGCGCCGCGCTGTAGTAGACCACCTCGGTCAGCGGCACGGTCGGGACCAGCGCCACCGCCTGATCGTCGGCATTGAGGACCAGGGTGCCGGCGGGATTGATCGCCTGGCCGATCGCCAGTTGCGCCTCATGCTCGATGGCGGTGCGCTCGTCCTGCTGGCAGCGCCGGTCGTTGTTGCAGAGGGAGGTGATGATGCCAAGGCCGTAGGCGGCGGGCGGCAGCCCGGCGGCGACGACCGTGCGCGCGTCGAGCTCCTGGATCGCGAAATCCAGCTCGCCGCTCGCCAGCGAGCGCAGCGCCGTACCCCAGGGGATCAGTTCTCCCGACTGCCGCCGCCCGTTGACCCAGACCCCATGATCGGTCCAGACGGCGAGGCGCTGATGTTGTCGATGGAGCAGCGCCTCCAACAAGCGCGCGGTCGTCGTCTTGCCCCAGCGCCCTCCGACCGCCACCAGCGGCAGGACGCGCGCTGGCATGCGCCGATTCGGTGAAGCGCCTTCCTCGATACTGTGCATCGTATCAACCCATTCGCGCGGGTGGGGCGCTCAGTGCGCCGCCGTGCCGGAGACGGTCGGCTGCCGCGCATAGACCGGTTCATCGCTGGCACCCTTGCGCCGGAGTTGCAGCCAGAGGACGAGTAGCGGCAGGCCGAAGGCGACGAAATTGTTGAGGGGGAGGATGCTGCCACGATCGAACGGGAGCTGATTGCCCCACATCACGTACAGGACCAGCACCGACGCGGAGAAGGTGAGGGTGGCGGCGGTGGCGCGTCGTCCGCCGGTCAGCACCGCCAGGGGGATCACCCAGGTCACGTACCAGGGCCAGAACCAGGGCGTTGCGAGGACGAGATAGGCGAGCAGGATCCAGAAGTTCGCCAGGAGCCAACTCGCGACATCGCGACTCCGCCAGGTGAGCACGCCCCAGATGATCGCAAAGGCGAGTCGCCCCGCGCCCAGCACCAGCGCGTTGGCGATATCGTGGCTCACGGAGGCGGGCAGCACCGCCGCGAAGATGCCGCGCAGGCCCCAGTAGACGAGTTGTAGCAACGAGTTATCGTATTGCGAGGCCGCCGACGAATCGATCAGGAAGAGCGGATTCCGCAGCGCCGCCGCGAACGGTGCCCAGAGGATCGCCGCCGCCAGCGTGGCGACCGCCCCTGCCTGCACCCAGGAGCGGATGCGCGCGCGACTCAACGGGCCGCGCGCACCGGGCGGGTGTGTGCGCCAGAGCAGCAGCAGATACGCCGGGACGATCAGCAGGGTGATGAACTTCGTCAGCACCGAGAGGGCCAGACAGAGGGCGACGAGCCAAAGGCGGCGCTTGGGGCTGACGTAGGCCGCGATCGCCGCCAGCAGGAAGAAGACCAACCCGACATCGTTGTGGCCGTTCCCGGCGAACTCGATCAGGGCCAGGGGGTTCCAGGCATAGAAGATCGTCCCCGCCACCTGATTCTGCGGGCGGATGCGCCCCAGGATGTACCAGACGAGCGCCGCGCAGCCGAGATGCAGGGCGAGGCCCACCAGCCGGAAGCTGACGATGTAGCCCCAGATGTTCCCGCCCGCCAGCGGCGCGACAACCTTGTAGAGGGCGGTGCAGAGGAGCGTCCAGACCGGCCCGTAGACCGAGACGGCGTCGTGCCAATCGATCAGGCGGAAGTTGAAGTCGAACTGCATATTGTTCGGGGTCGTGGTGTACGGGTTGAGCCCATACGCCCCGAAGGCACGCCCATAGACGAGATAGCTGAGGACATCCTTCGAGAAGAGGCGCGGCAGCGTCACCAGCGCCAGCCCCGCGCCGAGGGTGGCGAGGCCGATCGCGCGCCAGCCGCCGACGATCGTCTGCCCGCTGAGATCGCGCAGCGCCACCCAGAGGGTCCGCACCAGCAGGCCGATCATCGCCAGGAAGACGATCGCCGCTAACCCGATCAGCAGGTAGAGGAGGAAGCTCCGCTGCACGCGCCCGAAGCTGATCGCGCGGGCCAACAGCGCGAAGATGACGTAGAGGGTCACGGTGGCGACGGCGTGCGGCGCGATCGGCCCCCAGCGCGCGACGATCCGGGCACGCAGCGCGGCGAGCCCGCGCCCTGTCGCGCCCTGCTCCCGTCCCTTGCCCCGGACCCGCGCCCGGCGTTCCTCGATCCCGATCGCCACCTACGCCGTTATCCTTCTGTGTCGGTCATCGCGCCGAGCATCCGGCGCAGGATCGGCAGTGCCTGTGTGGTCGCGCGCGCGCGGTGACTGATCGCGTTCTTCTCCTCGGGCGCGAGTTCGGCCATCGACCGGCCCTGTTCGGGCAGGAAGAAGAGGGGATCGTAGCCGAAACCGTGCTCGCCGCGCGGCGTGGTGATCGCTACCCCTTCGCAGCTTCCCTCGGCCACTTCCGCCGTGCCATCGGGCCGGGCGATCGCGATCGCGCAACGGAAGCGCCCCGTGCGCGCCGCTTCCGGCAGTTTGGTGAGTTCGGCGATCAGGCGCCGACGGTTCGCCTCATCCCCGGCACCCTCCCCGGCATAGCGCGCCGAACGGACCCCCGGCGCACCGCCCAGCCCGTCCACTTCCAATCCCGAATCGTCGGCGACGGCCAGGTGGCCGCTGGCCGTCGCGGCGTGGCGCGCTTTCAGGAGCGCGTTCTCCGCGAAGGTCGCGCCGGTCTCCGGGGGAGCTTCCAACCCGACCTCCCGCAGGCCGACGACGCGGAGCGCCAGGCCGCTCGCGGCGAAGAGTTGCCCGAACTCGCGGACTTTGCCCGCGTTGGTTGTCGCCAGCACGATCGTCTGCATGGTCGATCCCTTTTGCCCGTGTCGCCGTGCGCGTCAGGCCGGTTCCGGTAGCTCGAAGAGCGCCGATGCGTTGCGCCCGGTCGTGGCGATGAGCGCTTCGATCGTCACGCCGCGCGCCGCCGCGATCGCCGCCGCCGTGAACGGCAGGAAGGCCGGTTCGTTGCGCTTGCCCCGCCGCGCCTGGGGCGCGAGGTAGGGGCAGTCCGTCTCCAGGAGCAGCCGGTTGGCGGGGATCAGGCGCGCGAGTTCGCGCTGGTGCTCCCCGTTCGGATAGCTGACCGGCCCGGTCAGCGAGATGTGCAAGCCCAGGTTCAGCGCGCGTTCGGCGGTCGCCAGCGGCCCGGAGAAGGAGTGCAGCACCCCGCGCCGGATGCCCGCCTCCGCCAGGGTCGTCAGCACCTCATCCTCGGCGGCGCGGCTGTGCATGACGGCTGATACGTCCAGTTCGCGCGCCAGGGCGAGTTGGGCACGGAACGCGGCCCGTTGCCGCTCGTGCGGCGCGTAATCGCGGTAGAAATCGAGTCCGATCTCGCCGAGCCCCACCACCTTCGGTCCGGCCAGGGCCGTTCGTAATCGTTCGAGCAGCGCGTCGTCCCAGGCCGCCGCCTCGTGCGGATGGATCCCCAGGACGGCATACACGTCCGCGTGTGCCGCCGCCAGCGCCGCTGTCGTGGCCCAGCGCTCCTCGCTGAAGCCAACATTGATGATGGCGCGGACCCCGGCCTCGCGCGCCCGCGCCAGGGTCGCCTCGCGGTCAGCGGTGAAAGCGCGGTCATCGAGATGGGCGTGCGTGTCGATCAGCATCGCCGCCTCACCTCACGGATGCCGTTCACGTTCCATGCCTCTTAACGCGCACCGATGGTCTGCTAACGCGCACCGATGGTCTGCGCGTTTCGCGGCGCGATCGTGTGCGAGCGCACGACCGATAGCTACAGGCCATTCTAACGCAATTTCCGCACCCAGGCATCGGCCAGCGGTCGGAGATAGCCTCCCCTTCGACACCCTCCGGCGGAGGTGCTATAAGCATCGGTGAGGATGCGGCAGGGCGCATAACGGTTGTGGATATGGGAAAGGGTGAGGGGCGAGATGGCCGAGAGCAACGCAGCCACAAGCGCCGCCGCCGGTGCGGTCGTGGTCGATACGCGCGAATCCCGCTACGCCCGGCTACGCCCCTTGAGCGTGGCCGCGACGCGCCTGACGGACCACTTCTGGGAGCCGCGCCGGGCGATCAACCGCGCGACGACGCTGCCGGAGCAATACCGCCTCTGCGTGGAGACGGGGCGCTTCGATAATTTCCGCCGCGCCGCCGGCACCTGGGATGGACCTTTCCAGGGGCGCGTCTTCAACGATTCCGATGTCTACAAGTGGCTCGAAGCGGTCTCCTGGACCCTGGCGACCGACGACGATCCGGCCCTGCGCGCCCTGTTGGACGACGCGATCGCGCTCGTCGCCGCCGCGCAGGGGGCCGATGGCTACCTCGACACCTACTTCACCTTCGAGCACGAGGCCGAGCGGTGGACCGATCTGCGCGTGCAGCACGAGCTCTACTGTGCCGGGCATCTCTTCCAAGCGGCGGTGGCGCACCATCGCGCGACCGCTTCCACGGCGCTGCTCGATGTGGCGACACGCCTGGCCGATCACCTCGACGCGACGTTCGGACCGGGGCGGCGTTCCGGCACCTGCGGCCATCCCGAGGTGGAGATGGGGCTGCTCGAACTGGCGCGCGCGACCGGGGTGGCGCGCTACCGCGAACTCGCCGCGTTCTTCCTGGCACAGCGCGGGCAACACCCCAGCACCCTGATCGGTTCCGGGGATCGCGCGCCGAACTATTTTCAGGATCACGCGCCGGTGCGCGACCAGCGCGAGGCGACCGGCCACGCCGTGCGCGCCCTCTACCTCTATGGCGGGATGACCGATCTGCACACCGAAACCGGCGAGGATGCGCTGCACGAGGCGGTCGACGCGCTCTGGGACGATCTCCGCACCGGGCGGACCTACGTCACCGGGGGGGTCGGCGCGCGGCACGAGGGCGAGGCGATCGGTGATCGCTACGAGTTGCCGAACGCGCGGGCCTATGCCGAGACGTGCGCGGCGATCGCGAGCGTGATGTGGAACTGGCGACTCCTCCTGCTGACCGGCCAGGGACGCTACGCCGATGCGCTGGAAGAGGCGCTCTACAACGGCGTCCTCTCCGGGCTGGCGCTCGATGGGGAGACGTATTTCTACGTCAACCCGCTCGCCGATCGCGGCGCGCATCGGCGGCAGCCCTGGTTCGGCACCGCCTGTTGCCCGCCGAACATCGCACGCCTCCTCGCCTCCTTGCCGGGGTACGTGGCGACGACCTCCGACGAGGGGTTATGGGTCCACCTCTACGCCGAGGGTACGACAGTCGCGACCGTGCCGGGGGCCGGGTCGGTCACGCTGGCGCAGCAGACCGCGTACCCGTGGGATGGCGCGATCGCGATCGAGGTGACGCCGGAGCGGCCCGCGTCCTTCACCCTCTTCCTGCGCGTCCCCGGCTGGCTCGCCGGGCAGGGGGGGGCGTCCCTGACGGTCAACGATACCCCGGTCGCGGTGCCGCTGATTCCGGGCGAGTACGTGGCGATCGCGCGCGCGTGGGCGGCGGGCGACCGGATCAATCTGACCTTGCCGCTGGCGGTGCGCCGTATCTTCAGTCATCCGCACGTCGCGGAGAATCGCGGGCGGGCGGCGCTGGCGCGCGGGCCGCTCGTCTACTGCCTGGAAGGGGTCGATCATCCCGGCGTCGATGTCTGGGATCTGACCCTGCCGCACGACGCGCGCTGGGAGGCGGTGTGGCAGCCGGAGTTGCTCGGCGGGGTGATGGTGCTGTGGGGACAGGGGCGGCTGCCGGAGTCCGCGCCAGCCGCGCCGCAACCCCTCTACGCGCCGACCGAGCAGCAGCCCGAGACCCCCGAGGAGACGGCGCTCACCGCGATCCCCTACTATGCCTGGGCGAACCGGGAACCCGGCCCGATGCAGGTCTGGCTCCCGCTCGCCTGAGTCGTCACGACCGCGAACCGTTGTGTGATGAGGAGGATATCCCGTGACGACGATCGAATATGGCTGGCGTGTCCCCGATTTCCCGACCGATGGTAGCGATAACCCTACCTTCTTGGCGCAGATCGCCGCGTCGCTCGACCGCGTGCGCGGGCGTTTCGACTCCGCCTGGGTGGCCGACCATGTGGTGCCGTGGTCGAAGTGGCAGGCGATCGAGACGCCGACCGTGGAGTGCTGGACGACGCTGACCTTCCTGGCCGCGCGCTACCCCGAACTGACCTGGGGGCCGATCGTCCTCTGTCAGTCGTATCGCAACCCGGCCCTGCTCGCGAAGATGGTCGCCAATCTCAGCGCGTTCCTGCCGGGCAAGGTCGTCTTCGGGATCGGTGCGGGCTGGAAGCAGGACGAGTACCGCGCCTACGGCTGGCCCTTCCCGAGCGCCGGGACGCGCCTGCGCCAGATGACCGACACGATCGCGATCGCGCGTCGTCTTTGGACCGAGGACAACGTCACCTACGAGGGGCCGGAGTATCAGGTCCACGATGCCTACCTGAACCCGAAGCCGGATCCACTGCCGCCGATCATGATCGGCGGCGGGGGCGAGCGGACGACCCTCAAGATCGTCGCGCAGCACGCCGACTGGTGGAACATTCCGGGCGGCTCGCGCGAGAACTACGCGCGGAAGCTGGAGATTCTGCGCGGCTACTGCGCCGAGATCGGGCGCGACTTCGACAGCATCCGCAAGACCTGGGCGTGCGAGGTCGTCTCGGTGGCGCGGACGAGCGCGGAGGCGCGGCGGATCGCCGAGGCAAGCCCGTTCTATGGCGGCGAGGGTCTGATCGGCACCCCGGACGAGGTTATCGCGCAGCTCCGCGCGTGGATCGCGCTCGGCGTGACCCACTTCCAGTTCCGCTTCGCCGATTTCCCGCGCACGGGGGGCGTCGAGTTGTTCATGGATGAGGTGCTGTCGCACGTCAAGACGGCGTAGCGTCGGGCGGGGAAGGGAGGCCGCTCGGCACGCCTCTTCCCCGCCCTGGCCCCGTTGTAGATACGGTGGTCGTCGGGATACTGTCTACGGACCAGGCGAGGAGCGCGAACGCGCGGTCAAGCCGCAGGCAGCAACAGGAAGACCGGATAATCCGGCGCGATGCGGCGCAAATCCGTCTCCGGGGCATCGGGTCCAACGCCCTGGAAAAAGGCCCCAACCTCGATTTTCCAGCGGCGCAGATAGGCGCGTAAGACGGCTGATTTCTCGTCATCGGTGAGTTCTCTGACCCGGATCGCTTCGCGGCGACTCCCAAGCCGGAGTTCCCCCTCGCCGCTGCGGCGAATATTCCGCACCCATTGTGTCACGCCGCGCGGCGCGACGAGATAGCGCGCGCTTTCATACGTCAAGAGATTGACCGGCGTGGTGCGCCATTCGCCGCTCGTTCGCCCGCGCACCGCCAGGATGCGCGAGCCATAGACGCTGATACCACAGCGCGTGAGCAGTGCGGTGATCCGGTTGAATACGTTGATCGTAAACCAATCCGGGCGAATATAGCGCGACGCTGTCATGTCCTTACCCCCCTTTTCGGTCCTTAAAGTATTGCTTTTTCGTCCGCGTGCCGCTTCGCGATGACCTCGCGGGTGGCGACGCCGTCGCGCGCCATCTGCTCGATCAGCGCCTCGACCGAGGGGAAGTTCTCCTCGGGGCGGAGCCATTCGAGGAAGTTGAGGCATAGCGTGCGCCCGTAGAGGTCGCCGCTCCAGTCGAGCAGGTGCGCCTCCACCTGCCGCTCGCCGTTGTCGAAGACCGGGCGCACCCCCACCGAGGTCATCGCCGCGTGGTCCTCTACCATGTCGGCAACGCTGACGGTCGTGGCGTAGATGCCGTTGGGTGGGACGATCAGTTCCGGTGCCTGATCGAGATTGGCGGTCGGGTAGCCGATCGTGCGCCCGCGCTTCGCCCCGTGGACGACCGTGCCGACGAGCGCGTAGGGGCGTCCGAGGAGTTGCGCCGCCAGCGCCACGTTCCCCGCCACGATGTGCCGCCGGATGTTGGTGGCGCTGATCATCTCCGTGCCGTGCAGGCGGATCCGCTCGACCGTGTGGACGGCGAAACCGGCCTCCTGGCCCAGTTCGGTCAGCCGGTCGGCGTTGCCGCCGCGCTTGTGGCCGAGCGCGAAGTCGGCCCCGATCCAGAGCGCCCGCAGCCCCGTGGCGGCGACGAGCACGGCGACGAACTCTTCCGCCGTCTGTCGCGCGAACTCCGCCGAGAAGGGGAGGATCGCCACCGCATCGACGCCGCTCGCCGCTAGCAGCGCCGCCTTCGCGGCGGGGGTGGTCAGGCGTTGGAGGGGCGCGTCCGGGCGGAAGATTTGCTCCGGGTGCGGCTCGAAGGTGATCGCCAGCGCGCGGATATCTTGATCGCGCGCGTCGGCGATGGTCTGATCGAGCAGATGGCGATGCCCCAGATGGACGCCATCGAAGCGCCCGATCGTCACCACGTATGGCCCCGTACCGCGCAACGCCGCCAGATCGCGCACGATCCGGGCCGATCCCGCTGCCCCGTTCATCACCCTGCGTTCGTCCCCTACGCCGCTCAGGGCGCGATTACCTTTTCGGGTCGCCAGGCATTCCGCTCCGCGTCGAAGCGCCCCAGCCCCAGCCACTCGCCATCGGTCGCATAGGCACGGCAATGCTCCCCGGCGCTCCCGGCCCCGACGCGCGTATCCTTGCCCTGCCGCCAAGCGAGTGTACCCGCTTCGTCGAGGACGATCACGGGCCAATCGCGCAGGGCGACATCGGGGTGCAGCGCCAGCTCCGGCCACGGCGTCTCGGCGAACTCCGTTTCCAATTCGCTCAGCGTCAGCGCCTGATCGAGGAAGAACGGGCCGGTGCGGAGGCGGGAGAGGCGGGCCAGGTGCGCGCCGCAACCGAACGCCGCGCCGAGATCGCGCGCGATCGCCCGGATGTAGGTACCCTTGCTGCAATCGATCAGCAGGCGCGCGATCGGCGGCTCCCAGCCGAGCAGGGTCAGTGTCTCGATTCGCACCGCGCGTGGCGGGCGCTCGACCGTCTCCCCCGCGCGGGCGATCTCGTAGAGCTTGCGCCCATTCTGCTTGATCGCCGCGTACATCGGCGGGATCTGGGCGATATTGCCCCGGAAAGGAGCGAGCGCGCGATCGAGCTCCCCCGCGTCGAGTTCCGGTACGGGCGCTTCGGCGACGATCCGGCCGTCCTGGTCATCGGTGTCGGTGGCGATGCCGAGATGGACCTCGGCGTAATAGGTCTTCCCGGCGTCCTGCAAGTATTCGATCACCTTCGTCGCCGAACCGAGGCAGACCGGCAATACCCCGGTCGCCGCCGGGTCGAGGGTGCCGGTATGCCCGGCCTTGCGCTCGCCGGTGATCCGGCGCACCCGCGCGACGACATCGTGCGATGTCCAGCCGACCTCTTTGTCGATGATCAGGATGCCGTGCAGCCCCATCGCCTCACCGTTGTATCGCCCCTGCCGCACGCGCGGCGGGAGCAAGTATACCCGCTGTGACGTCGTCCCACCGTGCCCACGAGCGCTCGATTCGTTGCCCCCTGGCACCATCCTTGCATCAGGAGCGATGATGGACGGCGAATGATCGCACCTTCCTGGGTGACGATCACGGGAATGAGGAGAGGGGAATCCTATGCAACGATTACGAAATGTTCTCGCAATGGGTAGCCTGGCGCTGGGCCTGACGGCCCTGGCCGCGTGTGGTGCTGACACCGCTACCCCGACGCTCGCGCCGGTTTCCACGAGCGCGCCGACGGTGGCCGCCCGCCCGAGCACCGCGCCCTCGGCGGCGGCGAGCACCGCACCATCCACCGCACCATCCACCGCACCATCCACCGCCCCGAGCGCCGCCGTGGCGACAAGCGCCGCAACCGCCACACGCACCACGGTCGCCACACCTGCCGCGACCGCCACCCGCGCCGCGACATCGAGCGTCGCCACCGCCACTCGCGCCGGGTCGCCGGTGGCCTCGGTGACGCGCACCGCCACCTCCGGGATGGTCCTGCCGCCGCAAGCGGTGACGAACTTGCAGCAAATCGGCAATTCGCGGCAGGCGTGGGTCTTCTCCGGTTTCAGTGTGGCCGGGCTCTCCGGCGACCTCAGCCCGGCCTTCGAGTACAACGGTGGCAACCAAAAGGTGACGCTGTCCACCGCTGGCGCGAATATCGAAGCCTATCAGGTCGGCGGGCAGCTCTACGTCAACACCCCGATCGTCGGCGTGGTGCAGGCCGATGGCAGCAATCCGCTCGCCACGCCCGCGCAAATCCTCTTCGCCACCCCCCAGGCGCTGCTGACCGCACTGCTCCCGAGCAACGTCACTTATACACTCGACGGAAACGGAATCGGAGCCGAGTCGGTCAATGGCCGCACGGCGACGCGCTACACAGCGACCGTGGCGCTGACCGATCTCGCTTTCGTGGACCCGTCGCTCGCCGGGCAGAGCGGCACCGCCACGACGACCGCCTGGGTCGACACGGCGCAGGGCTATCTGGTGGCGCTGACCGCGAAGATCACCTCTAGCACGGCGGGCACGACCGCGACCGCGCGCCTCGACGTGACCAACATCGGGCAGACCCCCGCGATCGCGGTGCCGCGCTAGACTCTCCATCGCGAGGGGCGGCGCGGGGCGGACCTCTCCCCGCCGCCGCCGCGACCCTCCCGTATAAGGGAGGGCGGGGCTGGCCCCACAGGGGCGGGGAGGGCTGGTTCCGGCCAACCCGACACGTATCCGTGCAACGCAGCACGAAGGTCGCCTCCGAGGGGGGCGGCGCGGGGAGCATGAATAAGCTCCCCGCGCCGCCCTTTTGCGTGCCTGATGGCGTGCTACAATGCGGCCATTGTCCCGAAGATGGCCGTGAGCGCGGCGAATGAGGAGGTTCCGAGTGAGCGAGTTGCGCGATGCCGAGCGCCAATTGCTCGGTGATATCTGGACGAGCGATGAGCCGTACCTGAATCTGCTCGAACTCTGCGACGATATCGGCAATCGCTGGGCGGGGAGCCCGAGCGAGCACGCCGCCGGGGAATTCATCCAGAGCAAGCTTGTCGCCTACGGGCTCCAGCACGTCCACCTGGAGCCGGTGCGGTTCGGCGCGTGGGAGCGCGGCGAGGCGACCCTGCGGATGATCGCGCCGATCGAGAAGGACTTTTCCTGTGTGGCGTTGCCCTATTGCCCGGCTGGCGAGATCACCGGCGAGCTGATCGACGTGGGCGATGGCGAGGAAGACGACTTCGCGCGGCTCGGCGAGGTGGTACGCGGCAAGATCGCGATCAGCGCCGCCGAGACGAACCCCGCCGGACGACCGGGCGGCAAGCTGAGCCACCGCACCGACAAGCTGGCCCGCGCGGTGGCCGCCGGGGCGCTCGGCTTCATCTTCGTCAACCAGAATCCCGGCCTGCTGCACATCACCGGCGGCATCGCCGGGCCGGGCGGCACCCCCGCCGCGATCATCGGCATCGGCGTCTCCTGGGAGACCGGCTCCGCGATCTTGCGGCTGGCGAAACGCGGCGAGGTCACCCGCCTGACGATCCGTACCGGCGGGCGGTTCTTCCAGAACACCTCCCACAATGTCGTCGGCGATATCCCCGGCTCGCGCTGGCCCGACGAGCTTGTGCTGGTCGGTGCCCACTACGATGGTCACGACATCTCGCAGGGCGCGCTCGATGACGGCGCGGGGACGGTGGTCGGCATGGAGGCGGCGCGAGTGCTCGCCGCCCTGCCGCGCGAGGCGATCGGGCGGACGATCCGCATCGTCCTCTTCTGCGGCGAGGAGGTCGGCCTCTTCGGCTCCTGGGCCTACACCGCCGACCACCCGGACGATGCCGAGCGGACGCGCTTCATGCTCAACCTCGACACCGCCGGGCGCGGCAAGGGCGGCTCCGAATCCCTCTCGCTGACCGGCGCACCCGACCTGATCCCGTATTTCCGGGAACACGCGGTGGCCGCGAAGTACGACTATCCGGTGACGCACCGCTTCCAGTCGCACTCCGATCACTTCCCGTACGCCCTGCGCGGCATCCCGACCGCCACGCTCAGCAGCCCCGATGATAAGTCCACCCTGGTCGGGCGCGGTTGGGGGCACACCGAGGCCGACACCGTCGATAAGGCGAGCCTGCGCGGCTTGCAGATGGCGGCGGCGTTGGCCGCGCGCGTCCTCTTGCAGGTCAGCGCCGATGCCGACTTCCCCGGTCGTCGCCGCAACCGCGATGAGGTGCTGGAGCAGGTCCGCGAGGCCGGGTTGGAGGAGCGCCTGACGAGCACCGGGCGGCTCGATCTCGCCGGAGCATAGCCGGTTTACACCGCGAAACATTTTTGCCGGGGCGGGGATCGGCCCCGCCCCCCGTTCTGCCACCGAGGAACGTATGAGCGATGCTGCAACCCCCGCGAACGCTGCGCCTGAAGTCGAAGAAGATATTGCCGGGGTGGCCCGTTGGCCTGCCACACTCGCAGTTCTGCTTATCGGCACGATTTTCTTCTTCATCTCGTCTAAATATACCGTAGGACCGAGTTGGGTGGTGTTAGCCGTCACTGCGGCGTTGTTGATCCCCCTTTGGGCCACGCGGCGGCATGGGATGCATCACTGGACGCATGCCATCGCCCTTGCACTGAACGGTGTCCTCACCCTCGCCGTGGCATCGAGCGCGATCCTCCTCCTCGTCCGCCTCTCCACCGGCGAGACGCAGTCGTTGGCGTTGCTACGCGATGCCTCGCTCATCTGGGGCGTGAATATCGTCGTTTTCGCGCTCTGGTATTGGAATCTCGACGCGGGTGGCCCGGCGAAGCGGCATCCCGGCAAACACGCCAGCTCCGACTTTGCCTTCCCGCAGCAGCAGCAGGACGATGACGGCGAGGTCGAGGGGTGGTCTCCAGGGTTTACCGACTACCTGTTCCTTGCGTTCAACACCTCGACCGCCTTCTCACCGACCGATACCCTGGTGCTCGCGCGGCGGATGAAGGTGCTGATGATGCTCCAATCGGCGATTTCACTACTGATCGTGGCCGTTCTGGCGGCCCGCGCGATCAATACGATCGGTGGCCCACCAAGCCCGTGATAGTCCGTGGCAGTTCTCTTCAGGCAAGGTACGAAAAAGGCGGGGCGATCAATTAGATCGCCCCGCCTCTCTGTCGCCTCGTTGTCGTTGCCGCCTCAGGCGATAGTCCCCACCGGGTGCTCGACCGCCGGGCTCTGCTCGCCGATCGCCCAGTCGTTCCAAATCTCGCCGGTGATGTACTCCTGCGCGTCCAGCGCGGCCATACAGCCCTCGGCGGCGGCGGTGACCGCCTGGCGATAGCGGTGGTCGCGCACGTCGCCCGCGACGAAGACGCCGGGGATGTTGCTGGCCGTGTGCTCCCTGGCGATCAGGTAGCCCGCCGTGTCCATATCGAGCTGGTCCTTGAAGATTTCCGTGTTCGGGCGGTGGCCGATCGCCACGAAGACCCCCGCCACGTTGAGGGTCGATTCCTCGCCGGTCTGCGCGTTCCGCAGCTTGACGCCGCGGACCGTCTTGTCGCCGACGATCTCGGCGATCTCGTTGTTCAACGCCCACGCGATCTTCGGGTTGTTGCGCGCGCGCTCCTGCATGATGTGGGAGGCCCGCAACTGCTCGCGCCGGTGGATGATGGTGACCTTCGAGGCGAGTTGGGTCAGGTAGGTCGCCTCCTCCATCGCCGTGTCGCCGCCGCCGATGACCGCGATCTCCTTGTTGCGGAAGAACGCGCCATCGCAGGTGGCGCAGGACGAGACACCACGCCCGCGGAAGCGTTCCTCCGACTCCAGGCCGAGCCACAGCGCCGACGCGCCGGTCGCGACGATCACCGTCTTGGCGTGGTACGCCTCCTCGTAATCGCCCTCGCCGATGTAGGCGGTCAGCGGGCGCTTCGAGAAGTCCACGCGCGTGACATCGTCCTCGACCAATTCGGTGCCGAAGCGGATCGCCTGCTCGCGCATCTGCGCCATCAACTCCGGTCCATCGATACCGTGCGCGAAGCCGGGGAAGTTCTCGATCTCGGTCGTCAGCATCAGTTGCCCACCCGGCGTGCCACCGGTGACGAGCCCGGTGAAGAGCAATACCTTCAGGTTGGCGCGCGCGGCGTAAATCGCCGCTGTCCAGCCGGATGGCCCCGAGCCGATGATCATCACGTCGTAAAACTTACCGAGCTTCTTGGTTTCTACCATCGTTATTCTCCTTCTGCGGCGATTGAGCGGGGCGCGGCGCTCGTCGTTCCTCGCGACCGGCCTTACGTGTTGCCGTTCCCGTAAGACCCCTCGCCCTGCACCATTAATGATAACGACCGGGGGCGCGGCACATTCCCTTATATACTCGCCCATCCCCGCAACTTCAAGGCCAGCGGTCGTTTCGTCGGGTACTGTCAATGAAAGGTGGCTGGTTCGCCTGCTGGCGGGTAGAGGCGTGTCGTGAGGAGGGGTAGTGCCGCCAATCGGGCGATGCTGGCAGCACCGCTGCTTCAAGGGGGAGCGGGCAACGCGCACCCGTCCGCTCATTCTTCGGCCATTTCCGCTCGCGCTACAATCGCCTCACCACCACCACCTGAGTGGGCACCCGCCCATACGCCGCTTGTTCTACCTTGCCGGGGCATCGCCACGCCCGCTACAGCAGTTGCCCCGCGCAGGATACCAGCGCTGTCGGCCCTACTTTTGTCGGAATGTGTATCTTACAGCTGGCTTGACATCATTAAGTGTGAATGCTACAGCGTTTCGCAGAATTATTTAGCGGTGCCGTAGCCGCAGTGGGTGAAGTAGTGGCGGGCGTGGCGCGGCGTGACCGCAGCAAGCGCGTCGCCGAGGGCCGTCTCCAGCGCCGCCGCCGTGCGC
>JAABUV010001563.1_pt1 | contig 32910 bp, 34 predicted proteins | sample 5559971 | NCBI WGS metagenome assembly JAABUV01 (sample SAMN10711881, study PRJNA513362) | rock metagenome | isolation source: Antarctica rocks | place: Antarctica: Victoria Land, Knobhead nord | collected 2015-12-19
GCGGCGGGGGTCGGGGCGCCTGTGGCGCAGGGCTGCCGGCTCACCAGGACGAGATTGTGGCGAAGAGCGTGGGGTCCTTGCCGGTGCCCGGCTCCGGCGCGACGGGCGCGCGGTGGAACGCGCGCAGGCGGCGCGCCACGCGCTGCGCCATCAGCGGCGCGGTCATCTCCTCCGGCTTCAGCGGCCGCATCTCCAGCCATGCCTCGATGCGCCCGTTCTCGAACGTGCCCAGCACCTGCAGGCATGCCGCACGAGAGCTGCTGACATGCGTGTTGGTGTCTGTTCGAGTTGCAGCGCTCCCTGTCAGGCAAAGCCAGGGCACCAAGGGCAGGCCTGACAGCACGACTATAGGTCAAGATTTGGCCAAGCGGCTGAGGTTCCCGTACATGGCCGCTCCCTCTGTGCAGTAGCACTGTTCACTATAAACCGCGCACCCGCGCGCCAAAGCCTGCCTCGTTGAGCTGCAGCAGGATGCGCAGCTCGCGCGCGCGGTCGATCATGCGGTCCGTCTCCTCGCCAAACACGCGCACCACGACCGCGCCCAGGCCCGCCTCCTCCGGCGGCAGCACCTTCCACAGCAGGTTGGTGATGCCGCCGTCAATGACCGCATGCTGCGCCGCCGCATGCCGCGTGTCAGCTCTTGAAATGAAGCAAAGGGGGCAGCAATGGTAGTATGACGAGTCCGGGGTGTAAACCGCTTCTGCTGGCGGCCAGCATTGGGCGCAGCGCCTCCATGGCAACTCCAGGTTAACGACATAATGCGACAAAGCCGCTGCGTGAGGGGCACGGCCTGGTGCAGACCTTTATGGACGCGTGCGGCAGAGCCTTCCACCCAGGCACCAGCTCGCAGCAGATGGCCGCGACAGCCTCGGCAATCTCAGGCTCGCTCTGCTTGATGTTCACGCTTACGGGGCTTTGAGCGGGCATCCCAGTCCTGCCTCTGACTGCAGTGGCTGCTCAGACTTGCCCTGAGAGGAGCGCACTTTTGCCAGTGCCTCAGACTGAGGGCTGCAGGTAGGTTAAGCCTGCTCTCCTACTAGCAAGTCGCTAGTAGCACTGCCTGCCGCGTTCCCAGTTGACTGGCTCACCACAGGCTGATAGGTGCTGTCTTGACGGGGCAATGCAGCGCTTCATGGCCTGGCACTCGCTGCACTGGCCGGCATTGCCGCTAGGGCACTGCCGCTGCCAGCGCCGCCTGGCAAGCATGGTCCGCGCTTTTGCACTGGACGCCGGGCCCTGCCCACTCACCAGCAGCCGCTGTGCAGATGCCTGGACGCTGCCGGTGGCGGCAGGCCGCTGGTGCACTGCAGCTTCATGCTCGACTCAGCGGGGCAGGCCGTCTGGGGAGGGACACCAAGCCAGGCACGGTGCAGCGCAGCGGGGCCAACGGCAGCGGTGCACGGCTTCCGTGGAAGCGCCCGCGCTGACGGCGACCCATGCTGCCCCGGCTTCGCTCGGCGGCCGCGACGGAGGGCGCGGGGACGTCATCGCGCTGCTGCGCGAGCGGGGCCTGCTGCAGGACGTGGCCGGCGGCGAGGGGGAGCTGGCGGCGGCGGCGGCGGCGGGCCCGCTCGCGGTGCCGCCCGCGCCCGCCAGGCCACCGCCCGCGTATCACACCTGTGCGGCCCACTGGCCTGTCTGATGCGGGCAGGCCTGGCTGGCCCGGCCGCGGCGGCGGGCGCGCTCGAGGGGCCACTCGAGTCCGGGCGGTCTTGCTCCTTGCAGCGCCTGTGCGGTGCAGTGCGCTCTGGCAGCCGGGTGCCGCGCGCGGCGCGGCCGCTGTGACGAAGGCGGGAGAAGGAGGCTGTAGAGAGGACACTTGCGCTGCAGAGGCAGTAGCCAGGTGACTTGCGCCGCGGCGGCCGCGCAGGTGTACTGCGGCTTCGACCCGACCGCGGACAGCCTGCACCTGGGCCACCTGCTGGGCCTGGTCGTGCTGACCTGGTTCCGGCGCTGCGGGCACACGCCGGTCGCGCTGCTCGGCGGCGCGACCGGCCGCGTCGGCGACCCCTCGGGCGCGCCGCGGCCCCGCCCTGCACAGGCCGGGCGGGCCGGCGACACCCCGTCTCCGCCGCACCCGGGCGCTGGGCCTGCGCGCGCCCGCCACGCCGTCCTGCGGCACGTCTGGTACTGTCGGCCACCCTGGCAGTTGCGGCGCGGCTGTGCTTGCAAACGCCAGGCTGCCAAGGGCAGGCGGGCGTGAACAGCCGGGTGCGTGCGGATCGCGCACAGCGCTTGGGCGCGCGCGCGCAGGCCGCAGCGCGGAGCGGCCGGTGCTGACGGACGCGCAGATCGAGGCGAACGTGGCGGCCATCCGCGCGACGCTGGAGGACCTGCTGTCCGACCGGAACAGCGCCGGCCCGCCGCCGCGCATCCTGAACAATTTGGTGCGGGGCGCCGCAGCATCAGGTTATGGTTAGGGTAGGGTATGGCAGGTGCTCTATCCTATCGTCCTCTGTGCCGCGCGTGCCGTGCCAGGCTGCGATTTGCGCTGCACCGGCTCCCAGTGTGTCCAGGACCGCTGCCGCGCGGCGCCGCCGAGCCGGCGCGCCGCGCCGCGCCACAGGAGTGGTTTGGCGGCGTGAGCCTGCTGGGCTTCCTGCGCGACGTGGGCAAGCACGCGCGCGTGGGCACCATGCTGTCGCGCGACTCCGTGCGCTCGCGCATGGAGGCCGACAACGAGGGCATGTCCTTCACCGAGTGCGCCCCTGGGCCCGCCTGGACCTGGGCAGCATTATGGAGAATTATTGGGGTTATCATCATGCCATGACGTTGATGAGGGTACGCTGAGCTCGCACGAGCAGCAGAGCTCTGCATCGAGCGGCCGCTCAGTGGCTGCGTGCCGCGCCAGGTTCACGTACCAGCTGCTGCAGGGGTACGACTTCCTGCACATGAGCCGCGCGCATGGCGTGCGCGTGCAGGCGCGCGGCCTGCCGCTGGGTGACAGCCTCATGCCCGTTCGTGCAGGGCGGGCGGGCCTGGACAGCAAAGTGCGAGTGTGCTTTGCCGGTGACACCCATGGCAGCGGGCTTCCAGACATACTCCATACGTCCTTGCCATGCGAACAGCAGCGTGAGCAGGAGGGGACCCAGCCCGATTGCCTGCACAAACGGACCCGGCCTGATCGCCTTGAGCTGATCGGCGCCCCGGCTCATGCGTGCGCCGCTTCCGGCCGCGCAGATCGGCGGCTCGGACCAGATGGGCAACGTCTTGACGGGCCTGGACCTGATCCGGCGCCTGGGCGGCGGCGGCGGCGCGCCCTGCTTCGGGCTCACCTTCCCGCTGCTCACCAAGGCGGACGGCACCAAGATGGGCAAGAGCGCCAGCGGCGCCGTGTGGCTCTCCCCGGGTGCGGCCCGACGCGAGCGCGGTGCTTGGCGCCTTCTGCCACGCAACTGTAGTTTGCACAGCTGGTGCTGGTCAGGGCCGCGCCACCTGAAGACATAGAGTAGGGGCGTAATCAGGCTCTCCCCTGGTGCAGCGTGCCTAAGTGCCGCGGGACGGGCCTCGTGCTCACCAAATTGCACCCACAGCTGATGCCAGTCAGGAGTGCTCCATCTGCCGTGCAGCGAAGTGGCGCCCGTGCCAGGGGTCCTGCGCCGGAGCCCGCGCGTGCTGCAGCGCTGACTGAGCGGGCGGCCCTAATCCTAACCGTACCCTGTCGCCGCGTGCCCCGCGCGCGCGCGCCGCCTGCGCCAGCCGCGCCAGTGGTTGACGGGCGCGCCCACGTGAGACCGGGCGGTCATCTATTGAACCTCCCCCGCGCGCAGGCAAGCTGTCGCCGTTCCAGCTGTACCAGTTCCTGCCTCCAAAAGGTGGCCCGCCCGAGGATGGTTGATTGGCAGGCATGTGGGCTGCGGGCGCTACCGCGCGGGCCACGCGGCGGACCACTGGCGCGAGGGCGGGCACGCGTACGCGCTGGAGCTGGAGGCGCAGCGCGTCTGGGACTATGCGGCCGACGGCTACGTGCACCGCCTGATCCAGAGCAAGACCGACGGCAAGCTGGTGGAGGTGCCGCGGCCGGCGCCGCCCTCGTCCTCGCGCGCGGCGCCGCCCGCGTGCGCCCGACGCCCGCGCTGGGGGCAGGCCGCAAGGGCCTTTGCAGTCTGTCGTCCACCTCATGGTATCCGCTCCTTGCTTGGTCTAGCCTCGGGCGCGCCTCACTCGTGCAAGCACTGTCACGGTGCCAGAGCCTGCAGGAGCGCGAGTTGTCCTCTCAGCGCGAGTCGCACACGGCGTGCACCGGCGAGGGGATGCCCCGCGCGCGCAGGAGCGCCGAGGCGCCCGGGCCGGTGGACGCGGGGCTGGAGGAGGCGCTGGTGGCCAGCAAGCTGGACCACCTGGCGGCCGAGTACAGCGCCCTGCTCATGTCGCAGCTGGACGCGCAGCGCGCCTACTTCGAGGGCCTGCTCGCGCGCCAGGCCGGCGAGGCCGAGGCGTCTGCCGGCGACGCGCGCGGCGCGGCCGAGCGCGGCGCCGCGCTGGCCGACAAGGCGCGCGCCGAGGCCGCGCAGGCGGAGCGCGCGGGCCGGGCCGCCGAGCGCAAGCTGGTGCGCTGCGAGCGGCGGGGCCTGGGGCCGGACAGCTGTGGCACGCAGCGCGCTGCAGCCGCGCGGGGCGCGCGCAGGGCGAGGCGACGAAGAAGCTGGCGGAGGCGCGCGAGGAGCGCGACTTCCTGAAGGAGCTCAACGGCTCGCTGCTGCGCAACCAGGCCGAGCTGCGCCAGGGGCTGGCGGAGAACCAGGCCGCGCTGGCGCAGCACCAGGCCTCGGTGACCGACCTGAAGGAGCAGGTGCGCCGCGCGGCGGCTGCGCGCATGGCCGGCTGCCTGCATGGTTGCCGCTGGCACCGTCGCAGGAACACGCTGACCTGGCTTGCTGGAGCAGGTCCGCGACCTGATGGTGTACATCGAGGCGGGGCGGACCGTGGCCGGCAGCGGCGACCTGCAGGACGCGCAGCTGCTGCCTGTGCCGGCTGCCAAGCCGGCGCCTGTCAGGGGGAGGCGTGCGGCCAGGGGCTGAGCGGGCCGGCCTGCAGCGCCTTGCGCTCTGACTTTCTGGGCGGTTGATCGATTGTCGCAGCAGGTTTCTGCATGTCGCGCATGTTACCGTATGGCCTGCTTACAGGGCATAGTCTCACTCGGCACGCGCACCCAACCAACCTGGCGCCGCGCTGGCTTGTCGCTGTGTTACCGGACACACAGCCTCGCCGCACCCTCACCAGGCACTCTCACCAGGACGCCCGCTGCGCGGACATGCCGGCGCGCCCGGACGCGCGCAGCTCCTCCTTGAACTCGATCCGGATCTGCCAGGGGCCGAAGGCGGCGCCGTGCAGCGCGGTGCGCGCGGCCGCCGCCGCTGCGCCCGACTGGAAGTCGATGAATGCGCAGTTGGAGCGCCGCAGGAACTTCCAGCCCGTCAGCGTCCCGAAGCGCCCGAACGCCGCAACCAGCTCCTCCTCAGCGATGTCGGGGCCCACCTGCGGGTCACGCCCGCTCGCGGCGGCCCTCCACGCGGTCAAAAGCGATTTCAAGAACCCAGCCAGGCGCCTGTCTTCGCACCTGCCCGACCCACAGCGTACGCGGTCCCCCCTCCACGGCGGGCGGCTGCTGCGGCGCGCGGCCCGCGACGGGCGGCGCCAGGCCGGCGGCCGCGGCCGGCAGCGGCAGGCTGGCGACGCTGGCGAGCGCGGGCGCCGCGGGCGCGACGCTGCCCATGCGCGCGCGCAGCGCGGCGAGCGCGGGCGGGAGGAGCAGCGGCGAGGCGAAGCGCAGCAGCACGCCCGGGCGCACGCCGGACACCATGAGCACGCCCGGGCGCTGCACGCCCGCGCCGCGCAGCGTGAGCTGCACCTCCTCCTTGCCCGCGTCGCTCTGCACGCTGCCCACCCACGCGTGCACCTGCTCCTGCGGCTGCCAGCTGCGCGCGCGCCCGCGGGGGTGCGCGTCAGGTCGCCGCCCACACAACCGCTCACGTTCAGCATGCACGGCGCTGAGAGCAAGGGCGACGGGGAGCACAGGAGAGTGGGGAAACACACCCGGCCGGCGGCCGCGCCGGAGCCAGCTGCTGCTCGCAGAACTTGACCATGAGCGCGCGGCTGCCGCACGCGCTGTGGCCGCAGAACGCCTCATAGCACAGCGCGGCCTCTCTGCGCGCCGGTCTCGACAGTTTAACGAGTGCACTTGCGGGGCTGCGCGGCGGGGCGCCGCACAGGCGCGGCCGCGGGCGCACGTGATGTCCGCAAACGCGACGTAGCCTTCGCCGGCGGCGGAGCCCGGCAGCACGAGCGCGCGCTCCACGCAGCCAAACTGGGCGCACTCGGCCGCCAGCGCCGCCTCGGAGAAACGCGGCGGCAGGCCGGACAGCCACAGCGTGCCCGCGGCCACGCCGATGTCGCCGCACGGCACGGGCAGCTTGGAACCTGGCGGCCGCAGCGGACCTGTTGGACGACGCGCGGCCCCCTGGCTGTGCGCGCGCGGCAGGAGCGGAGAGGCACCTGGTGCTACGCCGGGTAGCGGCGAGGGAGGCGACCACTCCATGCTGGCGGTCGAGGGCGGAGCTGGGTCGGCGGGCGCAGGGTGCCTGCGAGCACGGGCGCGTGAGCGCAGCGGGTGCAGCAGGGCGTGCGCGCACGAGGGCAGATGGGCCCCGGCACCTGCCGGGTGAGTCCGTGTCACGCGGCGGCGAGAGCGACAGCTGCGGCGAGGGCACCTCCGCCGGCTGCCTGCTCGCGCCGGTAGTCGCATGCGCGCCCTCGGGCGCGGCGGCAGGCAGGGGCCCGGGCGAGCCGGCCGACAGTGCGGGCGCCGGCGGCGCCGCGCGGGCGCCCCCGCTCGGCGCCAGGGCCTCCAGCAGGCGGTCCAGGATCAGCGACACCTCGCCCGCCCGCCGGCCCGTCACGCCCGCTGCCACGCGCGAGGCCCGGTCAGACGGCGGCCGCGTGGACACGGTCAGCAGGCCCGCGCGCCGGCGCAGCGCACACCCGCCTTGAAGCGCACGACGGCCTCGCGCAGCCGCGCCCGCTCGCCCGGCCGCGACGCCAGCACGCTCGCGACCAGGCAGGCCTGCGCGGCCTCGCCGACCGCGCCCGCCTCGGGCCCGCGCGCCGAGAGCAGGTGGCGCGTGAGCAGGTGGCGAGCGCCGCCGCACAGCTCGCCGTGGCCCTTCCTCAGCGCGGCCAGGCAGGCGGCGAGCACGGCGTGCGGGCAGGCGCGGAAGGCGGCCTCCAGCGCGGCCACGATGCAGACGGCCTCGCTGTCCGGCGGCGGCGCCCAGGGCTGCGCGCCGTCCATGCTGCCGGCCGCGTCCGCCACTGCCTTGACCCTGCTGCCGTCGTGCACACGCTGCGACCGCCTGCGCGGCCGCGCCGCGTCGGCGGCCCTGCGCGCGGCGGGCGGGCGAGGGGCGGAGCGGGCGGGCGGGCGAGGGGCGGCGCGGCCGCACCGCAGCAGGTGCTCGGCTGCCCGGGCGACCAGCTCGTCCGCTCTTTGCTGCGCGGCCGCGGCGCACAGGCGGCCCAGGCCCTGCAGCGCGTCGCGCCGCGCAGCGGCCTCCACGGCCGCCGGCTCGCCCGCCCGGGGCTCCCGCGCCAGCAGCTTGACGAGCGCATCCAGCGTCGCGCCGAGCTTGGCCGGGAAGTCCCGGCCCCGCTTGGCGAGCAGGCGCGCGGCGATGCGGCGCGCTGCGCTGCAGCTGTCTGCGCGATGGCACCAGTGCGGCTTGGCGCAGCGCTCTCAACTCAGTCACATCGCAGACGGCGCAGGCGACGCAAGGGAACACGCGCGCCTGCGGCCGCCGCAAGCGTGTGCTGGTAAGCGGCGTCCGCTGCGGCGCTCGCGTCCCCGCCATGGCTGGTGAGCACATCAAAGCTGCTCACCAGCCGCTTGATGGCTGCACGGCTCGCCTCCTTTCTGGGCGCTGCCTCAGCAGTGGCCGCCGAGGGCGCGGGGCGCTTGTGAGGGCGGCTGGCGGGCCGCGCGTCTGCCTTGCGTTTGCGGTGTGCGCCGCGCTCATCGCTGCCGCTTCCCATCCTGCTGGCACGCACCTAACATGTGAGCGAGCTTGCTCTGGCTCCACAGAGTCCTTCCTACCTCAGCAGGCTCCTTGCAGACTGGTTGTGGTGCATCAGGCTAGGTCTGAGTGGCAGGCACGCTGATCGTGCAGGTCTCTGTTGAGACTTGCACAGTCTCAACATGTAGCTGAGCTCTGAAGCTGAGGATTTTGAGCGGTGTTGGCCATTTGTCTGTGAATGAGCAGCCATAGCATGGCTTCTTCTGGCAAGATCAAGCACGAGCCTTGATTGGACGCTCGTCAAGAAGGGGCGCGGTCCTTGGCGGCACAAGTTGACGCCTGAACGTCGGGCAGCTAGGCGCATACGTACAGCGAGCGAGCGCACCAGGGGCTTGGCACCCTCAGGGACAGGTTGGGGGAGGTGCGGTGTCCGCGCGTCACGCGCAGGCGCAACGCACTGCTCGCCCAAGTGTGCTGCGACCGCACAGCGCGGCACGCAGAACGCTGTCGGCGCCCTCTCCTACAGCAGCTTTTCCTTGCAGCCCAGGGCGGTGCGTCCCGCATAGCCGAGCTCTATGACAGCTGTGCGCTAACCCGTTGGCAAGATGTCTGTTTTCATGCATGCGCCGCATGCATGTTTCCAGAATAAGAGAGGAGCGCATGGCTGGGTCAGGGTGGATGTTGGTGTGGATTTTACACCTGTGCCAGCCACCTAGGGCCGCCCTGCCCATGCGGCCACGCCCCCACACGGGGGCTGCCGGGGCATGCTGTGGCCGCGCTGCCACAGTGCACAGCAGTCGCTATCACTGTGCAAATTGACGCATTGACATGTGCAAGTTGCACTCTCCCCAGTCCACGAGACATCCCTCACTGCACGTACTACCAAGCAAAGCACATGTTCACAGCAAGCAAAACCAGCACCAGGCAGGTGCGCCTGAACCCCAAACCCTGGCACCAGCACTCGCGCTGCTTGCCCGCGGCCTGGGCGCGCGTGGTGGCTGCCTCGCGCTGCGCCTTAATGCAGGCGGCCTCCGCGGCCGCCCAGCCGGCCTCGGCAACGGCCAGCTGGCCGCCCAGCTTGGCGTTCAGCGCGCGGATGGCCTTCTCATGCTTGGCGCCCAGCGCCGCCTGCTCGTCCTCCAGGTCCAGCAGGCGCAGCAGCAGGTTGTCGCGCAGGGGGCGCGCGGCCTGGCGCGGCGCGCGCGTCAGCTGGCGTGACTGTGGGCACTGCGCCAAGCGGTGCGCGTGCAGCGCAAGTGCTCATCGACTTGCATACAAGCTCTGTGTGGCTTTCTCCACAACACGCTTGCTTTGCATGTTACGAGTGTATAGAGCCAAGCAGACCCGCAGCTGGGTTGAGCGGCGCTTACAGGTGTACGCGCGATGCAGGAGGTGAAAGCGAGCAGAGGCACCGGGGGCTGAGCGCACCGCGGGCTTGGGGGCGTCGGCGGCGGGGCGCGCGTGCGCCGAGGCGGGCTTGGGCTGTGCCAGATCGGCGGCGCGGCGCGGGCGCGCGCTCGGCCGGCGCGGCATGTGGGCGGCAGCGCGCAGGGTCAGCGCGCGCTGGCCGTCGCTGCTGGCACCGCCGCGCCATGTGCGGAACTCGACCTCTGCTCCAGCGAGGAGCATGCCGAGCGCCCAGGCGGCGGCCCCGGCGCCGGCCGAGCTCGCTGCGGCCAGGCGCCAAGCCGGCCACCAGGCAGCCGATGCGGCGGCGCGCGCCACGAGCGGGACGGCCGAGGCCGCAGCGCCGACGACGTCCAGCGTCGCGGCGGCGGCGGCGCGCGCGGCCGCGGCGCTCAGGCGCCCGGCAGTGCCTGCCGTGCGGGCTTTCAGTCCGCAGCTGAACCATTATGAGAGGCTGGGTGCCACACTACATTCTCGGTTGCAACGGCAAGTGCAGGCTATGCTGCACGCCGCTGGAGAAGGCTGCACCTGTGGGCGCAGGTGTCGAGGACCCCGCCGCACAGGGCGGCCAGCAGCGGGCGGTCGCAGCGCCTGGCATCACCTCCAGTGGCCAGCATCTTAGACATGACGTTGCCCATCGTGCCTGTCGCCGCGCACGGCACGAGTCAGCGCAGAGGGTAAGCAGATGCGCTTGCAAACACGCGGCTCGGCTCTGTTTACGATCTGTCACGCATCCTTCCGTGGTGGCCTGCGCAACCCAGACCAGCGCACAGCACGTTCAGACACAGGTGCCAGGGGTGGTGCGTGACAAGGCCAGGAGAGGCGCCAGGAGCCCCGCGCTGCCCCCATGCCTCAGATCATCGCCCAAACGGACTTTGCACGGCCGGCCCAGGCTGCCCGCGGCGAGCCCGCGCGGCCCGGCAGGCTGCTCAGCAGGCCGGCGTCAGTGCGCCAGGTGCTTGAAACATCACGGTCCGGTGTCGCCCCCCATCGCAAGCACAGTTCCCGCTGCCACTACCCTGTGCAAGTGGAGCACTCCGGCCTTTCGTGTCCCCCTGCAAGACGTGAGCCTGCCACTTCAAGGCGGTACACCGGGCGTTCACACGACATCTTGGGCTGCACGGGCCCTGTTGCTAGCCACATGCAGCCTGCGGCAGGGAGCGCCATGCACTGCAACCACACGCACGCGTGAGCGAGACGGATGCGCTCACCTCAGCACGGGCGTCTGTCGCAAAGATGCACAGGGCGAGGGTGCACGCGGGGCGCGCGCACAGCCTCGGCTCCGGTGACAGCAGCCAATAGCTCTGCTTAACGGTGCAGAAGCCACACGCAGGAGACACCTATATTTCTGGGCCGCATCTCTACAGGCAAAAAGCTGTGAGGTGCTCTTCCGGTGTGGCAGCCCTAGCCCTACAGGTTCTACAGCTCAAAGCTGCGTTTTCAAAGCATGTGCGTGGCAGGGCTTTTGCAAGCCCTTCCTGGGCCTTGCCAGTGCACTTGGCAAAGGCAATTTGCCAGCGGCTGAGCTGCCTCTGCCGGGATCTATCTTATCGAGTGCTGAATTTCATTGGCATCTCTGCTTCTCATAGGTTAAAAAGAAGGGCCCATAGTTTGCTGTGGCACCGTGACAGCGTTGCCCCTTTCCTCCACATTTGTGTCAGGAAGGCAATGCCGACAGGGACCGTGCTCATCACTGGTGGGAGCGGATACTTGGTATGCGTGGTCCAAGCAGCTTGCCTGCTTGTGGTGTGCAGAGTGCTTGAAAGTCTCAGCTGCAGCCTGCGCGGATCCCGCGCCGCAGGGGCAGTTCCTGGTGGAGGACTTGTGTCGAGAAGGATACAGGGTGGGCTTCACGCACTTCTCCAGCGCCGCGCCGGCGCTGGCGGGCGGCGCCACAGCACACCCGGTGGACCTGGCCTCCGGCGCTGGGCTGGCCGAGTGCCTGCGCGCCCTGGGGCCGCTGCGCGCCGTGGTGAACTGCGCGGCGATGTCCTCGCTCGCGGCCTGCGAGCGCGACCCTGCGGCGGCACGGTGCGCGCCTCCCGCCCGCTCAGCGCAGCCGACGGGAGTCGCGCCGCGCACGAGACCGGAGCCAACCCAGCGCGCCCTGGCGGCAGTGCGGTCAACGTGCCGGACACGCTGCTGGCCGCGCTGGAGGAGCATGCCGCGGGCGCGGGCGGGCGGCCGCTGCTCATCCAGCTGTCCAGCGACCAGGTGTATGCTGGCACCAAGGCGTGGTGGGCTGAGGAGGACGCGTGCGCGCCGGTGAACGCGTACGGCCGCACCAAGGCGGAGGCCGAGGCCGCCATCCAGGTGGCCGCACGGTGCCGGCAGCGCCCCGGCACGCCGCTGCACGCCCTCTGCTGCTGAGCCGCGCCGGAGCGCAGAGGCGCTGGCCGGAGCACTGCATCCTGCGCAGCAGCATCATCTACGGCCCGCAGTGCCCCACGCCGGTGCCGCGCACGCTGTTCCTGCAGTTCATCGACCACGCGCTTGTGGAGGGAGCGACCACAACGTTCTTCGACGATGAGTTCAGGTGTCCGGTCTGGGTGGACGACATAAAGGTGTGCCGCTCACAGTGGCCTCGTGTGCAGTCAGGACGCTGGCCTGCATGGGCTCACGGCGCTGCGCGCGAGTGCAGGCGGTCGTGCGCGTGCTCATTTCTGGCGAACGTGAGCCCCTGAAGCACAGGTGGGCGGCGCCCGCCTGTCCCTGCAGGCGACCTGGCGACGTGCACGTGCGTGCCCGCTTGAGGGAGACCGTGAACTCGCAGGGTGCTGAACATGGGCGGCCCCGCGCGGCTGAGCCGGGTAGACATGGCGCGCACGGTGGCCGCCACATGGGGCAGGAGCCCCGCCGCCATTCAGCCGGCGCCAGCGGCGAGTGTCTGCCGCGGCGTGAGCGCGCCGGCAGACATCTCGATGCGCATCGAGCGGCTGGAGGCTGCGCTGGGCGTGCGCACGACCGCGCTCGCGGACGCGCTGGCGCGGATACCCACGGCGCCGTCCGGCGCCCTGCCCAGCTGCAGCCTGCGGCAGGCGCAGTGAGCGCGCGCCTTGCGCTGCCGTGACAGGGCGCCAGCAGTGCGGCATGCGCCGCGCGCTGTGGGCTCTGCTCTATGCGTTGAACGCTGGCATGTTTCCCTTAGCACACTCACAGAGGGCTCTGCCTCTGGGGCTTGATGTTGAGGTCAATCAAGTCCACACCTGTACACAAGTTTACACTGGTTTACACTGGGCTACACATAAGAGTGAAGACCAGGATCCAGCACACACCGACGTGTGAAGTCTAGTCTAAGCTTGCAGTGAACAGTTGTTTCGAACACCGCTTCAAGTCAAGCGCGAGTGGAGCGCAGCGGGAGCGGTGCCGCTGTGGAGCCGCCAGCAGGGGCGCCACTTGAGCATAGATGGGGCCTGTCGAACACGCTGAGCCAGCTCAGACTCAGCGCGGCGCCCCTCTGAAGCTGCGAGGAAGGCACAGCTTCCAGGCAAAGCGGCGCGCCGAGGCGCTCGCAAGGCAGCGAGATGCACGCGGCGACCTCGCCGACCACATCCGCCGCCTGTCCTGCGCAGCCCTGGCAGGCGACGTCGAGGAAGTGCCCAGGGCGCGGTCACTGTCCAGCGAGCAGCCTGACGTCAACGTGCGGCGCAGCATGCTGACCAGCTCGCGACCAGGTTGCAGAGCCGGCCCCCGAGCCGTCCGGCAGCGCAGCGGCAAGCGGCATGGACGTCGACCGGGCTGGCCGCCGCCTGCGCGGCAGCGACGCCAACGCCGAGAGCACGCGCGCATACTACGCGCGGCAGCTCATGCAGCCAGAGTGGCTCATTGAGGCTCCTCCCGACCTTGCGGACGAGTGGTGCGCCTGGCCCCCACTTAACTCACTGCCGCGACAGGCCAGCAGATGTTGCCACCAGTCTGCTCACACAGTGTGCATGCACGGCTGGCAGGTATGTGCTGCCGCGGCCAGAGGGCCAGCGCTGCCTGGTGGTGGCCGGCGAGGGCCGCACGGTGAGCCGCACGCGCGCCGGCCGCCTGCTGCGCACCTTCCCGTCGGCGCTGCCCGGCGGCGCGCGCGGCGGCGCCGACGCCGCGGGCGGCCCCTGCATCCTGGACTGCGTGTTCCACGAGCCGGACGGCGCGTACTATGTGCAGGACCTCATGTGCTGGAAGGGCTACGCGCTGTACGACTGCAGCGCCGAGTTCCGCCTGTTTTGGCTGGCGAGCAAGCTGGGCGAGAGCGGCGCCGGCGCGCCGCCCGGCCCGCGCCACCGCTTTCCCTTCCTGCCCGTCGCCGCCTTCGCCTGCGACCCCGGTGCGCCGCCCGCGCCGGCGCGGGGCGCAGCCGCTGCCCGTCCTGCTGTGGCGGCGCGCCTCGGCCGCGCTCCCCACCGGCCCTGTCGGCATGCGCGGCGTGCTGCCGCGCGAGCAGGCGGCCTGCATGCAGCTCTGCGCGGCGCGGTGCCCTTTGTGCGCGACGGCGTCGCGCTGCTGCACAAGGAGGGCCATTACGCGCTGGGCGCAACGCCGCTGGCGCTGCTGTGGAAGGACGCGCGCTGCTCGCGCTTCCACCTGGACACCGACGCGGCCGGCGCGGTGCCCGCGCTGCAGCCGGTGACGCTGCAGTGCCTGCCGGGCGGCGCGGTGGGCACCGGCGACGAGCGGCCTGTCGCGCTCGGGCGGGTGCCCGAGGCAGCCGCGCAGCAGCTGGGCGAGCGGCTCAGGCGCGCCACCGCCCTGCCATTGGCATGGAAGACTGAGGGGCATTATAGGTCTGGCTGCAGCCAGATGCGGCCACTGCGGGAAGCAGGCAAAAAGAGTGCACGACCGGCGCATGTCTTAGCAGGGGCGCTGCAGCATGCATGCGCCCTGCAGGCGAGCTGGCGGGTTGGGGCACAGCCTGTGCGGCAGCCAGGCGGGCAGCGGACCCAAGCACACCTGCCGCACAGGCCGGGGCGGCTGCTGCGCTTTGCGCTGGCGGGTGGGGGGCTGGACATGGGGCCGGACGGCTGCCCCACTGGCGCAGACCTGCGCTATGAGGGCCCCGCCAACCAGCGCCGCGCCAAGGCAGACACGCTGAGCAAGGTGCGCCTCAACGTCTTCTTTCGAGCCTTGCGCCTCTCGGTGCACCGCTGACGTTGCCAGGCACATTGCTTATATTGCCAAGAGGCGGTGCTGACGCGACCGAGCCGCTGCCCCAGCTGCTCTTCCAGTACCGCGCGCGCGTGCGGCCGGGGCTGACGCTCGAGCAGCTGCTGGAGGAGGAGGCCGGCGAGCGCGGCTCTGACGACGTGCAGCAGATGCACCAGGACGCTCCCGGCGCCTGCCCAGCGGCGCCGGCAGAAGCCATGACGCTCGATGTCAAGTGACATGTCCTGCAGTGACAGCTTGTGTTCGGTCCAGTGAACAAGATGCACTGCATGACATGCATGCGCAGCTCAAGCTCTGGTGAGCGGTGCGCCTGCTTGCCAGCGACTCGTATGTGCATGCGAGATTATATGCTGAAGCGTCGGGGTCATGCAGCAAGCCCCTGAACGCATACCACGACATGCGTTGTGCAGGCTGAGACATGCACACAAAGATGGTGCTCTGTGCAAAGTGTGCCTTGCACAGACACAGCGTGTCGGCCTGAACCCTGGCACGCTGGACTGGAAGGTCGGCGGTGGGTCTGAGCGCCGTGCACTGCAGCACGAACCTGCCAAGAGTGTGCCTAACGTCACCTGGTCCAGACTGTGCCCTGCCTGCCTGCTTGCCGTCGCGCGCCCGCAGATGCACTATACCCACTATAGGTGCATTGTCTGCTCGGGTCGCACGTGTCAGCAAGGGGCTCAGAACGGCATGACGCTGCGTCACATCTAGGGTCCCGCCTCCTATATAGGATATCTGGCTAGAATCTCCCAGCATCTTGCCATCTCCTCCTGCGACAGCGATGTGAAGGCTGCTCCAGCAAATGCGTGGGGCCTTGCTGCCTGTGTGTTCCGCGCAGCCGCGTGCCGACCATAGTCCTGCCAATGCCGCGCCCAGCGAATAGAGACGGCTGTCTGGGAGGAGCAGGGGCCGTGCACATGAAAGTGGCACAGCACTGCGTGCAAGTAGCGGCCCGTGCTGCGCAGGCCGACCTGGGCATGCAGAACAACTCTGACCCCGGGACGCAGCGGCCCTCCGCGAGCCTGCCAGCAGTTGACGCGCTTGGGTATGACCTGGGCCGGTATCAGCAGGTGCGCGGGCGGGGGGGGGTGCCGCAGAGGCTGCTTGTTTATCCAAAACCCTTGCGTTGCACATGGCGCATTGCCCGCTTCGAGGCCTCACCAGCCTCGCCTTGCGTGAGGCGTGCCTCACAAGCGCGCGCCTGCCCTGCGCGCAGACGGGCGTGCTCGGCCAGGGCACGTTTGGCGTGGTGGTCCGAGCAGTGGACCCGGACATGAGCCCGGACTGCCCTGTGGAGGTGGCGATAAAGCTGCTGCCGCGCGGCGAAGTGCTGAAGAACTTCAAAACGTATGTGGCGCGCGAGATTCTGCACCAGTCGTGCTTGGAGCATCCGTTCATCGTGTCCATCAAGGAGGCGCGCACTGCTGCCCCTTGCGGCTATCGCAGAACAGGGCGCCCCTGGGCGCCTGGGCCCCGCGCTGCCGACGCGGCCGCTGAGCGCGCCGCCCCGCTCCGCAGGTGTTCCTGACGCGCACCCACCTTGCCATCGCGATGGAGTATGCTCCCGGCGGCGACCTGTTCCGCTACGTGCTGCGGCACAAGGCCGCGCGGCTCGCAGAGGCCCAGGCCCGCTGGATTTTCCAGCAGCTCGTCATAGGCCTGGACTTCTGCCACCGCAGCGTACGCCCGCGCCCAGACCGCATGCCCAAAGCTTGCGCGCGGCTGCCTGCGCTTGACGCGTGCACGTGGTCTGGACTGGCACGCCTCCGTGTGGGGGCGTGCGGAGGCGCGCGAGCGGGCCACTGAGGTACAGGCGCGCGCGGCAGGGCGTCGCCAACCGCGACCTGAAGCTGGAGAACATGCTGCTGGACCGGGACGGCCAAGACGGCACGCGGCCTTTGCTGAAGATCTGCGACTTCGGTTACTCCAAGCACGAGATGAACTCGAGCGCCAAGACGGGCGTGGGCACGCCCATCTACATGGCGCCTGAGATCATCCACGGCGGCAACCGGTACGACGCAAAGGTGCGCGCGCACAATGCTTGTTCGCGTCACAGCCTGGCATGGTCAGGCGCACGCATGCTGCACAAAGCCCAGGCGCGCGGCTACATGGGGTCAAGGCCATGCAACCTCCCTCCTGCGCGTTCGCGCCTCGGCCTTACCTTGCGGCCTCACCTTGCGGCCTCACCTTGTCGCCTCTGCAGGCGGCGGACTTGTGGAGTGTGGGCGTGATCCTCTTCGCCATGCTGATTGGGCGCTACCCCTTCAGCCAGCGCGAAAGCAATGTCGCCAGCAACATCGTCAGCGCCACGTACTCGCTGCCCGACGACGTGCAGGCGCGCGGCCTGCCAGCCACTTGCTTTGGCCGCTCAGACGCCAGCCGGTGCATGCGGGCACGGGCATGCGTTCCAGCGCAGCTTCGGTCTCAAGCTCGGCGCCGGTGCACTGCGGGGCCGCGCCACTGAGGTGTCTGCTGCGGCGCTGTTCACCTGTGCGCTGCGGGGTCGGTGGGCCCTGAGGCGGCGCGCGCGCCCGGCGCGCAGGTGTCCGCGCCGTGCCGCGACCTGCTCGCGCGGCTGCTGGTGGCCGACCCCGGCGAGCGCATGACCATGGCGGAGATCAAGGTGCACTCGTGGTTCCTGGAGGACCTGCCCGACGGCGCGCTCGCGATGAACGACTGGTACCTGCAGTCCCGCCCCGTCCACGACCAGGCGCGGCGCCCGCGCCCGCGCCCCGCTCCTGCCAGGCCTGTTCGCGCCCGGCGACCAGCCGCGCCGCCAACCGCGCGCTTATGCATGCGCAATAGTTGCGTGAGCCGCATGGCAACTACCTGTCAGAGAGGGCGCGGGCTCCGACGATGGCCCGGCCACGCTGAGGGGCGGCGCGGGGCGGCGCGCAGTACCAGGGCATGGTCGAGGCGATGGTGGAGGCGGCGCAGCTGCCCGGCATGCCGGGCGAGCCGCTGCTCTTTGTTGAGCTGTGAGGCTGCGCGCCCGGCCGCGCTGCGCCTGCGGCGACGGCGGCGCGCCGGCGCCGCAGGGTCCCGTGTTGCACAGCACTGCAGCACTTTGTTGCTGGGCCTTCCTGTCAGGTGTGTCAGCTGTAGCGGCGACGAAGTTTTGTTCTTGGGCTGAGGTGCGGGTTTGAGCCGGCGTGTCTCCTCCCCTCTGCATGGTTGAGACTGCGCGCAATGTCCGCTGCCAGGCGAGCAGCACCCTCGGCGGCAGTGCACACCGCACTGACCTGGCTGGGTTTCATGCCCCGCCTGGCTGGACGCGTGCTGTGGAGTTGCGGGGACGCGCGCCGGCTGCAACAGGCACCGACTGCTAGCATTTTCGCGGTCTGTGGAGAGCCGTGTCTGGGCCGGCGAGCGGGGTGCTGAAGAGCTCTGCTCAGCGTGTGGTGACGCCAGGTTGTTTTCTTCCCCGTGTGAGGGCAAGAGGCATGGCCGTCGTGCAAGACTGTTGTAGAGCGAGCATGGTTTGTTCAACTAGAATGCCCGCATCAGGGCGGGCCAGTGTCTTTGGTGCAGACAGGTGCAAGGAAGCGGGTGGAGTCGTTGGGCGGACACCAGAGTGTGTGCGTCACTTGCGTGGCCATGCCTTTGGCTGCCGCCTGTCCTGCGGTGAGCCCCGCAGCTGTTCTGGCCATTCTCTGGGTCAGGGTCGTGAGTGAGAGATTTTCCGACGTTGTGGTAGGTTTGGTGACAGGCTCATGTTCTGCTAGCTCAAGGTCTCTGTTGCAGTCGTGTTTGGCGCAGCTACTTGATTATCACATCCTGCCTGCGCCTCCCATTTGCTTGGGGGTGTTTAAGGCTGCCCATGTGCAGGGGCGCGCTGCGGACCATCGCGGGGGACTGTGGTTTAGGTGATCTTCGTGTTGACCCGCAATGCTTAGGGCGGCCGGCGCATCGGTGCGGTTTCTTGGGGCTCCTGCCACTGCTCTGTCACACAACGACCCTGTAATATTATGCCATGCGGAGATCATGCCTTCTGAGGACAATGTTAGCGGCCACTTTGCACAGATGACAAGCTCTGCTGGCCATGTGATAACGCGACACAGCTGTCTCTTTCAACACTGCTCAGTCGACAGGCAAACAACAGCAGACACGCACACACCAGACATGACGGACTATGACGCGCCGCGACCGCGGCCTCGGCCCCGCGCGCCCGCGCGCCCGCCCCCTCTCCGCCTGTCCCCCGCGCCACGCCCCGCTTGCCCGCGCCCGCTAGCCCGCGGGCCGCCCGCGTGACCGCCCCGCCCGCCGCCGCGCGCCTTGCCGCCCACGCCCCGGCCGCGCCTGGCGGGCGGGCCAGCGCCGTCGTCGTCCGCCGCCCGCCGCCCGCCCCGCCCCGCCTGCCGCTCCGCCAGCTTGGCCTTCTGCCGGCGCTCCTTGCGGACCTGCCGCGCCAGGATAGGGTTAGGATAGTACCCTACCCTGCCCTACCCTGTCACGCCCCACGACCATGCGCCGCGTTCGCGCCCCTGCACGCCATCACCAGCACGGGCACGACGACAGCGCGCTCAGGCTCGCGCGCTCAAGCAACATCGCCAGGTGAGCACCAAGCAGGGCGGCAGCCACCTGGTCGGGCGTCTTGAGCTCCCTGGGCGCCTCGGCGTTGGCGCGCTCCGCCTTGGCGGGGTTCTGCCACCCGCGGCCGCCCTTGAGGAACCTGTGCGCCCGCCATGGCCCGCTCAGCCGCGCTGCTTTCTGCGCGGAGGTGCACGTCCGCGGGCGTGTCCCGTCGCTGCACAGCGGCTGCCCGGGCGCGGGGCCGGGGAAGGGTGGCGCCTGTGACACACACCACAGCCTGCCAGAGACGCGCACACTGCATGCGCTCAGGAAACTCCCGCGCTCTGTGGCATCCTTTGCTGCAATGAGTGCCCCCCATACTCACGGACCCCCCGTACACGCAAGTGCAAGCACGCATCCATCTGCAAAGACGGCACCCTCCAACCTCACGCCCACATCGAGTGCTGCAGGCGGGCCAGCAAGGGCGAGGCGGCGCGCCGCGCGGCCAGGTCGCCGGCCGGCTGCGCGCGCGGGTCCTCGATGTCGCCGGGCGCGGCCACACGCAGCTGCGTGGCGCGCGCCCAGCGCTCGTACACGCCGGTCGGCTGCGCCTTGCCGCCGACGAGCGCGCCGCTCTCAACGCGCTGCCGCTTGCCCGCCTTCAGCCGCTCGCCCGGCTGCAGCTGCACGTACGCGCGCTTGCGCTTGTCCCAGTGGAAGCGCCGCTGCTGCGACGCCATGCCCGCCTGCGCGCCGCAGCTTGCCGCCATCATCGTGCCGCGTGAGGCCCTGCCCGCCGGCACGCGACGACTCCACGCGCCCTCCCTGACATCGTCCGCGGGCTTCAACATGTCTGACAACCTGCGTGCTTTGCCTGCTCCTGGCACCCCCTCACCATGGGTCACAGCGCAGCGTGCGTCAGCCGGCTCGGCGCTGACAGGACAGCAGTAACGAGCACCCCCGCTTCGCGGCGTTGACATATTAACGAGGTGGAAGAGCGCGCCTCGTCGTCGGCCATGAGGTCCAGCACGGCGCCGGCGAGCGCGCGGTCGGAGCCGCCGCGCACGGAGAAGCCCTCCTCCTGGTGCCGGTCCGCGCGCGCGGCCGGCACAAAGTAGTCGCCGTCGCGGAAGCGCCCGCTGCAGCCCGGCCCGTCGCCCATCAGCGCGGCCTCCGTCGCGCGCCGCCGCTGCTCCTCCAGCGCGCCGGCGCCCTCGCCGCCGGGCGCGCCGCCGGCGCCGCCGGCCGTGTCCGCGCCGGCCGCCTCGGACGCCGCCAGGTTGCGCGCCTCGCGCTTCGTGGCCTGCCGCCGGGCGCGCCGCCGCTGAGCCGCGCGCGGGCGCGAGCGCTCCTGCGGCCGCGCCAGGCCCCTCGCGCAGGTCCAGCGCCTTGCCGCACACGTGGGTGGCGCCCTGCGCAGACCCTGCACGCGCTGTCCCGCGCTCGTGGCCCCGCACCGCAGCGTGCGCGCCTGTGCGCCCCAGGTGCGCTGCCATGGAGGGGCCCGGCGGCGCGCGCGCCGGGCGGGGCGCCGCGCCTGGATCGCGCCGTCGTGCGTGCCGCGCTTGAGCCGCATGACCTCCAGGAACATCTGCGGGCCGCCGCGCCCGGACGCGCCGGTGCCGCCGTCGCCGGTGCGCGCGGGCGCGACCTCGGCCTCCAGCACGGTCGCCGCGGGCCGGTACGCGCGCAGCTTCGCCGCGATGTCCACCAGCTCGCCCTGCCGCCGCAATGCTTTTTTATAGATGTGCAATATTGCCAAGTTTGGAAGAGAGTAAGTTCGTGAAGTGGCTCCGAAAGCCCCCGATCATGACCCGCCATGCTCATGCTGAGGAGTGACGCATGCTGCCGCGCCGCGCCTGGCATCCTACATACCGTGTGAGGGACCGCCTCTGCTTCGCCCCCGCCCAGACCTGCCGTGTCGGGCGGCGCAGCACACGGACCTGATGCTTACACTCGGCATGGCAAGCAGCTCGAGAAGCCTGCGCAGGCGGCGCTGCACTGTCCTGGCCCTCGACACGCTTTGCTGCACAGTGCGCGACCGGGGCCCCGGACCCAGGGCATGGACCCTATTATGACCCGGCGGGCATGCATACGCCACCGCAGCACACACGCACCGATGTCAACGCATGCGGGGCGGCACGCGCCGCGCACCTGCGCCTCCGCGCTCGGCAGCGCCGACGCGGGCACCGCGGCGGCGAGCAGCGGGTGTACGCCGCCGGGCGGCAGCGCGCGCGTGCGCGCGACCGACTCGGCCGCCGCGCCCGGCCGCGTGCGGCGGTAGAGGCCCCACGCGTTGGCGCACGACCGCCGCAGCGCCTGCAGCTCCGGCGAGGCGGCCACCAGCGCGGTCACGCGTTCCACCGCGCCCTCCAGCACGGCCTGCGCGCGCACCACGGCAGCGGGTCTGCTGGCAGCGGCACACGGTGCTGGACATCAGGCCGGGTGGTGGTGCACGCACGCGCGCTGGTGGCCACCGGGGTTGCCGCAGCTGAGAGCCACCAGGCGCGCCCCATGCACAGCCAGCCCCCGGGGTGCGCCGCGCGCCGACGCCGGCCTGCCAGCGCGGCACTCCCGCCTGGCAGCGCATGCGGCGCAGGGTGGCAGCGCTTCGGGCGAGCGCGCCCCTGCGCCTGCGACGGCGCGCGCACGGCGCCGCGGCCGCCGGGCGGCGCGCGGCGCCGGCGCGGCGGGGGGCGCGCGCCTGCGGGACGCCGCCGTAGATGGACGCGCCGCCGTCGAGCGTCGCCGCCATGGCGGCCGCCGCGCCGAGCGCCTGCTCGGGCGCCGGCCGCAGCGGCCGCGACAGGAAGAGGTGCAGGTCCAGCAGGTAGGGCAGCTCCTCGCGCGTCAGCAGCGCGTACGCGGTGCCGGACCGCCCTGCGCACAGAGGGTTAGGGTAGGGCAGCGCGGTCGCGGTCGGCCGCGCCGGGCGCGGCGCTTGCACCCCCGAGGATCTGCACTGCGGTCAAGAGGGACCCGAAAGCGCCCTGACTGCCGCCCGACCACCGCTGCGTGCTCCATGTGCAGGCTCTCGCGGCCTGCGCACAGCCTCAGCACATGCCGCCGGCTGCTCACGAGCAGCGCAAAACGGTCCCTCCCGCCGCACCGACAGCATGTGAGCAGGCCACGCGACCCCGCAGCACTCGATATGCGCGGCCGGTCCGTGTGACTGAGGGCAAGCGCGCGGGGCGGACCCGCGCGCGCCGCGCGGCCGGCGCGGTGCACGAACAGCTTGGGCTTGGCCGGGAAGTCGAAGTTGATGACGTTGTCCAGCAGCGGGATGTCCAGGCCGCGCGCGGCCACGTCGGTCACCACCAGCACGCTCACGCGGCCCGCGCGGAACTTGCCGATGTGGATCCGCCGCGCCGCCTGCTCGTCCATGCCTCCGTGAGCCCGCCCCGCAAGACAGCCGCGCGCGCGCTGCGAGCGCAGCAGGGCCAGGACAGGCGGGCGCGCGGACGGCCGCATCTGGCAGGAAGCGGCGGGCCGCGCCTGGTCCATCTGGCCGTACACGCATGCGCTCTGCAGCCCGGCCAGCCCGAGCAGCGTGTGCAGGTACTCCACGTGGTGCCGCGTGGCCGCGAACACCAGCGTGGGCGACGCCGGCGGCACCACCTCGCGCAGCAGCCAGAGCAGCGCCGCGTCCTTGTCCTCGTGCCTGCGCGCCGGCCGCGGCGCGCGCATCAGATTAGGGTAGGGGTATACAGGGCGCACTGCAGGTTATCCGCGCGCGCTCCAGCGCCAAATGGCGCGGCCCGCCGTCGCAGGACCCGGCGGCAGCAGCGGCGGCCCAGCGGCGCGCCTACGTGATCACCAGCGCACACGCTGCGGCTTGGCGGCATGCAGCGCGCAGCATGCACGCGCTCACGCCGCAGTGCCATGTAGGCGGGCTGCTGACGCGCCCGCGGCCCCGCGCCCCGCGCGCACCGCAGCGTCGCGAAGCAGAGGCGCAGGTCCGGCGACAGCTTGGTGTCGGCGTCCAGGCGCACAAAGGCGGGGTCCTTGAGCCCCGCGCGCGCAAACTCGGCCAGCGCGGCCGGCAGCGTGGCCGAGAACAGCAGCGTCTGGCGGCCCTCGCTCATCTGCGCCAGCACCTGCGCCGGCAGCGGGGCACATCAGGACCAACACAGCCCGGAAGGCTCTCCCGGAAGGCTCTCTCGAAAGGTTTCCGCTATACGCAGCGCAACGCGCAGCAGCTCCGCAACCGCGCGCCACTCCAGCCAACCACGCATGCAAAGCGGCCTGTTAATGCACGACCGACCGCTTCTGCGCAGGGCGCGGCGCCCGGGCGGCGCGCGCTGGCCAGGGGCCGGGCGGCGCACCGCGCGGATCTGGTCCGCAAAGCCCATCTCGAACAGGCGGTCGGCCTCGTCGAATACGCAGTACTGCACCGTGCGCAGGCTCAGGCCCTCCACCTCCGTCAGCAGGTGCACCAGGCGCCCTGCGCGGCAGGAGCGCGCTCAGCCAGCGCACGCCCTCCGGCCGCGCGCACACGCGCCCTGTTTCGGCATCCAGGCCAGCCGTACACGCGTGGGCACGGCTCACATACACATGACACAATCTCTCGCATTAGCCACGCTGCAGAGGCGCAGCCACATGGGCTGGTGCTGGGTCGGCCGCGCGCCCGGCGTCGCGACGATGATGTCCGGGTTGGCGGCCAGCTCGGCAAACTGCGCCTCCATCGAGTCGCCGCCGACCAGCACGGCGGTACGCAGGTCGGTGTAGCGCCCCAGCTCCTTCACCACCTTGTGCGTCTGCAGCGCCAGCTCGCGCGTCGGCGCGAGCACGACCGCGCGCGCGCCCGCGCGCACGGAGTGCGCGCGAAGCCTGCGCCGCCGGCGCCGCGCGGCGTCAGCCGCCGGCCGGGGAGCGCGCGCCATTTTCACAACGGGAATCGAGGGATACGCTCACAGCACCCGCCTGCCAGGTGCGGCGCGGGCGCGTGCGGCCCCGAGTGCAGCGGCTCGCTCGAGTGACCAGCCCAGCAGCGCCGGCGGCTGCGAGGCCGGCTGTTGGCGCTGCCGGGCGCGGCGCCCGGCGCACGGGCCGCACCTCTCCAGCAGCGGCACGACAAAGGCGGCCGTCTTGCCGGAGCCAGTGCGCGCCATGCCCACCACGTCCTGCCCCGACAGCGCCAGCGGCAGCGCGCGGCGCTGGATGGGGGTCGGCAGGCGGTAGCCCTTGCGCTTGATGCCACGCAGTATTGCCGCGCTCAGGCCCATCGTCTCTGCGCCCGCGCCAGCGCTCGTACGGCACTGCCAGTCTGGGTGGCTGTAGCACCAAGGTACAGGGCGGCTGAAGCACCAAGGCCAGGCACGCACCGAAGCTGCCGGGCTTCAGCTTGCGCTTCTTCTCGCGCTCCTGCTTCAGGCGGCGCCCGCCGAGCGGCGCGTCGTCCTCCCAGCCAAAGTCCACGGTCCGCTCCGCCGTGGCGGGGCCCGCGTCCCCTCCCCCTGGCGCTTCCATCCCAGGTTCTCAACTGGTGCACGGCTCGGCAAGCGGCGCAGACCACCTCTACACTTCAGCGCCAAGCCAGGACAGGTCCCGCTTACAGCCGCTCCCGCTAACAGCCGCAAGCCCAGGTAGGCGCCAGGGGCCACGCTGCCTGCAAAGCTACCGTCGGCACAGTGCTGCGCCTCGCTGTGTGCTGCGCTAGCCCTGTAGGGTCCAAGGTGTCGAGTTCTCGTCCCGGCTCCCCGCCTTCCTGACTCGCTCCTGGATGTCAGGGAGGCGGCAGGGCCTTGCGCAAGGTGCTGCTGCTTGGCGCGCCTGCTGGGCACAAGGGGCGCCGTGCCTGGCCGCTGGTGAGGACTCTACTGCCTTTCTTTCTTATTGCTGTGTTGGCTTGCAAGCAAGCAAGACTTCTTGTGAGGCGTGTATGTCACAAAGTGTGGGGCATGCTGCTGACCTGCTGCTCTCCGCACACAGCAGCTCCTGACTTGAGCACCGCGGGTGCGCCTCGCAGAGCGGTCTGGCACCTCGGTACCGTGGCGGGTCAGCAGAGCGTGCCTGCACGCGGAGCAGGTCGATTCTCAGCCGGCAGAGGAGCAGGAGCTGGACGGCGACGCATTTGCGCCCAGGCGACGCGACAAGGTCTTTGTGGACAAGGCAAGTCTCTGGTGCCAGTCGTAAGCACTTGGCAGCGTCCTCCCACAGCCTGCCACACTCCCTTCTGTCGGCGCTGGCGCCCAGCGCGAGGCCCTGTGCAGGCGCGCCTGGTGGTGGCCGCGGGCGACGGCGGGTCCGGGTGCGTGAGCCTGTGGAAAAGCGCGGGCAAGGGCAAGTTCCAGCCCGCGGACGGCGGCAGCGGCGGCCGCGGCGGCGACGTCCTGGTCCAGGCCTGCCCCCGGTGCGGCGCCCCGCCGCGCGCCCGCCGCGCCTGGCTCTGCGCTGGCGCAACCTGGACAGCTCTCGGCGGCGCTGCCGCTCTGCCTCCTCCTGCGCTGCTCTCGCCTGTGCTGCGCGGAGCTCCCAAAGCTCAGGCTGCGTTCTCAGCCGCCTGTCGTCCGCGGGTGTGCCCTGGCGGCCCCGCACCCCAGCGCGGCGGCCTGACACCGAGCCCGCGCGCACCGCCAGCACGCGGAGCCTGCAGGCGCTGCAGCACCTGCAGCGCGCGGCGCCCGGCCAGCGCGGGCGCAAGCAGCGCAAGGTCGGCGTGCGTGGCGCCGACTGCGTGCTGCGCGTGCCGCTCGGCACCGTCGTGTTCCGGCGGCCGGCGGCGCCCGCGTGCGCCGAGACCGCCTGGCAGCAGTCGTTCCTGCAGGCGCTCGCGCCGTCGGGCGCCCCGCGTGCCGCGCCGCACGCGCCCGGCGCCGTGGACGACGAAAGCGGTAATGGCGGTGCCGAACACGACACCGACGACGCGGGCTGGGGCGGCGCGAGCGCGGGCGCCGCCGGCGCGGCGGAGGAGCGCGTCGCGGACCTGGTGTCGGCCGGGGAGTGCGTCACGGTCGCGCGCGGCGGCGAGGGCGGCCGCGGCAACGCCGCCTTCCGCTCCCGCCGCAACAGGCGCGCCCCGCGGCGGCCCGCGCGCCTGCATGAAAGGTCTAGGGTAGGGCTCATCCGCGGCGCTGCGCCCGAGTGTGCCGCCGCAGCCCCATGCCTTAGCAGCCCTAGCTGGCTGAAACAGGCTTTTCACCTAGCACGCCTGGGTGCGCCAAAGGGCGCGCGAACTTGGAGCCTTTCCATGACCACAGTATGCATGCGTGCGTGCGTGGCAGCGAGTCTGAGTGGCGCTGCGGCGCGCTGCGCAGGCCGGCGTCACGGGAGTGCGAGGCAGGCCAGCCGGGCGAGCGGGTGGAGCTGCGCCTGGAGCTCAAGGTGCTGGCGGACGTGGGGCTTGTCGGCGCGCCCAACGCCGGGAAGAGGCTGCTGCGCTCGCTGTCTGCTGCGCAGCCTGCGGTGCGCCTCTGTGGCTGAAGCGCGTCCTGACAGGGAGACCCGACTTTTGCATGCACACGTGATGCAGGGCGTGCCGCTCCGCACTTGTGCGGTCGAGGCCGCGCAGTCCCCGTCCGCTGCATGGCACCGTTCTGCGCGCCTGCTGTTCTGGCAGCGCTCCAGCGCCCGCCTGCAGCGAGCTGGCACAATGCCTGCAGGTGCTCAATGCGCCCTCCCCTAACCCTACACTGACGGCGCCACGCAGGTGGGCGCGTACCCGTTCACGACGCTGCGGCCGCAGCTGGGCGCGCTGCGCGCGGATGGGCCCGCCGCCGGCACGGTCGTCGTGGCCGACATCCCGGGCCTGGTCGCCGGCGCGTCGGCCAACCGCGGCCTGGGCCACGACTTCTTGCGCCACGTGGAGCGCACGCGGCTGCTTGCGTACGTGGTGGACCTGGCCGGCGGCCTGCACGGCGACGACGGGCCGCGCGCCTGGGACCAGCTGGCCATGCTGCAGGTGCTCGCCTGAGCCAGAACTGCGCGCCCTGCTCGTCCAGGGGCTCCGGGGTGCAGCGTGTGCTGCTGTATCCGTGCGGCGCCCCCCTCCATTGCCCAGCACCGCCTGCATGGGCGGGCACCTCCTTGCGGTCGCTCAGGTGCTGGTCCACCAGGTCCTGCGCGTAGGGCGTCATACCCTGGTCATACCCTACTCCATAGTTGCGCCAAAGACAGCGGCGGCCGGCCGGCAGGAGGAGCTGCGGCAGTTCTCGCCGGCGCTGCTGGCACGCCCGGCGCTGGTGGTCGCGAACAAGGTCGACCTGTGGCCGGGGGGGCGTGGGCGGGCGGCCACGCTGGCCGCGCTGCGCCGGCGCACGCGCCTGCCGGTGCTCGCCGTGTCGGCGCAGCGGCGGACGGGGACCGAGGCGCTGCGCGCCTGCCTGCTGGGCTGCCGGCACCCAGCGCTCGCGCCGGCCGGCGGCGCTGCGGCGCCCGCGCACTGCCTGGGGCACTGCTCAGGTGATGGGCCGGAGGTGGGAGGGTGGCCTGCGTCAGAAGGCTTGAGTGAATGATTCTGCTTCCCAGTCCTCATCGTCGTCATGTGTGATCGATGATGACATGTGTACACCCTGGCCCTTATGAGAGTGGCAGCTTGGCGGGTTTCCAGGCCTAGGTCAAAGCTGCCGCTCCTGGCTGCCCATGTTCAGCGTGTTGCGCAGGACAAAGTGTTATCAGACGCACCTCCGTAGTCTGTGCTCCAGCCTCGGCGCCATGACTGGTTTCTACGACGAAATCTATACGTCTGATGGAACGCTGAAGTTCTATGTAAAGGGCGAGTGGAGGACATCAAAGAGCGGCAAGACCGTGAGTGCCGCGCGGCTCCCAAGAGCTTGACTGCCTTGCTTCATGCTGTCTAGGGAAAGCATCTTAATAAGCGATGGTCCATCGCAGTGTCCAGCTAGCCCGGCTGTGCTCAACCACAGTGCACAAGGCGTGCATGGTCGCGCAGGTGTCAAACTGGAACCCCTCGACGAATGAGGCCGCATACAAAGTGCAAGGTGATCCCTGGGCGTGCGCTGGCTGCCCCGTCCAGCAGTCCCGCGCCTCTCGCACCAGCCACCGGCCGTTACTGATGCGAGCGGCGGTGCGTGCGCGCCAGCCTGCACCACCCAGGAGGTCGATGAAGCGTTCGAGAGCGCGCGGGGAGCACAGCGCAGCTGGGCCCGGCTGCCGCTGTGGAAGCGGGCAGAGTACCTGCACAAGGTGCCACCCGCGCCCGCCTGCGTGTGGCGTCAACCCACTGCGGCGCACGGTGTGACACAGCTATTATGGCGCCGGCGTGGACGCGCGTGGCGCCGTCCAAACTTTCCGGGGACGCTCAGGTGGATGACCTCATGAAGAACAACGCTCAGCCGATCGCGGACTGCCTGGTCAAGGAGGTGCGATGAGTTCGTGCACGGCGCACAACCTGCCTTGCAGCCGAGCCCCTGGCAGCGGCTGGTGACACGCCAGCCTCTTGAGGCTGGGGCGCCTCACGCGGAACGGCTTCCGCTGCCCTGGGGCCGCCGAGGGGCGTGCTGTTTCGCTTTGCCGCCTCGCCTCCGCGCCAGGCGGCGGCGGCGCTGAGCCGCGCCTTCGTGCACCTGGCAGCGCACACACCCGGCAGCGGCCGGGAAGGTCCTGTGGAGCGCGGCACGGCTGCCCCTCCAGCGCGGCTCCCACGCAGCCCGCTGCGTCTGAGCGCGCGCGGCGGGCTGTCCATGCAGCCCGCTGCGCCCGAGCGCGCGCGGCGCTGAGCGTGTACTAACCCTATCCCTATAACCTAATCTGTGCCACCGGCGCCAGGTGGCCAAGGGCGCCAAGGACTCGCTGACGGAGGTCATCCGCTCGGGCGACCTGGCGGGCTACACGGCGGAGGAGGGCGTGCGCTGGCTGGGCGAGGGCAAGCTGCTGCTCTCCGACTCGTTCCCGGGCCAGGAGCGCAGCAAGCTGTGCCTGGCGCAGAAGGTGCCGCTGGGCGTCGTGCTCTGCATCCCGCCCTTCAACTACCCGTGCGCGCCCCCCGCCCGCCCCCCGCGCGCCCTCTTCCCAGGCGCTTGCTGTGGCGCGCCCGCGCGCGCGCTCCTGCCCCGCGTCTCGAATAAGCAGGGATGCGGAGGCTCGGACGGCGGCGCGCGGCGGCCTGCCTGCAGCATGCCCGAGTCTGACGCCCACTGCTCGGCGAAAGGGGCCGGATGGGGTTACCCTACCCCTGAGGCGGGCGGCTGCGCGCGCAGCGTCAACCTGGCCATCTCCAAGGTCGCGCCGGCGCTGATGGCGGGCAACACGGTGGTGCTCAAGCCGCCGACGCAGGGCGCGGCGGCCGCCGCGCACATGGTGCAGTGCTTCGCAAAGGCAGGGCTGCCGCCGGGCGTGGTGAGCTACGTGACGGGCAAGGGCAGCGAGATTGGCGACTACCTGACTACGCACCCGCTGGTCAACTGCGTATCGTTCACCGGCGGCGACACCGGCATTGCCATCTGCAAGAAGTCCGGCATGGTGCGACCTGACCCTCACCCTAAGCCTGCCTGCGCACCGGCCGCGCGTTGCACCCTCGCGCCCCCGATGCCTCGCGCGCCCGCCCCGCCGCGGCGCGCCCCGCCGCCGCGCTCCGTGAGCGCGTGCCCAGAGCGCCTGCGGCCGCCTGCCGCTGGCCGGGGCGCCGGCGCGCGACGCGCGCGCGCGCGCGGCGGCAGGTGCCGGTGCAGATGGAGCTGGGCGGCAAGGACGCGTGCATCGTGTGCGAGGACGCCGACCTGGCGCTCGCGGCGGCCAACATCGTCAAGGGCGGCTTCTCCTACTCCGGCCAGCGCTGCACCGCGGTCAAGCTGGTGCCGCCCGCCCCGGGGCGCGGCTCTCCCGGGCCAGAAAGAATACAATGCACGCATGTCCTGCAGGTGTAGCAAAGGTGTGTGCTTTGGTTGGCAGGTCGTCCGCGCGAGACTGCGCGCCATGCCGCTGACACCATGCAGGGACGTGGCAGAGCCGTATCGTGCACGAGCGCATGTGCACGAGCAGCGGGCACGGACTGCCAGGTCCGCACTGGGGTGGCGCCCACGGGGCCGGCGCGCGGCAGGTGCTGGTCATGGAGAGCGTGGCGGACGAGCTGGTGGCCAAGGTCAAGGCGGCGGTGGACAAACTGAGCGTCGGGCGGCCCGAGGCGCCCCCCCGACCAGCCCCCCTTAGCACAGCTCCATGCACCGCTCCTGGCGTTGCCTGGGTGTCCTGTGTCGAGAGTCCCAGCTCCTGTGTTTGGTTTGGCAGGGGGCTGGCGTTTCCAAGCTCAGAATGCGATGAGGGCCTGCCTGTGTGCACCCGACCGGGTACCCGCGGAGCGCGCGAGCGGGCGCGCGCGCGTGCAGGACAACGCGTCCATCACGCCGGTCATCAGCAAGAGCAGCGCGGACTTCATCGAGGGCCTGGTCAAGAACGCGGAGGACAAGGGCGCCAAGCTGCTGCAGCCGTACAAGCGCGAGGGCAACCTGATCTGGCCCGTGCTGGTGGACCATGTCACTCGGGCGCGCTCCCGGGGCCCCGTCAAATGGAAAGTGGCATCACTCGAGTCAACCCTCCATAGTAGCGCAGCAAATGTGTTTTATGTTGATCATAGCCCGGGGCGCGCGCGCGGGCCGCCGGCCTGCATCGCAGCATCACTTCGCAATGTATGCGCCGAGCGCCCTAAGCGGCGCGTTTGCTGCGGGCGGACCGCCCTGCGGCCGACGGGCGCCTGACCTGGCGGCCGCGGCGCAGGACATGCGGCTGGCGTGGGAGGAGCCGTTCGGCCCGATCGTGCCCGTGGTGCGCGTCCCCGCACGCGCGCTCCTGGCAATTGTTGTCGCGCAGTGGCGCTCGGCGTGAGAGCTGCGGTCCTGTTGGCTGCCTTGCATGCCCAGGCGCGCATGCAAGCGCATGCGGCAGCCCTTAGTGCGCCACGCGGCCGCAGGTCCGCGTGAAGACCGTCGAGGAGGCTGTCGACCACTGCAACGCAAACAACCTTGCGCTGCAGGTGGCCGCCCGGCGCCAGCCCCAGCCGCATGTCTGCCCGCTGCGTAGGCTGTACGCTTGGGCCAGGGGTCGTCTGTCCTCCGCTCCGCCTTGCCTTGCAGTGACCATGACGCCAGCGCCGCCGCGCGCAGGGCTGCGTGTTCACGCGCGACGTGGATGCGGCGATCGCGATCAGTGACGCCATGGAGACCGGCACGGTGCAGGTCAACGGCGCGCCGGCGCGCGGTGCGCCCGCCGCGCCCTCGCGCACGCCCTCGACCCGCGCGCCGCCACCGGACTGCAGCGTGGCGGCCCGCTGCAAGCAGGGGGCCGGAGGCGCCCGGCACCTGCAGGCGCATGGAGGCGCCCCGCCGCTCGTGCGGAGCTGATGGCGCGGACGTGGTTCGGGCAAACCCTGCGGCCGACGCCGGGGGTTTCGGCCGGCGGCGCAGGCCCGGACCACTTCCCCTTCCAGGGCTTCCGCGATTCCGGCATGGGCTCGCAGGGCATCAAGAACAGCCTGGTCATGATGACCAAGGACAAGACCACGGCGCGCGCCCGCCTGCCTCGCACACGCGGCGCGCGCGCACGCGCTGTTTGGTGATGCGACGCCGTCGGCACCGCCAACAATATATCTTTTCATCTGTGTTTTAATTAGTCAGGAGCTCTCCTCCCACGGCGATTGATCGAAGTCCCGAATGGTGAAATGCGCATGCATGCCCGAGACAGGCGCTGACGTGCCCGCCGGGCGGCGCCGCGCGCAGGTGATCAACCTGTCGAAGCCGTCGTACACCATGGGCTAGGCCGGCGCTGCGGCCGCCGTCGCAAATTCTTTTCTAGCCTGCTGCAGAGGCGAGCCAGCCTCGTTGGTAGTTGCGTGTCTGCTGCTTAAGCTGAGGCGTCTGTGCGCGTAGCTGCGCGCCTTGAGCACATGCTCGAGTTGCTGATTAGATCAAATGCAGGTTGCGAGGTTGAGCCCCGTGTCTGCCTCACGTGGGCGCTTTTGTGTGTTGTTCATTGGCGCTCTTGTGTAAGAGGCCCCTGGCAAACCTCGCCGCGGCATGGTATTACCCTTGACGCAGCCTCATGTTTTCTTCACAGCTTTGCTTCGACAGAGGCATGGAAGTAATAGCTAAAAGTCATCTGGTTGGGGCAAATGTAAGCAGGCTCCGCACACCAGAGCCTGAGAGGAGTGCCATCCATGTGTTGCAAGTCCGAGGGAATGGCATAACAATCACATGTGTGCTGTGCAAAGTTTGAAAAGCAAGGGGCTTGAGACACATGCATGACATGCATGTCATGTATCATACAGCCTCCCAAACAACACCAGGGCAGTCCGCTCGCCCATGGTTAGCGCACTGAAGCGCTTGCAGGAGGAGCTTGCAGCTCTTAAGGCTGCGCTGCCGGACAGCTTTGAGGTCGCGAGAGGCGGGGGGAGAGTGGTTGTCACCTTCCATGCGGACGCACCACCTGAAGCCAGCAGCGTGGACATAGACAGGCTGACAGTTGCGGTTGCGGTAGAAAAGGGCGCTGTCGATGACGGCCTGACCGCGGCCGAGCGACGGCAGCATGTCCACGTCCAGCTGCCTGATGCTGCGCTCCCGTCAGCACTCTCCACGGCCATTGCGAGCGACCTGCAGCGGCGCTGGCAGCGTGAAACTGAACAGGCTGGTGCGGCTGGTGAGAGTGCAGTGCACTTGAGACATTGCAGCGCGTCTTCTGCGCTTGTATTTCTTGCATTTTGTGTGTCCATAAGGTGCATCTTTCAGATGGGTTGCAGCAGCTGAGAAAGTGCCTGCGCGCTGCAGGTGCGGGCGGCAGCCTGCGCCTGCGATACATCTATGATGAGGCCGTGTCGTCCTTCAAGGACCTCGTCTTCAGCCAGCCCCAGCTGCTGGAGGCGTATGAGAGCACGGACGCGCACGGCGCCACA
>JAABUV010001564.1_pt1 | contig 32908 bp, 33 predicted proteins | sample 5559971 | NCBI WGS metagenome assembly JAABUV01 (sample SAMN10711881, study PRJNA513362) | rock metagenome | isolation source: Antarctica rocks | place: Antarctica: Victoria Land, Knobhead nord | collected 2015-12-19
TAGCTGTTCAGAGGTTTGAGTGCGCTCATCCTGACGCCGCTGAGGCGCATGCAGCCCACAAACTGCTTTGCTTCCCGCCTCTATTTGTGGTGGGACAGTGACCCTTTGAGGACTGTCTAGCCTATCTTTATCTGTGCTCTCACGCAGAGGATTCGAGGCAATTTGCATCTGCAGGTGTGCATGCACGTGCCATGATATGCATGAGGACTTGTCACTGAGAAGGCTAGTTTGGCACTTCTCCCATCTGCAGCCTTAAGGCAGCCATGCATGGTGGTGTCATTGGGGGTAGCCCCAGGGAGGGACCAGGGAGGAGTGCTCATGCAGCGAGTACTTTACATGGCGCAAGCCATCACGTCAACAGCGGTGCTGTGCTTGCACGTCGCAGACAAACCTCTTGCGAGCGCATTATATCTCAAGGAGCAACAGACACCTGCTCACCATCCTATGCTCAGGTGACCCTTGTGATACAAGACACGGGCCCACAGATCCCCTCACCCAACAAAACCAACACTCATGCGTTTGTAGCTGGCTGTACGCCATGCTCCCCACCACAGGCACAGGCGCTCAGGCCCGACCTGTGCCCGCCCGCCCAGGCCTGCTGGCGCCTCCGCGGCCGCCCGCCTGGCGCGGCCGCTTAGCAGGCCGCCCTGGGCCGGCCTCATCCGCCTCCGGCCCCGGCGCCGGCCGGCGCTTTTTCGGCTTGTTCCGCTGCATCGCCGCCGGGTTGGGCGGCTTCTTGTGCCGCTTGGGCTTCGGACCCTTCTTCGCCTCGGGCGGCGCACGTGGCGCGCCCGCGCCGCCCGCGCCGGCGCCCCGCCGCAGCGCCTTCCCGACATCGAGCACGTGGCCCAGCAGCGCGCCCGGCGGCGCGCCCGCGCCGGGGCTGCGGCTCGCGCCGTCGGCCTGCACGGCGCCCCAGGCGGCGGCGGCCGTGCCGCGCCCGGCCGCCGGCGCCGGCGCCGGCGCCACCCGCTCGGCCGCGGCCAGCCGCGCGCGCAGCGTGGCGGCCGCTGCGCGAAACTGCTTCTGCACGCGCGCGATGGCGTACGACCCGGCGCCGATGTCCTTGCCTGCGCCGCGCCGGCAGGCTGCGCGTCAGCAAAGAGGGTACACTTTGTGGCGGCAGGCGCAGCCCTGGCTGCTAGCAGCAGCACCGCAGAAATCCCACCATCGCCGCCCTATAGGCGCCCTATAGGCGCCTTAGCTAGGGCACTACGTGCAAGGTCCATTTACAACGAGCCCTTCGAGTTGTGCAACATGCAAGGCCATGCGAATGCTGCGACGGGCGCGACGCCCTCCTGACACAATGCGCGTGTGCTGAGCAGCAGCGGCGTGTGTGTTGGCCTGGCTGCAGCAGGGCGCGGCCTCACCGGGCTCCTGCGGGTCCTCGACCGCCAGCAGCCACGGCCGGCCGGCCGTGCGCCAGGCCTTTGGCTTGGCCACGACGCCGCCCCGGCGCACGCTCACCTGCAACCAGGGATAGGTCAGGTAACGCCCGGCACACCGACCAGAGCACCTTGCATACTCGCTGCCTCGCAGGCGGCCTCCATTTCGCCGCGCAGGCGCGCAAGCAGACGGATCGCCTCACATCGCTACAGGCAGGCTCGCCATGATCTCCTGCATACTGCACATGGCACATGGCGCCTTCCTGCAGGAGTGGGCTGAGCGGCGGCCGCGTTGCGCTGTGCGCCCGCACGCTGGTCCGGGCGCTCGGGCGCAGCGCTGTCCAGACTCTGCCCGCGATGGCGCAGGGCACATCCCGGCGCACCGCCTGGCGCTCGTAGTCAAACTGCCGCCCGAAGCGCTCCAGGAAGCCCACCAGGGCGTGGCCCAGGTCCACCTGGCCGCCGCCGCCGCCGCCGCTGCCGCCGCCGCTGCCGCCGCCGCCGCTGCCGGCCGGCCCCGGCAGCACCGGCCAGGCGGGCGCGGCGCGCTCGGCCTGCAGGTGCGCCAGCGCCAGCAGCGCGGCCGAGTACCTGCGCGCGCCCGGCGCGCGGCTGGGGCGGGGCGCGCGGTCGCCGTGCTTGTGGCCAGGAGCATGCTTGGGGCTGCCGCGCTCCTGGCCCGTTAGCACGGCCTCTTCAGGGGCCGCGCCCGATCTGGCAGCGGCATCCAAGCTCTTGCAGCCACATCCGTGCACATGTGGGCGCGCTGCCGAGCAGCAGGGCTCGCCCAGGCGCTGCTGATCCCTGTGCGGCTTTTGGAAGCGCCGCCTGTGCTACCCACCGCGACTCAAGCTCCGGCAGGGAGCGGCCGGCGGCAGACAGGGGCGCACGAGCTGAGGCCGCCCTTGAAGACCTCGTTAAGCCGCCACTGCTTGAGCAGCGCCTTGACGACGAGCACGAGCGGCCGCAGCGCGGGCACCGCGGCCGCCGCGCCGGCCACCCACGCGACCGCCGCCGCGCCGTTCGCGACGCCCAGGCTAATGTCCACGGCCACGCTGCGGCCGCCGCCGCCGCCGCCGCCGCCGCCGCCGCGCGCGCCCGCCAGCCGGCATTTGATGATGGGCACGCGCGCGTTGCCGATCAGCAGCGGCGCGCCGGCTAGCACGCCACGGCCGGCCAGCCGGCCGAGCAGCGCGGTGAGCAGGCCGCGCAGGCGCTCGCGCTCGGGCCGCTCGAAGCCCGTGCCGGGCCGCGCGAGGTGCGCGCCCACGCCCAGCACCACCACGTCCAGGTCCGAGTTCTGCAGCGCGCATCATCAACGGTGGAAAGAATAGATTGAGTAATTGCCGATCTGAGAAAAGAATGCGTGCACGCACGGCCGCGCTCACTCTCTGTGCGCATGGCGCGCCGCATGTGCGCATGTTTCACCGCTGACAAAGGGCTGCGGCCGGGGCGCCCGTGCAAACCAGAGCAATGTGCTGCACGCAGCGGCGGCGGCCCCGCTGCTGCGACATTGACATTGAACCCGTCATCCAGGCGCTGCAGCGTGGCCAGCCTGCTTCTCATCAATGCCACGTCATGCACCTGTTTCCTCACGCAAGCACACGGCGGGCAGCCAACCACCACGCTCCTTTTGCAGCTCTTCCAAGCATGGCAAAAGCGCGGCCGCACCGGCAGCGCCAGCCCCGTCGCCTGGCTGCCGAAGAGCACGGTGCGGCTGCCCGGCCACAGCTCGCCGGCGGCCGCGCCGACGTGCCACAGCGCCTCGCGCACCAGCGCGGCCTCCTGCGCCGTCGGCGCGGCCGCCTCGGCGAAGGCAAGCACCTCGCCGTGCAGCGCGGACATGCGCGGCGCGGGCGGCGCGCCGCGGCTTGCGGGCCCGCTCGCCGCCTGCGGCACCGCAGCGCGCTGGCCGCCGCCCCGCTGCAGCCCTTCCGCGCCCGGGCGCGGCCGCAGCGCCGGGCCCGCGCCGTTCCGGCAGGCGGCGGCCGCCCGTGCGCCGTGCGCCTCGCCCAGCGCCACCGCACTCGGGTGCGCCGGAAGGGCTACGCCGCCGGCCTGTGCATGCTCCGCGGTCTGTGGCGGCCGCGGCGGCTCCGCCGCGGCCGCGCTCGCCTGTATGTCTGCATATGCTGGCACGGCCGAGCTGGCCAGCACATCCACGCCGCCGGCGCCGGCGCTCGGGCGGTCCTCGAACACGGGCAGGAGCCGCGGGGCGGAGCTGGGCGCCGCGCCGGCCCCTGCTGCGGCAAGCGGGGGCACGCTGGGGTCCAGACCCTGAAGTCTGGTCACGCCCAGCTCGTCCATGGCCGCCGCTGCCGCATCGGCCGCACCCCGCGGCCGTTCTGCAGGGCGCGCCGCCGCCATGGCTGCGCCAGTCTGACCGCTGGCCGCTGCCCGCTGGGGCTGCTGAGGAGCGCGGCCCGCATCGCATCGCCCCGCAGCCGCTGCAGCAGACTGCTGGTGCTGGGAGCACGTGCATGGCTCTTGACACACGCGCTTGGGCGCCAGCAAATCAGCGCCGTCCGCCACCTGAAATAACACGTCACGGCATCAGTGTATCTGCCGGCGCATGGTAGGAAATCACAGGACCAGCGTTCTGGCACTGAATTTTGTATAGATCACCAAGACATGCAGGCCAGCAGCTAGAGCCTCGTTAACTCCACATTGCCCAACAGAAGCAAGGAATGAGGACGCAGCACACCCCAACATGCACGTGCAGCTCCTGCAAGACCGTATCTCACATGAGGCGGGCAGTCCAACGAGCCGGCCAACGCGAATCAGCCAGCAGATCGCACCGCGTCGTCGCCCGAGCGCGCAATGGCCGCGCCCCGCGCCGGCCGCAGCCTGTGCAGCGCGTCCAGCGCGGCGGCGGCCTGCTTGCGCTTGGGCGGCTTGCGCGCGCGCAGGCGCAGCAGCTCCCCAGGCGCGCCGGCGCCCAGGGCCTCCTCCAGCAGCGCGCCCTCCTGCCCGCCCGCCGGGCGGCCGTCACGCCCTACCTACCTCCATACCCTACCCAACCTCCCGCCGTTACGCTGGGCACACTCTTGCATAGGCGCTGACTGGGTGTTGCTGCCATGTTCCTCCTCGCCCGGTCGTCAGCATAAGTTCTTGTTCAGGCCGCCCGGCGATAGGTGCATACTTACAGAGTATGCAACACAGCAACGGCGCGCAGTGGGGCCCTCGTGTCTGAGTCAGCGGACCGACTCCGAATCAACACTGTCTGGCAAGGTACCCAGGACAGGGTGAGTCAAGCTGCCAGGACAATAAGCTGCTAGGGCCGGCAATGAGCTGCCCGGCGCGCAGGATTACGCAAAATCACCTGCACCAGCTCCGCGATGACGTCGTCCAGCTCGCCGGGCTGCGGGTCGCAGCCGCCCCGCGCGAGGCCGACCCAGGCCTGGCACAGCGCGCGCGTAGCGCCCGGGCGGTCCTGCGGCGCTGCTACCGCTGAGGTGGGGAGACAGCAGGATGCCGCCTGCTCGCATTCGCCTGCTTCTGGACAGTATCTGCGGTACATGCACTGCCGGGCACCCACGAAAGGAGGAAGGCGGCCCGTTTCCTGCAACACATGGCGCTTGTGCGCTTGAAAGCACTGATTCATAAGGCATGGAGAGCGCTCTCAGGTCGCACGGCGGCGCTCTGCCTCCAAAACCAGCGCCAAAAAAATCCTGTGGGGGTGCGGCAGGGCGCGGCCGCGCGCCTGGAGCGCTGCGACGGCCGCGAGCACCAGCGCGATGGCGGGGTCAGCGCCCGCGCCGCGCCCCGCCGCCGCGCCGCGTCCCGCGTCCGCCGCCGCGCTCACAGGCCCGCCGCCGCCGCACGCGCGCGTCCCAGCCGCGACCCTCACGCAGCGCGGCGCGCCGGCAGCGCAACCGCCCGGCGCCGCGGGCGCAGCGCCGGCGGCCGCGGCGGGGCCCGGCCCGCGGCCCGGCGCCGGCGCCGCCGCCGGCCCCGCGCCGGCGGGCAGCGGCAGCAGCGCGGCCAGCGCGGCCGCCACGGCCGCCTCACCCGGCAGCGCGCCGGGCGCGAGCGCGAGCCGGTCCAGGCGCGCGGCGGCCCAGGCGGCAGCGGGCGGGCAGTCGGCGCCGCCCGCCGGCAGCGCACGCGCCTGCAGCGCGCCGGCGCGCAGCAGCTCCGCCAGCGCGCCGCGCACGCGGCGCGCGTGCAGCGCGCCCGGCGCGCGCCAGGCCAGGTAGGCGGCTACCTCGGCGCCGCCCGCCACGCCCGCGCCGTCCAGGCGGCCGGCCGCGCCGAGCAGGGCGACCTGCGTGCGCGCCCCCGCTCACCGCCCGCCGGCGCCGCGCCCGTGGCTCCCGCCGACGCCTGCCATGCTTTGAAGGCACCCCTGGTTTGTCATCATGCATTGCAGGCGCTGTGGCAGCGTGAGTGCGCTCGCGAAGAAATACGAGCCGGCAGGGAGCGGCGACGCCTCTGGCTCTTGTCAGCTGCACGCAGTAGGCACGGGCCCCGCAATATTGACTCAAGCCAAGGAGGCGCGCCCGCCGCACCTTCAGCGCCCTGTGCACCGCGCCGGCCTCCTCGCGCTCCAGCGCGTCGCGCTTGCGCTTGGCCGAGCCGGACGCCGCCAGCGCGCCCAGCGGCGCGGCTGGCAGCGGCGCGGCGGGCGGCGGCGCGCCCGCCGCGGCGTGCGCCGCGGCCGGCGCCGCGCCGGGCGCCCCCGCGCCCTCGAAGAGCATCTGCACGGGCGCGGCGCGCGCCGGGCGCCTCAGCACCACCGCGGCCGCGCCGCCTCTCGGAGGAAGGGGCTGCAGTATTCCTCCTGGGGCATCCGCACGTGAGCACTCTGCCGCCGCTGTGTCGCTGGATACGCGGCGGCGGGTGGCGGTTCCTGTGGTGGTGCGCGCGCCGGGCGGCGCGGCGGACCTTGGAGATGGCGGCGAGGATGCCGCGCCGCAGCGCCGGCTCGGCCGCCGGACTGGCGTCCGGGTGCAGCAGCGCGTCCACCAGGCGCGGCAGCACCTGCGCCCGGCCAGCGACCGGATCAAGCAAGGAGCGTCAACAATGTGCTTTAACTGTGGTCGTTCCGGCGCCAGGTGGGTGCGGTGCAGCACCTATGCCTACCCCAGCGACCAGGTCGGGCAGAAGCCTGTGACAGATTTTCAACAAAACTCACTTAAAGGCCGCCAGCCAGATGTGTGCAGTGCTTAGGCACAGAGCCTGTACAGCAGCGCACTCTGCCAAGAGACGGGCAGGACGCCAGGCACGCCGCGCTTGCATGTGGGGGCACGCTGCAAAAGGATGCCCGCCCAAGCAGACGCATGGAGCGCGTCAGCAGCCTGGGCGGCAGGTGGGCGACGCGCCGCGCTACACATGGCACCGCTTTTAGGACGGCGGCTCGGGTCAAGCGCCGGCAGCCTGCGCACCGTGTCGGCCGCGCCGCGGTCGGGCCCGCTCGCGTCCCAGGACGGCACGAGCAGCAGGCTGTCGCGCTCGCCGGGCGCGGCCTTCCACGCCTCGTCGTCGACCAGCGTCACGCCGCCCGCGCCCGCGCCAAAGTGCCCGCGCAGCGGCTTGACCGTGTCGTGCGCCTCGCCGCCTGCCGCGATGTGGTCCTGCGCCGCATCCCCCGCCTTTTTAGTAAGCGTAGCACCGAGAAGCAAGCGCGGACGTTTGCAAGGTGCGCCCAGCGGCTCGCGGCTCGCGTCAGGCAGCCCCCCCGGACGAGCCCATGGGCGCCCCTGCTTGCCTGTCAGCTGTGGCATGCACTGCCAGATTCGTTCAGCCAAGGCCGTTCCCAGCGCTGGGCGGGGCGGCCCGGGCGGCGGGCGCGGGAGCCGCGCACCGTGGCCGCGCGGCAGTGGCCCCGGTGCAGCACCACCTCAAACTCGCACGCCAGCCCGCGACTCTGCAGGTGGCCGCGTATGGCCGCCAGGCCGTGCTGGACCGTCCGCGCCGTGGCCGAGGAGAAGATGCCCAGCCTGCCGGCCGCGCGGCGTGCGCAGTCGGGCGGGGCTCCGTGACAAGAGCAGCGCGCCGCTGCCGTCCCGCGCGCCAGGGCGCCGGGCTGAGAGGGCGGGCTGCGTGCTGCGGGCGGCTGCGGCGTGCGCACCTGTATGCGCTCGCGAGCTCGGCAATGCGCTCCACGCCTGCGAGCGGCAGCAAAGCTTCGCTCAGCACAAACATTTCAGACAAAAATGCGTTGCGGCGTGCCGTCACATACGTGCTTTGCAGCACAGTGGCCTGGCGTGGGCCTTGAAACGCAGTGCTGAACACACTCGACGGAACGCAGGCATGCGTATCACCGTGCTCGCAACCTTTCAGTGGGCCGCACCGGGCCGCAGCTGGAAGCGGTGCCCCTTGCCACGCGCCCACTCCTTCTGCACCAGCGTCCCGTTCAGGTCGAAGAGCAGGAGCTGGCGCAGCGGCGGCGGCGCCAAGTCTGCAACAGTCCCTGGCACGCTGTCAACCACGTTGCCCAGCTCCAGTGCGCTGTCTGCCGCCCCGTCGTGCCCAGACGAGCGTTCGGCGGCAGACTGTACGCGCGCCGAGTCATCGGAGGCGGCAGCAAACACGTCCATGGCGCTGCACCGGCCGCCGTGGCCAGGCACAGCGGCGCGGCCGTGCGCTGTGAACAGCCTGTGGTGTGGCAGGGGTGCTGCTTGGACTTGGCTTGGTGCTTCAGGGTCTCCCTGCTGCTTCCCTGGGGCCGGGGACGGGCACTCGGGGAAGACTTGCGAGACCTGACGCTACAGGGAGGTGGCCTTTGCACGGCGGAACTGAACTTGCACTTGTCAGAGAGAGGCAACGGCTATGGCAAACACACATCCATTTTGGTGTTGCAAAACCAGTGCCAGGCGCCCAGACACAGAGGTGTCGGGTGTCCTACGCATCCTTGACACACTGACCTTCTGGCTGTCTACTTGTTGCAAAGCACACACCTAGAAGGAATCAGCTCGGTCTCCGCTCATCCTCGCTGGCGCTGTCTGTGCCGCTGCCTGGCAGGTGGCCCGCTTCTACGGAGGCTGTGCGCTTGGCGCCGCGCCGCAGCACGAGGCCGTTGTGCCGGAACGCGAAGCACAGGCGCGCGAGGTAGACCTGCGCACAGCGCACTGCCCCTTCAATGATCAGCCCTGCCTCCGCGTTCCGCCTCCACAGCGTAACGCTACGAGCACAGCGTGGTGGGCTTGGGGCTCCACCGTCATCGCAGCAAGGAGGACGAAGACGAGCAGCCTCTCCGCCCAGGTGCGGTCGGGGTCGGAGGCCATGGCGCCTGGGCGCGTCCAGCGTCAGCAGGCAGCGGACACAAGAGCATGCATGCGATCCTGCGCTCTGTTGAGGTCAGGCCATCAGAGCCTCGAGCTAAACCAGGGCCCTGGAGGACACTGGCCGGGCCAGTGTCCTCATGGGCAAGCAAGCAACCCTGCCATCTGCAGGTGTTACCAAGGAGCTCCAAGCAGCTTCTCAGATTTCATCCTGTGCCAAGCCACGCTCGAGCATGCTGCCACAAGCAGAGCACAAGCAGGCTCCGGCATGGCGACGGACGAAACAGGAATGGCGACGGACGGCGCACACAAGTGCTGACCAGGCAGAGGCGCATATCCCGACCTAGTGCCAAAGCTGATGTGACGAGGTGGCTCGCTTAAGGGCGGCGCATGCAGACCCTGCGCACACGGATGCACGCATGCATGCATTACATTTCGCATGCACGCTAGCAGGAAGTGCTAGGTCGGCTGCTGCTTGCGGCTGACCGCTCGTGGACTGTGTGGAAGCCGCAGATAAACCAGACTAGAGGTCAGGAACGTCCTCCCGGAAATGTTGCAACTGCAGCTGCAAGTATCTGCAGAGTTTGCGCTGACGAGACTCTGTGTGCTGCCTCGTGGAATACTTGTGCGCTCCTTGAGCGGTCTGCTCGGGGGTTTATGATCCTGGGGCGGCCTCACGTGCAGACAATGCTGAAAGGGCGCAGAAAGCCACCGGACGCGCACTCGACATGCTTGGCAACAAGGTGCGGAGTTTTGGGCAGTTCCTAGCTACGCCTGCATCGGGTCATTTGGCAGAGCCTCAGCATAGTGCAGGCCCTGACAAGCCTCCCCCTGCCTACCAAGACATGCAGCACAGCAGCGCCGCCCGTCGCAACATTGCCACACACAGAGCACACACCGTCTGACCTCACAGGCAACCACAGCGCCACAACCATGACTGACATCCTGCTGCACCCGCGCGCGGCGCCGCCCGCGCGCCCCCCGCGTATCTCAATAGCTGTAGAAGGGCATGCGGTGCCCGAAGCGCGTGTTGAGCTCGGCGCAGTTGGGCAGCTCCATGGCGCGCGCGCGCTGCGCCTGGCCCCAGCGGTACAGCTTCTGCTGCGCCAGGCGCTCGTTGTAGCACAGCTGCTCCAGGCGCTGCTTGTATGCGACCTCCACCTCGCCCTCCAGCCGCAGCCTGCGCGCGGCGCGCCGGCGCCCGCTCGGCGCCGCTGCCCGCTAGCTCCTCGAACAGTTTCTTCTGCCTTCCTGTGTGCGAGCGACGCGCGGCGTGCAGCACGGGGAAGGCAAAAGCAAGGTCGTGTGGCCCCGTCTTCTGCGCGCGGCGCCGCCAGTGACGCGCGCGCGCGCGCGCGCGCGCGGCGCTGGCGCGTCTGGGGCCGGCGCGCGCGCGCACCGGTCGCGGCTGCCTGGCGGGTAGCTGCGCCGGAAGGCGCCCTGGTCCTTGACGTAGAAGGGCACGTCGTACCGCGCGGTCCGGACCTCGTCCCGCCACTCGCCCGCCCTGTCCAGGCTGAAGACCTGCCGGCGCGGCGCGCGTCGCGGCGGTCAGCAGCCGTGCAGGCCCGCACGCGCAGCCACGCCCGCGCATCCGCGCCGCCGGGGGCCGCTGCATGCGACGGGCGAGCGCAGGCCGCGACGGGGCCGCGCGGCCGCTCGTTGGTGCGCTGCACAGCAGCCCGCAGCAGGCAGGACGGCGGCGCCCCTCGACACGCCTCGACCCACTCGCCGCGGCTCCCCGACAAGGTTTGCAAAGTAAACAGTGATGTCAGCACAGTAAACAGTGCCGACATCAAGGCAGGCGCTCTCCATACCGATGATATTCGCAGGTGTGCAAAGGGCGGTCCTGCCGGAGCCGGGCGCACCGGCTGACCCGGCGAGGACAGCAGCGTGAACAGCAGCAGCGCGACGACGGGCAGCAGGTGCAGCAGCTGCAGCACCGGCCCCGCGGCCTGGCCCTGCGCGCGGCCGCCCGGCGCGCGCGGCGCCTGCGGCCTGAAGCCCGGGCCGCCAAAGTGGGCGCGGAACACGCGCCCCCTGCGCATCGCGCAGCGCCAGTGACCATGCCGCTGAGCCACGCCGCGCACGAGGGGGCGGCCAGCACGTGCACGCCTCGGTCACAGTGCCCCACCGCAGGGTGCTTGCGACAGACGCGTCCGCGGCAAACTGCCACCGCCAAAAGAAGCAGCTCGAGCTAGAGCTCATGCGCAGGTCACAAGCAGGTCGCGACAGAGACGGTGCGGGTCGGCGCCCGCTGGCGCCACCGAGCCGCGGCGCGCGGGCGCCGGCGCGCACCGCGTCGGGATGCCGCCATTGAAGAACATGTTGAAGATCTCCTCGGGGTCAAAGTCGTCAAAGCCGCCGCCGCCGCCGCCCGGGTACGGCCGCGGCGCGCCCATCGTGCGCTCCACGCCGTCGCGGTCATACGCCGCGCGCTTCTGCGGGTCGCTCAGGCACGAGAAGGCGCGCGACACGGCTGCGCGCGTAAAAGCGCGCGCGCGCTCAGCCGCATGCGGGGCCTGCTGCATGACACCCCCGGCGCTGCACCCAGAGCCCTTGCCATCCGAAGGCGCAGCTGGTGCAGACAAAGCAGCCCGCAGCTGTGAGCGGGAGGCTAACACACCCAGCCTGGATGGCTGCCACATCCAGAGAACGCAAGACGCGCAAGCGCAAAAGTCTCCAGCCACACGACGACGCAGGCTTGCCATATGACGGCGCACTCCCGTGCGGCACAGGTGAGCAGAGAGTGCAGGTGCTGCACGCGGTTGGGCGCGCCAGCGCGACTGCAAGGCAAGCGCGGCGGTGCGCACCCTTGAAGGCTTCGTCAGCGCCCCGCACGGTGCATTTGTCGGGGTGGAGTTTGAGCGCGAGCTTCCGGTCTGCGGCGCCGCCACAGCCCTTCAGCGCGACGCGCATCCTCTGTAATGACCACCGGGCGCTTGGCAGCCGGAGCAGCGCTGGGAAGTCAGCAGCGCAACGCGGGGCGGGCCGCTCACATGCGCGCTTGATCTCGTCGTCGCTCGCGCCCCGCGCGACCCCCAGTATCTCATAGTAGCAGGTCGTGCGCGTGCACTTAATGACCTGCGCAGCGGCACAGCGCGCCATGGGACAGGCGCCAGCAGACTCATTGCGAGGGCTCAGAGACAGCGGGGGAGCTCGGAGACTGCATGGACGCAGCGCCTTGCCACGGCAGCCAGGGCTGCCCGCACAGACACCGAGCGACATACGCTTCTGTCGCTGACTCGCGGGGCGGCGCCGCAGGCGCTGGCGGGCAGCACGGAGCCGCGCACAAACACCGGCATGGGGCCGGGGCTCCGCGCCAGCTCGCGCTGCTCGGGCGTGGCTTTCTCGTCGGGCTGCCGCGCGGACGTCTCCGCCGCCTGGCCGCTGCGCTGCCGCACGCTGCTGGCCGGTGGCGCGCCGTGCGCAGCGCCGTTCTCGCGCGGCGCGCCGCGCCCGCCCCCGCGCGCCTCTGCCAGCGCCTCCCGCGCCTGCGCCGCCCGCTGCCCCGCTCGTCTCCCGCACCGGCTTTCAGAGTGCCAGCAGGGCCTTTGCCGTCGGAGCCCATCAGCTCGTGTGTTTCTCACGCTTACTTACACAGTGCTGGCCCCTCCTTGGCCTGCACAGCCCGCCCGCTCGTCCGCCACGCCGGCTGTACACACAGTGGAGCACCAGGCAAGGCGGCCTCCCCAGGCGCGCGCCTCTGCACTGGGGAACAGGCGTGCGGCCTTCTCCGCAAAGCGCTCCGCCTTGGCGGGGTTGCCCTCGCGCAGCGCGTCACGCGCTATGCGCAGGCACTTGTTGGCGTCTTCCCTGTTGCTGTGCATGCTGCTCACGCACCAAACTGTCCGGCCGCGCCAAAAGCAAGGCGCTTCAGCACCAGGCAGGCATCAGTCGCTTGCTCTTCAGGCTGGCAGCACGCAAGTACACACTGCTGCGTCGGGAAAGCAGACTGGCAGGGCTCGGAGAGCCGCAGAGCCCTGGGTTCTCTGCCGAGGGTTTCTTAGGCTAGCACAGCAGGCGCTGCTGAGCTTGTCCTCAGCTGAGACCGCCAGTCGGCGAGCTGCCCCGGTGCCGTAGCTGGCTACCATGGCGGTGGACGTAGGTGCAGCGGAGGTGCTCTGCGGCTGGTGCCTGCAGCCTGTCCGCGAAGCGGACGACCGCATTGTGTCAAAGTGCTCGCTGGAGGGCGAATGCACGGGCGGCGGCCCCGTCGTGTGCCACCACGAGTGCGCCGTGGCTGCGGATCAGGGAATGGTGACTAAGTGCGGCGGCGCCATGTGTTGCCCGAGGTTGAGTATGTGAGCTGCGCGAGCGCGCAGGTGCGTCAGGGACTTTCTGTTTAGCGGGCGAGCCGAGTACAAGGTCATGTCGAACACGGGCAAGGCGCAGATGAAGAAGGTGCGCCGAGCGAGGCGGCCGCTCGCCCCATCAGCCCTCGCCGCTCAGAAGCGCGAGTGCTCACACCGTGTGTGAGCCCCGCGGCGCAGCAATACATAAAGGAGCGGCCCCACGATCACATGCGCGGGAGGCTGTGCCCCTACGGCCGCAACTTCAAAATTGCGGAAGCCATGGGCAAGGAGGCTTGTAACGGCAAGGTGCGCGCGCGCCGCCCCTTCCTCCCGCTTGCACCGCAGCGCGCCGCCGCTGCCGCGGCTGCCCGTACGCGCAGCGGGTCCCGGCGCTGAGCGGCCGCGGCGGCGGGCGCAGGTGTACGAGTCGGAGCTCGTGGTCGCCACAAAAGCGTTGAGGAAGAAGAAGAACCAGGAACCGACGCCCGCGGCGCGGCCGCCGCGGCCCAAGGCCGCCGGCGCGGCGCCGGCTCCCAAGGCGCGCGCCCGCCGCAGCTCCCCTCACGGCGCGCCGGAGCCCAGGCGCTGCTGCGCCAGCGCAGCATGACACCGAGGCGCACACCGCTGCCGGAGCTCTGCGGGCCTGCACTGGCGGCGCTGCACCGGCCCGGCTCCCCTCTTCACGCGCACCGAGCGTCAAGCTGTGCGCACCAAGCTGTGGGGCGGGTCTGCCGCCTGCGCGAAAGCGTGTGTGGTGACGCCCGCTGCGCGCGCTGGGGCCAGGCCCCCGCCAAGCTCGACGCGCAGCAGGCGCTGGCGCAGCGCCAGGCGCTCAGCAAGGCCAAGGCCAAGCCCGTGCACGGTGCGCCCCAGGCAGCCGCGCCTGCTCAATGCTTTGCCCCGTGCTTTGCAGACGCGCGCTTGCGCGTCGTGACAACATGTCAAATTTGCATTTCCGAGCGAGCGGCACGGCACACGAGTGCCTGCTCCGTTGCTGCTGCTTGCGAGCAGCGGCGCCGGCGCAGGCGCGCCCGCCCAGCAGCAGGGCATGCGCCTCTGGCTCGGGGGTGGCCAGGCTGGGCGAGGGATGCCGGTTTCCCAAGTGTGAGCCTTGTTTGGCACATGTCCTCAAGGCCGTGCCGGGGCCGTGCAGGAGGCGCGCCGCCCGCTGCCGGCGCCGCGGGGCCGCCTTGCGCGCCCGGGCCGCCTGACGGGGAGCCCCGCTTAATGGCTTTCCACCTGGCCACGGCCGTCGAGATCGAGGCGGCTGTGGCTCAGGTGCGCGCAGCCGCTCCGTGGCTGTGCACTGCGCTGTACATCGGGTGTGGCTCAAGGTCCAAGATGCGATCAGCGCTTCCGTGTCCTGGCGCACACTCGAAGCGCACTTGGAGATTGCAAGCCTGCCGGTGGCATGCTTGGCGAGCGTCAGCGGCTGTGCCGGGTTAGCACTGGCTCACATCCTAGGTACACAAAGCTTCTTTGCAGCTCCCGTGAGCAGAGACGTGGCCACGCTGGCGCTCATGCTGTCAGCGCGCTGGGAGCGCTGTGCCATGCGCAGTCAGGCATGCGGCCTCGCATGCGTGCACGAGCTGCTGGCCTTCATGGTCCGGCTGGCAGAGCGTGATTGCGTGTGGGAGTGCTCTTTGTTGCACTCGGGGGAAAAGGCCCTGCCCATGCCCGCGCTGCCTGTCAATGCGCGGGGCAAGCAGCGGGCGGCGCCCCCCGCCAGCCACTGCCATGGGTCTGGCAGCGCCGCCAGGGCGGCACGCCCCGGCCTGACCCTACCGTGAAACCTGCTGACCTAAGCTTGGGTGCGGGCGGCGCGGCCAGGGCGTGCTGCCGGACGACTTCCGCACGCAGCTGTGCGCGAGCATCGCGGGCGGGCGCGCCTGCCCGCTGGGCGCGCAGTGCCAGCACGCGCACGCGCCCGGCCAGCTGCGCGTGGACGCCGCCGTGCGCCGCGGGCTGCTGCCGGCGACGTACAAGACGGCGCTGTGCGTGGCGCACCTCGCGGACGGTGCGGCCCTAGCCTAACCCTACCCGGGTGCGCCGGGACCGCGCGGCGGCGGACAGGCTGCCGACTGTGTGTGGCCGCTGCCCGTTCGAGGTTCTGTGTTGTGCTGCGTGGCTTCGCCAGGCAGCAAAGCTTGATGTAGAGCGGTCGCTGCCGGCAAGCTGCCAGCTGCTCGTGGTCAGACAGGACGCCCTGGCTGCCTCGCCAGGGGCGGCCCACCTGCAATTTGAGCAGTAGGGTGCGGAGCACCGCCTTGCATGTGGGGTGCTTTTGTCACTTTTGAAATTATCAATGCTTTTTCAGTGTTGGGAGCAGCGTGTGATGCGTGTGATGGTGAGATCATAAGGGGCCTGCGAGTGCACGCAGGCGACTGCCCGCTGGGCGCGCGCTGCTGCGCCGCGCACGGGCTGGGCGAGGTGCGTGTGCTCGCGGCGATCGCCATCGGCATCCTGCCGAGCACATACAAGACACAGCGCTGCCGCGCGTTTGACACCAAGGACGGCTGCCCGGCAGGCGCGCGCTTTTCGGCGCGCCAGCCTGCATTCTTGAGGGCCCAGAACTGCACCAGGCGCCTCCTCCGGGATGAGCTTGTCTGCTTGACGGGCGGCACGTCATGCACACGCCTCGCCCCTCGCCTGGCGTGCTTGCGTTGCGATGGTGCTGTGGACCTGCGGCTGATGTCACTGTCTGGATGGTTGTCGCAGTGCGCTCTAGTGGGCGAGCTCGGCAGCGCGCAGCACCTCGCAACACCTTGCAGCGGCGGAGCAGTAGTTTCAACCTGACTGCCTCACCCACATGCCTGCATCAGCAGACAGCGCTACGTGGGCCGCTGTGCTCCGGCGCAGCCTCCGGCGCAGCCTCCGGCGATGGCTGAGCTGGGGCCGCGGCGCTGCGCAGGGCTGAATTGCCACGATGCGCACGGCGCCCGGGAGCTCAGGCTGGAGGCCGCGGTGGCGGCGGGGCTGCTGCCCGCCGACTACAAGTGCGCCGCCCAGCGCCCATGGCCCCCTCGCAACGTTCGGCCAGGCTGCGTGTGTGCCTACATGCACGGCTGGCAGTCCTCGAGCAGGTCCTGCTCACCCAGCCACACAGTGCTCGTCAAACCAGCCGTCGCTCTTCCTCACCAGCTGGTCTTGGTCTGCACTTAAGGGGCTGAGGCTGGTCTGCTGGGTGCGCACCGAAAAGCGGTCCATCGAGCAGCGCTGCCCGTGGCGGGCGCGCAGGTTTGAGCTCTGCCCGACCTTCACCATGATCAGCAAGTGCGAACAGGGCGACCAGTGCCGGCTCGCGCACGGCGTGCTGGACCTGCGGTGTGGCCCCCGCATCATGCCCAGCTGCCGCGCAGGCCTGCTGCAGCAGAGCGCCATGCCGGGGCACGTGCTCTCAGCCCACTTGGACATGGACGGCACCCTTACACGCCCAGCCCGGCGCCCCGCCTCTGCCGGCTGTCGCCGAGCGGCGGCGCGGCGCAACGAGCGCGCATGGGGGCCAGCATGCGAGATGCCTTCCAAGCTGTTGCCTCTGCGGGTTTCACCTGGTCGCTCAGTCCAGCTGCGGCGGCCTCACGACAGCTTCCTCTCACCAGCCTCGCTTTGGAGCCTGTTGCAATCGATACGGAGGCGAACAGATCGCTGCTCTCCCTGTCGCAAGCGGCACGGGGGCTGACGATCGCTGCGCAGGCGCGCGGCGGCGATCATCGCGGGCAAGCTGCCGCCCAACTACAAGTCGCGGCGCTGCAAGGACGCGGGCGAGGCCAAGGGCTGCGAGCGCCGCTCGCAGTGCTGGTCGTTCCACAGCGAGGCCGACCGCCTGCCCGAGATCAAGCTCAAGAGCGCGCTGTGCCCCATCTTGCTGGCGCGCCGCGCCAGCTCCCGGCCCCCCCGCTCAGGCCGCTGCGCGCGCGCGCCGCCTCACAGTCGCCTGCAGCATGCTCGGCGGCGCTGGGCCGCGCACCCGTTGCAGGACATCGCCGCCTGTGTGGTCATGAAAGCACAGCGCAGTAAGGCAGCGTGCTAATGCCTGCACAGGCGAACGGCCTACTGCTGGCTGCGCGCGCTCGTCCCTTCACGTGGCGCTGTTGAGGCATGCAGCATGCAGACCTGCGCCTGGTACAGGAGAAAAGGGGGGCACGGCGCATGCCGCGCGCGAGGCTGCGCCCGATACCGCGCACGAGGCGGGCGGCGGAGCGGCGCTGAGGCGGCGCGGGGGCGCGCGCAGGAGACGGGGTTGTGCGAGGTCGGCGGCAGCACCTGCTACTACGCGCACTCGCCCGACCAGCTGCGCATCGACGTGCGGGACATCTACCAGCGCGCGGCGCGCCCACGCGTCGGCGACGCCGCCAGCGCCGCCGCCTTGGCCGCCGCCGCCGCCGCCGACGGCGCGGACAGGCGCGCGCGGCGCTCGTGCTCGGGTCGAGGCGTGCAGCAGTCGCGCAGGGGCGCCTGCTGGTTCTGCGTGCGGTGCCATGCACGCACCATGGAGCAGCCGCACCTGGTTGCCGCTCCATGTGGCCCTGCCGCCTCGGCATGTCCTGGCAGCCCGCCCTACCCTGTTCCTCTACTGTAACGGCGAGCAGCAAGCGGGGGCGCTGCGGCGCTGCCGCGCGGCGAGGGAGTGGCACGGCCGCGGGCTGCCCCCGCACTCTCTGGCTGCCTGCGCTGCATCGTGCCGCGGCCCGACCGCCGGGCCCGCGCGCGCAGGGGCGCGCGCAGGGAGGTCAAGGTCCTGCCGCGCTCGGTGCTGGCGGGCAACATGCCGTCGGGCCGCCCGGAGCCGGGCGTGCCGCGGCGGCGCCGCAAGGGCGCGGCGAAGGGCGCGGACGCTGCATCGTGCGGCCCCCGCTTGGCGCGCGGCGCCGGCTGCCGCAGGTCTCTAGCGCGTGAGAGAATAGCAGTGCACTGTGCGGCCGCGGAGAGGCAGCGGGGCGTTGGATGGCGAGCGCGTGGCATGCATCAGGGCTGCCTCATGCGCGGCTCTGGCATGCCCCCCTGAGCTTGCTCAGCTTGCCCTGGGCGACGAGCATGGGGCTTCATGCCGGTCTGCGGGCGGCACACGACGCCGGCCTCGCCTGCTGCGCTTTGCAGCGCATGCTCGGGGGCGCCCACGCGGCGGCGGCGCGCGCAGGATGCTGTGCGACCAGTACGAGCGCGCGGGCGTGTGCAACGACGGCGGCTGCGTGTTTGCGCACGGCGAGAGCGACCTGCGCGAGCGCCAGCGCGCCCGCGAGTGCGCGCCCGGGCGGGTCCAGCGCCCTGGCATTGTGACGCTGAGGCGCTGCGCAGCCGCTTGGCTTGACATGCATGCTGTGCGGGAGGCTGCCGAGCACGCCGCTGGTGCGGGCGCCCGGTGGCGCGCCGGCACGTGCGGATGCGCCCGGCTCGCGTCGAGCGCCGGTCGAGTAAGGGACCCGTGAGCAGAGGTGGCTCACCTGCGAGACGGGCGCGCAGGCTGCAAGCGCGCGAGACGGCGCCGGGCAACGCGTGGGGCGCCGGCGGGGCGGCGAATGCGGCCGGGCTCTCACTGGGGCCGGCCACCCTTGAGGCCATGCGCCGGTGCGGCGCCTGATTGTGCGCTGCGTTGTCGTCTTGCAGCCATATGCGGAGCCAACCATGCACCACAAGAACAAGAGGTCGACCTACGGGTTGATTGGCTGCTTGGTCCGCGCATGCGGCTCGGCGCGTGCAACTGTTCGACTGGCGCCCGGCTGCTGTGCAGCGCTGCTCCCCAACAGATTGGCGACCCCATCGTAATGCAGAGCTGGTGCATGTGCGCTGCGTGCGCGGCATTCGCCGCTGCAAGGGCCACCCCGACTGCACTGCGCGGCCACGCGCGCTGACATGTGCGCGCGCGCGCGCGCGCGGCAGGTTCAAGCTGCAGTCTTGCATGGCCAAGCTGTCCGAGCTGGGCTTCTCCTGGCATGTTGCGGAGCGCGCCGCGCGCGCGACCGGCGCCGACGTTGGAGCTGCCGCCCAGCTCCTACTTGATGGTGCGAGCCTGGGCTGCCCAAGACTATCACACAGTTGCAGATCTTCTGGTGCTGCACTGCGGGAGGCCGGAAGGACCCGAGGCTGAGAGCACTCGCAGGGCCCTCCCAGCGCACTCCTGTGTCAGTGTGTCCAGCCTCGCGGCCATGTGACATGGGCGACGCACGCTCAGGCAGGCGAATAAATTGATGCTGATGAGCATAATGTGGCGAGACGACCCCGGGCGAGCAGGCACTGCCGAGGCGCACGGCGAGAAGGATGTTGACGTGGCGGAGGCGGCGGCTTCAGCCGTGGCGGCCGGCCAGTCCATGGGCGTGCCTGGCGCGGTGCTGGAGGTGCGCTGCCGGCCACGCCCGTCTCCGCTGCCTGACCCTAAGCTAATGCTGCCTAACCCTAACTTAACGCTGCCCAGCGCCCTGTCAGAGCGCTCTCAGGGCGGCGATCGTGGAAGGCCGTCGCAGCCGTCCAGCCTCCTGAGGATGCGCGCGTTGCCCGCCTCCCGGGCGTTGGACTGGGGAGCCCTGCCGCGTCTGCCTCGCATGCCCTGCAGCCCTTACCCGGTCTGTCCAGCGCTACCCGGGCTGGCGGGCTCCTCGCAGTCGGCGCGCCTGTGTCGGGAGCCGGGGGTGAGGCGCGCGGGCGGGCGCCGCGCAGGCGGAGATCGTGCGCGCGGGCGGCGACGCCGAGGCCGCGCTGCAGCAGCTGCAGGGCGCGGACCGCGACGGCTGGGGCCCTGCGGCCGGCGGTGCGGCCGACGGCTGGGGCGCGCCCGGCGACGCCGGCGGCGTCGCGGCCGCCGCCGCTCGGCCGGCCTCCGCCCACCTTGGGCCGCCATCCTCCAGCGGCTTTGGTGCGCACGCTGCAGCCCCCCGCACCGTAACAGGCGTCAGCCGCGCCGGGGAGGACCCGCCGTCGAGTCGGGAGCCGCTCAAACAGTTCGGCCTGGGCAGCCGATACAGGGCGTGCGGAAGCGCCCAGACCACGTGCACGTCTGTGCGCAAGTGGTGGCAGATGGCAGTGTGCATGCCGCGCGCCGGAAGTGCATGCCGCGCTGCGTGACCGGCGGCGCGCGCGCGGCGGCAGACTCGTCCGACGAGGACGATGCGAGCTGGCACGGCAGCTGGGCGCACGTGCTGATGCCCACCTGGGACGTGCCGGGCGCCGGGGCGGGCGCGGCGGGCGCCGACGCCACGCCCGCCGCGGCACCGTCGCCGCCGGGCGCGGCGGCGGCGCCCGCGGCCGAGCTCGCCAGCCAGGCGAGCAGCGTCCCGTCCGAGGCGCCCGCACGCGCGGATGCGGTGGCGGAGGCAGCTTACGTCGGCGACGAGCACGCGGGCGGCGCGTGGGCGCAGTACACCGCGGCCGACTTTGCCGCCGAGGACGCGGCGGGCTCCCAGGGCGCCGAGTGGACCCCGCCCCTCCAGCCCGGCGGGGCCGCGCAGGACGGGCGCGCCGCGGCGGCGTCCGCGCACATCCAGTTTGGCAGCTTCGGCGACAAGGGCGAGGGCGGCTCCCCGCAGTTCAGCGCCGTCAGGCCCATGTTCGCGACCGAACCGGGCGGCGCGCCCGCGCCGGGCGAGCTGGATGCCTACGCCATGCTGGGCGCCCTCGGCGCGGACCAGGCCGCCGAGCCCGCCTCGGGGGTGCAGCCGTGGCCAGACACGCACGCTGGGGGCGCTGGCGGCGCGCCACAGGGCAGCCTTGAGAGCGTGCACAACGGGGGCGACCATGGGGGCGACCACAGCGGGGTGCCCAAGGTCGCGGCGCGGAACGGGTGGGAGGCGCAGCCTGCGCCTGCCGCGGCGGCGGCGGAGGAGGAGGAGCAGAGCGAGGACCTGGAGGACCTGCTGGCCATGCTCATGACATGACATGAGCAGCAGGTATGACATGGGCAGCAGGTGAAGAGGATGGGCGGGGTGTGGGGCTGGGGTGGGCCGCGCGTCGCGCGGTGGGCTCCTGCTGCGCAGGACCGCCTCTTGTGTTTGGCTGGCGCTCTGAGTAGGGACGTGGTCTCAGCATGTCAGGAGGCCGATGCTGATGGGGATGCGAGTGCAATGCGCATATGCATGTGGAAAGGCTTGCTCAACTTCTTGAAACGGCTGTGAGGCCCCTCCTTGTAATCTAGGCTTTGCCATCATCAACTCCCCTCCTTGTAGATCCGGGTTGAGAAACCCATTGGCACAGCCTAGTGGTGATCACGTTCAACCTGCCTGTACGTGAGCGCTTGTCACACTATTTTTATCGAGGTACATAGCGCACACAGCCAGCACCCCAGAAGTGGCCGAAGCAAGCGCGAGTGAGCGTGCGGCGGCGATGCGGTCGCGCAGCAGAGACTGCCACCCTCACAGTAACTGACAGTGAGGCTCTGCCCACCTGCCAGCCTAGTCAGGCCCGAGGCAGGGCATCCTGCCCCGCCGGGGCGACCGCCGCGGCCGGCATGGATCCCCTGCAGCGCTTCCTGGACCTGCCAGCTTTCCTGGTTGGCGTCTTCTTCCTCTATTGGTGCGCCCGCTGTCCAACAGCTGCAATGCACTCCGATTGCCGACCAGCAGGTGATTGATGCTCCAATGCCTACTCATGGGAGGCAGCCGCGGCTGACCGACTGTGCCTCTGCCCAGGTCCCTGCCCCTGGCGGTGTTTCTAAACAGAGTGAAGTTCTGGAAGCTAACCGGTGCGGCCGCCTGCAGCCCCTGACTTGTTGCCTCATGTCTCCCGCTGCAGGACGCGCGCCGTGCAGAGGGCAGGGCCACGCTCCCTCACACACCTCGGTTGCCGGGTCGCAGGCAAGCGCAACGACGCGCGCGGATGGTGCGGCTCGGCGCGGTTGGCAAGGCTGCCGTGACTTGTGCCGCGCCCCTGTCCTGCTGCCCTCTTGCAGGCCTAGCCAGGCCGCTGCCGGCAGCCCCCTCTCACCAGGCGACAGGACGCCTTGGCAGGTAGACTGCAGGCTGCCCTCCTGCGCGCTGCGCCAGGGCCCTGGCGCTGCGGGACTTGTTCGGCGTAACAATGCTGCAGCTGCCCGGCCCGCAGCTCTTCCCTGGCGGCTGCGCTGTGCTCTTCCTGGTGCGCGCTCTCACTTGTGGGTGCCCTCTGTGGCTCCTGACCCTCCTGGCTGGTTGTGAAACCACTTAAGGTGTTATAAGGTGCGTCTGTACCATCCATCAGGATTCCCTCTGCGCTGAAGCTCTCAGTGGCCCCAGTGGTGGTGCATGCTCGTTCGGGAGCTCGGGGTTCCGGCTCCAGGGGCAGACAGGTCTTGCTCAGCCATGCTGGGCATACTGCTGTGCATACCGTGCATGTCGCGAACGCGTTGTCGCGCGCGGCGGGCCGCAGAGCAACCACCGCTCGTGGGCGGACTTCTACCTCGACGTGGTCGCCACGGACGGCAACGCGCAGATGCTGTCGCGCATGGCGGTCGCCTACGTGTTCCCAATGTTCATGGTGGCCGTGCGCATCATCCGCTCCGTCATCCTGTTCAAGCGCGGCCGGAAGGTCGACCACGAGGCGCGGCCCCAAGGCGTCCGCCGCCGTCCTGTCCGGCGCCCAGCATCTGTGATGGTTGCTCGGTCTTGCAGTGGCCTCAAGAGCTTGGGAAGGGCGGGGAGGGCAGGTCGCAAGGAGGCAGGCCTTTAGGCGCTGCCTGCCCCCTGGCAGCCGCCCATGCGCGAGCCAATGCCAAAGCGCAAGCTGGACCCCATCCCTATCTGCGGTGTTCTACCGGGCGGCAGGAGTTAAATTGCATGCTGGAGCGGCGGATGGCGGCCAGCCCCGTGGACGGCCTGATCGTGTACCCCGAAGGTGCCCTGCCGGCCGCCCCCGCGCCGCCCCCCCCGCTATTCCAGCCGCACGCGATGAGCCAAGTAGAGCCGGAGGCTGAGCGGAAGCGCACGGGGCGCACGCGTCGCGCCTCCCTCGCCTGTGCTCGATACCGCGGCGAATCCGCAGCCCCGCCAGGAGCGCAGGCGCCGGCAGCGCTCGGGCGGCCGAGCAGGCCCGCCCGCCCACGCAGGCTGCCTGCGCAGCGGCAGCGTGCCGATCGGTGCATGTGCGCGCTACGCCAAGGCCGTGACGGGGGGGGGCGCGCGCAGGCCACCGCAGCATCGGGTGCGACTCGCTGCCGCTGAAGCGCGGCATGCTGGTGTTCGCGCACAGCCGCAAGATGCCCGTGCAGGTGCGCCGTGGGTCGCACGCGCCGCCGCCGCGGCCCTGCTCCCCTGGAGCCCTACAGACTGCAGGTCGGTCGGCACATTGGCTTGCGCGATGTGGCAGCTGAACACAGGTCGAGCGGCGCCGCGCGCGCCGCACCGCGCCGGCCGCGCGCTTGACAGGCCAGGTCGGCGGCGAAGGCCAGCCGCGCCCGATCATGAGCTGAGGGCGGCGACGAGCTGCGCATGCGCCGTGCGCAAGCGCCGCCGCGCGCCTGGCTCAGGAGGCGGGGGCGCGCAGATCGTGATGAGCGCGAACAAGGAGGCTGTGCTGTCCGAGAAGGAGCTGCGCGCCGGGTTCAACCAGCGCGTGCTGGTGGGCTACTCGGAGGTCATCCGCTCAGGCGACTTTCCGGACGTGCCTGCGTTTGTGCGCGCGGTGCAGACCGAGTGGGACCGCCAGTGGCGCCGAGTGTACACAGCGGACTGGGCCGGTGCGTGCGCCCTTTGCGGGCGCCCGTGCCTGGCGGGGAGCCCTGCGCCCCCGACGCCGAACTTCGCTTGCGGCGCGCTGCAAGCGAGGCAGTTGGTGCATGGACGGCGCGCGCAGCCTGTGTACCAGAGCTCCAGGCTGCACACCAGGATACAATTGCGATTGCTGTGTTGTCACACACTCTGCATCAAAGCGCACAGAGTGCCTGGCACGAGGTCGTGCAGGCGCGTGCACAAAAGCCGCACGCGCGACCCCTTTGCTGAAGCTGGCGTTGGCGCGCAGCAGTGCCAAAACACCTGACTGGTTGCACCGCCGCGGCGAGTGCCAGGTCCCCGCCGCCCCTGGCTCTGACGGCCTTGTGCGCCGCGCAGCGGCAGAGGAGATGCAGCACGACGCGCCCGACACGCGGGAGTACTCCTGGCAGATGAAGGCGCTGTCGCTCGTCTCCACGACCGTGGTCCTGCTGGTCTTCGTCGCAGTGCTGGCCGGCGCCACGCGTCTCTGGGCCGCGTGGCTGGCGCTCTTCGGCAGCAGGAGGGTGCGGCGCCCCTCATTGGGCGGCCCCCGCCGGCATGCACGCAGAGCGCTCGGTGCTGTGCAGGGCTTGGCCGCGCACCTCACTGCGGTCACAGGCATGCACAGCCCTTCGCGGTGCGCATGAGCGCCTGGGCCGTCGCGCGCCTCGGCGTTTTAGTACCCTAACCTGAAACCCAGCGCCCCGCACGCGCGCGCAGCACTGGGCGGCGGCGGCGTCGTTCCTGTGGGTGGCGGTGTCGCTCGCGCGCGCGCTGCAGCCGCTGCAGCTGCCGCGCAACCGCGCGGCCACCGCCGCGGCGCCGCCCGACATCTCCCGCGGCGTCGCGGCGCTGGCCGACAGCAACCATGTCAAGGCGCAGTAGCGGCCGCCGTCGCAGCATTGTTGCTCGCTCTGTGGTCAGCCCTTTGCGCACTGTGCCTAGCCCCAGCGCTCACTGCAGCTCTGCGCGGGGTGCTCTCTGCGGCCCGTGCGCGCCGCGTCGCAGGTGCGTAGCGATTGGCTGATGTGACTTTGCAGCCGGGGCGCAGTTTTACGCCTTGTTGACAGGGCAGGGGGAGAGTGTGAGAGACGGCCCCTCGTGTGTCCCAGACCCGCTGTCGGGGCTGTGCAGTTGGCAGGCCAGGCCGCCGGCCATTGCGCACCAGCATGTTCAGCTTGCATGATGGGCGTGCGGGTTAGCAGGACGCCAATAGTCTCGGGCGGTTGCCGGGGACTACACATGGGTGACTGGGGCGGGAATGGCAGTCCCTGCTGTTGCGGGGCCTCCTCAAGTCTTGGCGCACCGTTTGAGAGAGGCAGCACGAACGAGCGGCGTGAATCCACCACATTCTTTGTGGGCGGTGCATGCCAGGCGGCACGCCGGTCCCTATGGCAGCGTGATTGTTGCCGCCAGCTGTTGCTTGCGCTGTGACAGTGCACCCAAGTTCCATGTCCATCAAGGCTCGTTCGCAAGCCGCCAGCCTGACATGCGACAGCACTATTCCTCCCAGGCAAGCGTGGACATCACCTGCCGCCGGTGGCTGCGCATGCAGGTGGCGGTGGCTCTCGCAGCAGTTGCGCACAGGCCTAGGCTGTGCATGCAGCAGCATGCACAGTGGAAAGCAGTGGTGATACACGCCACAGCTGCGGCACATCTGCGAAGTCAACACACACCCTCCTGACCCCTACCACCACACGCACCCTCATAACACATTCCACACACACCCCCCTGACCCCTACCGAACAGACGATTGTCTCACTAGCCGTCACCACGTCAGCATCCGTTCAGCACGCAGCAGTGCGCACGGTCGGCCCTGGGCATCCACGCTCATACTGAGCATCCATGCATACCGGAAAAGCAAGTTCTGCATGCATTGCGCGAGCAGCATGAAGCCGCGCTGCGCGGACAGCTGGACCCCGCCAATGGCGGCCGCTGGCGCGCCTGCACAGAAGCCAGCAGCCGCAGGGTTCAGAAGTTAACAACTGACACAACTCAGCTGTCCCCCGCGATTCCAGGGACCTGCCCCACGCTGCCGCAATATGAGTTCTCAATAAACCCCCGGGCGACAGAATCTAGTTTCTTGGCCCGCGCAACCCGGCGCAGCCTGTTGTCCTGTCACAAAGCGGACTAAAACGCTTCACCATGCACGCGGTCTAGGCCTGCATGATGCAACCACGCCACACGCAACCCTCACGGCCTGCAAATTATCCTGGACGATTCCCGGACGAATCTGACGATGCGGGCGCCACCCGCCCGCTGCGCCCACCCACTGAATTGCCAGGTGTGAGCCACGCGCGCTCCCCGCCCGCACAAGCGCCTGCGTCCGCTAGCCGCCAATCGCAACGTCGGACGGCCCTTTGTCTGAGCACATAACGATGCAGCGCCCTGGCGTCAGCTATACTGCTGCATGAGTAGCAGCGTTGATACCAGACCCTGGCACCTAGGACTGCGCGGGCCCCTCGTCCAGCCCGCAGGCGGCGCAGATCTCCAGGTCGGCAAGCCCGCCCTGGCCGGCGCCGCAGATGAACTTGCGCATCGCCGGCCGCATGGTCATGTTGAGCAGCACGTGCACCGCGTTGTCGATGGGGTGCACGATGAACGGGATGGCTGCGCGCCCGCGCCCGCCCCGCGCGTCAGCCACAGCGTACCGGCCGCCAAGCTTGGGCTAAGGGGGGCACTTATCCTCACCACATCTGAGCTAGTTGCACGGGGCAAGAGTTTGCAGGCGTTGCACGGGGCAAGAGTTTGCAGGCGCGGGAGCCTGCAGGGCCTGCACAGATGCAGCGGGCCCACTGCTGCAATAGCACAGCGCAGCCAGCGTCCGCCCAGCCAAGCACACGAGCGCTGCAGGCCGCGGGCGCTGGCTTCTGATCAGAGCCGCAACGCATCTGCGCGCGCTGGGTGCGGGCAGCAGGGGTCTCACCGGCCAGGCCCGCCGCTGTAGGCAGCGACTTGTCCACAATCTCGAGCAGCGCCGGCGCGGGCAGCGTCAGCGCGGCCGCGGCAGCGCCCACCGCCGCGCGCACCGGCTCCAGCGCCTGCCGACCGCACAGCCCGCCTCATGCGCGCGCGCAGGCTTGCCGGACTTCACAGGCCAGCTTGCGGCCTGTGCTTTCGCACCGGCCTTACGAAGCAAAGGTAGTGTAAGAAGGTGGCACCCGGCTGGTCACAAAGGCAAGGGGCAGTCCCTAATCGCCACGCGTGTATCACACCCTTCGCCAACCTTGAAAGGCAACTGCCTACACACTCAGAGCGGCGTGATTGGAGCAGTCTGGCACCCGCCAGTTCAGATAGCACGAGACCAAGGCGGGAGGGCCGCGCCTCGACGGGCAGCAGCGCGGCGTGCATGAGCGCCACAACCGTGTGGATGGTGTAGCCCGGGCACGCGACCGACGCCAGCAGCTGCCAGACCACGGTGTCCATTGCGCGCTCCAGCGCGAGCAGCCGCTCCAGCCTGCGCGCGGCGCGCCACGCGCGAGTGAGCGGGCGCTGGGCTCGCAGCTGCAGACAGGCTATGTTGTCAGCCTGAAAAATCGCATGCTTCCACTTAGCTCGCACCAGGAGCAGGCTGCCTCTAGCTAGCACCAGGTTGCTCGTGCAAACTGGTTGCTGGAAGGTCAACAGGCGCGGCAGGTAGGAGCTGCACTGCACGCGCAGTTGTAAGACCCTTGCGAAGCACGCGCAACTTGCGTCTTAACAGCGCAGTGCTCTCTCAGCACCCTCCTCAGGCCCCCGCGGTGCAACGCCGCATCGTCGTCGCCTCAGCGCACCGCGGCGTGTCGACCTCGTCATGCAGCCCGACGTTGCCGCCGAGCTCCTGCTGCGCAAGCTGGAACGCCTTGACGCCCTTGTCCGCAGTGTCGACCAGCACGTAGCCGATCGCGATCGCGTATGACAGCGGCACGCCGCCCAGCGGCAGCCATGCGGCAAACGCCTCCCTGCGCGGCGCCCGGCAGCGTCTGCATGGTGAGGGTCCAGGAGGGCGCGTGCACCTGGCTGACAGCGCTGCATAGGCAGGCGCCTCTTGACGGGCTTCGTCGCCTTGCCCGGCGGGCAGGAGGTAGTAGGGCGGGCCCTGCCGGCTCCACGAGGCACGCGCGCCAGGAATCTCAGAGCGTGCGTCAGGGCGCAGGCGCGCACCCGCACTCGTTTGCATAGCCCAGGTAGCGCAGCGGGCCGTCCCGCAGCGGGTCGAACGCCTTCTCACCGCCGCCCGACTTTGGCGCGAACTTTGCATCGGCGTCCGTGAGGTAGTCCACCTGCGCAATCGGCCCCGCCTCGATCAGGACAGCCTCCGCAGGGCGCTCACGCACGCCCCTGCCAGCAACTGCGCGCGTGACTAAGGAATCCACACGCGCCGTGAAGCGCTCCCACGCGCTGGAGAGGCCGCCCAGGCGCCGGCGCTTGCCGGGGCTGGGGAAGGAGCCCGGCTGCCGCTTCGGCAGCCACCCGTCATCCTCCCGCTCGTCCTCCAGGGCCGGGAAGCTCGATTCGCGCGGCTGGGGCGGCCGCGGCGCGCCCTGCGCGCGCTCCTGCTCCCTGGCGTCCTGCGCCACGCACCGCGCTCTTCTCGCGGCCGGGCTCCCGGTTCCGACCCGGCCGGGCCGCTGCGCCTGCTGGCGCAGCGGGCAGGGCCGCGTATGCCTGGGAGACCACCCCTTGAGCTGCATTGTGTTCTAGCTCACAGCTACTGGAGCAGACAGAAGCCTGCTCATCGACCGTTCACCGCTCTCTCCTCGCTCGCCCTACTTAGGTCTGAAGTGCCCTGCTATGCTTCCCGAGGACTGCGAAGGAGGAGCAACACAGCTTGTTGCCCTCCAACTTTTCTTGGCGTCGAAGCTTATCGTGTGTACACGCTTGTTTACCAGGCAGCTGTGCTTGCTTCTGACAGCCTGCAGAGCGTGCTTGGCGTATTTTGTGCACCGCAGTGCAACACTGCGCCTGTGAGCGTGCAGTGCGGCTATGGAGCCGGAGCCGGGCGCCCAGTCGGATGCCTCAGAGCCAGTGCTTGATCTCGAGGCACGCAGCAACTGTGTCATCTGCACTTAGCATCAAGTCTTGCAACTTTGTCAATGCGTGCTAACGGTGTGCGCTCTCGGTACAGGCATATGCAAGCAGCTACAGTGGGCACGCTCGCGTCAACCGGCTGCTGTTCATTGCGTCAAAGACGGTGGGCACGCCGACGGAGCTGGAGGCGCTGCGCCTGGCCGCAGACCAGCTGCGCAAGGTGTGCGCCTGAATGGTCCTTGACCACTCGCAGCAGTCCCTGAAAGGACACCGTGCCGTTGGCACGGTCGTCGACGTTCTACTTTGCGTGCTATGCTGCAAGAGCTATCCATGCAGGGTCGCAACGCTATTCAGATAATTGCTCCAAGGCTGCGCTTATTTTGTATATCTGGTGGACAGTGTGCCAAGGCACAGTGCGCGCGCGCTTGCAGGGCGAGAACACGGTGCAGTATGTAGACGTCATGGATCGCATTGGCAACAGGCTGGGCGCAGCATACACGCTGGACAGGTGGGTTGAGTGGCACTGCAGTAGGAAGTTCAAAGTCTGCAAGCAGCGCGTGTGCTCCAAACGCAGCAATGACTATGCGGCATGTGGGTTCGGTGTGATTTCAATTACCTGAAGTGCATTGTGCAGCTTGGCAGTGCTTTGCATGTTATGCGGCATACTGTGCTGCAACCATGCCAACAGGACAGCGGCCTTAGTGGCGTGGGTGCCAGTGGCGCTGCCTGTTTTGCTGCACGTGCACCGAGTGTTATCATGTTGCCTGCCATGCGATCATATCAAGGCGCGCACGCCTCTTCTGAGCAAGCTCCTGGGCAGGCGCGGTCCGAAGCGAATTCCGGCGCGGCGCAGGGGCTGGGTGGACGCGGTGGACCGCCGCGCCGCCGCCGTCCAGGAGCGGCTGGAGGCCGACCTGAACGGCTACAAGAACAACATGATCAAGGAGAGCATCCGCATGGGGCACCACGAGCTGGTGCGTGCCGCGGGCCGCGATGGAGCTCCGCCGTGTGGACCGGCGTGGCGGGCCTTGCTGGCGGCCTTGCTGCGCGACGCCTTGCATGTCAGGGCTGCGGGTCGGGCGTGCATCCGCATGGAGTAGTGTAGTGCCCATGCATTCATGCCTTGGAGGCGACGCGCCTTGAAACCTGCCATTGAAGCTAAACAGTCACGCCTGGGGCGAAATGCATGGCGGCTGGCCGCCGCCCAGCGCTCGCGCCGCGCAGGCAGACTTCCACTACGCGCGCGGCGCCGTGCCGGCCGCGTTCAAGGGCTACGTGCGCTCGCGCGACTACTGCACGTCGCCGCGCCAGGTGGTCGACATGTGCCTTGCCGTCATCCGCTGCGCGGTCGAGAACGGCGGCTTCGTGCACGTCAGCAACTACGTCTCCAAGGCGCGCGCCTGCGGTAGGGATAGGGTGTTCCAATCCCTATGACGTGCTCTCACAATGATGAGCTTTGCGCGGCGCACCTGGGGCTTGCTGGCGCTTCTGTGGGGCTGCCGGTGGCCACGGCGGCTGCGCCGTCCTTGCTGGCCGGGTGCTGGCCGCAACGTCTTGTCTGCAAATCTTCAAGGCGTCCGTCCCAGGTGTTGGACCCTAACCCTGTAAGCTGCTCGCAGGCGGAGCAGACGCCCGACGCGGTGCGCGATAAGGTCACGGCGGCCAAGCTCAAGTGCGCGGGCGCGCTGGCGGCGCTGGATGCCAAGAAGTACAAGGCCGCGGCCAAAAAGTTCTCTGAGGCGCGCGCCCCGCGTGCGGCGCCACGCAATGCACTGCGTGTGTGCTCAGCCGGCCTGCCATCTCGCCCCGACGCGCGTCAGTGGGGATGCGGCGCGTGCCGCCTGCCTGGGGAGGCTGCTCGCCCTCTCTGCAGCAAGTGCCGGGCAATAGCACACATAGGGTTGAGCTTTTTAAAGCTAGGACATCCACGTCTGCGGACGCACGCATGCAGCGGCCTGCCAGCGCTGCTGCATGTCTGGAGCGCGCTGCATTCGCCGCGCTCCTCGCCCAGCGCTGCAAGTGTCTGCGTCGGTCTGCTCCGCCACTGCAGGCCGCTGCACTAAGTATATCGTAACGCCGCACCCGCTGGGCCTCTTGCACGCCGCGTGCGCCTCACCGCCGCCGCGCAAGCCTCGCAGGGCCTTCGAAACGCGCAGGAGCCCGCCGCCCGGCGCCGAGGGCGGCGGCGGCGCGCGCGCGCGCAGGTGAGCGTGGAGCTGGGCAACGGCTACGCGGACGTGGTCGCCGCGGCCGACGTGGCGCTGTACGGCGGCCTGTGCGCGCTGGCCAGCCTGGAGCGGCCGGAGTTCCGCGCGAGCGTGGTCGAGAACGTGGCCTTCCGCGAGTTCCTGGACGCGCACCCGGAGGCGCGCGCGCATGCCGTGCTGGCCATGCATCAACAGGCCGCTCGCGGCTGCGCAGCTGACTCCCAGCTGCGCAGACCGGGATCATGCCGTGCCAGCCTTAGTATGCTGGGTTTTTTTTTTGTCTCCTTGCTAGCCCTGTCTTGCATGCACACATGCACCTGCCTCCTCCACACCTGATTGACGTCGACATTCGCGTGCTGCTGTGGGTCTTCACGGCGCTCTGAGTTGGAGCATTGCCGCGGCTGCCGTGCCAGTCACGGCTCGCTTCTTCAGGCCGCATGCTTGTATCATCTTTGTTGCCCTTGCGGTTCGTGCAAGATGAGGACGGCCAGGGCATGCTCGCGCTGCATTAGCATTTGAACAGCGCGCGCTGCCGCTCACGTCCTGGCTGTGAGGAGGCCGCCGCGCCGGCCGGCAGATGCGCGAGGTGGTGTACGAGTTCTACGGCAGCCGCTATGCGGCCTGCCTGGCGCGCCTGCAGCGCCTGCTGCCGCTGCTGCGCCTGGACCTGCACCTGGCGCCGCACGTGGACCACCTGCACGCGCAGGCGCGCCCCTCCACACGCCGAAGGGTCGTGCCGGGACTGACTTGTTGCGGGAGCCTGCGCGGAGCAAGATGCGTGCGTTTCCCTGGTCCAACCCAGCTGTCCAAGCTGGGCCTCCATCTGTATGCTTCCACCCTTGTCAGCTTGAAATAGTCGTGCGCGAGTTTGCCGCTTTGTGCCAAGATGCTGAATGATTGCTGACCGGTGCATGCACACGCTGTATGTGGGCTGGATTGACTTGGCTTGCAGAAGACGGCAGGGGCCGCGCTTGCGTGTAATCAATCAGGTCTAGGTGTAGTAGTAGACCAAGCGCTGGCCCATGGCGTGCGCCGCGCAGGTGCGCAGCAAGGCGCTAATCCAGTACACGTCGCCGTTCATCTCCGTGGACCTGCGCACGATGGCCGCCGCCTTCAGCGCCGACGTCGAGTGCGTTGCGCACGCCCGCACCAACCTGCGTGCCTGTGTGCGTCGTGGACAGCTCTCATGCACTCTGGCTGCCTGTGCTGCGGCGCGCTCGCCGCTGCTCAGATTTCGCTCCGCCTGGATCTTTCGCCGCATTCCCTGCGTGAAGGCACCCGTTCCCCCGGTCCCACCGTCACATCACCTAGCACTGACCCTACATCACCTGACCCTAGCCCTACCGACTGCGAGCGCCGGGCGCGCGCGCAGCGCGCTGGAGCGCGAGCTGGCGGAGCTGGTGGCGGCGAAGCAGGTGCACGCGCGCATCGACAGTCACGCCAAGGTGCTCTACGCGCGCCTGGCCGACCCGCGCTCGGCCACCTTCGCCAACGCGCTGCGCATGGGTGCGCGGCAGGGTAGGGCATTGGTGCCCTACCCTATTGCTCTGCTCCGGCCTGAGCACGGTGCAGTGCAGAGGGCGTGCCTGTCCTGGGCAGCAGCTGGCCGGGGGTGTCCGGTGCGGGCGCGGTACGGACAATGTTGGAGATGTGTGCATCCGCCAGACATGCTGCTGCGGGGCAATCAGCGCGCATGCAGGTTTCGGGCGCGCCGCCCCTGCGCGCGCAGCCCGGCATGGCCCCTGAAGGGCTTGGCCGCCTGCTGGCGCAGGCGAGGACTACCTGCGGGACACGCGCGCGCTCCTGCTGCGCACGCAGCTCATCCAGCACGACCTGGTGCAGCGCGCGCCCGGCGGCCGCGGCCCGCGTGCGCCCGCGCTGCCGCACGCGCGCGAGGCGCTCGGCCCCATGCCTGCATGAGCCGCCCGCGGCAAGCTGCGGCGCCCCGGCGGGGGCGCGCCGGCGTGGGGCAGGCTCTGCTTATTTAGCGCTTGGAGTCAGTGTGTCGGTGTGTGAACATGTGCTCTATTGCCATGTCATGTGTATGGGTTTGAGCGTAAGCACACATGTAGAACATATAACTGTCAACGCCGGGCAGGAACATTGCTAGGTAGTGTGCAAGTGTTCACTGACTTC
>JAABUV010001565.1_pt1 | contig 32888 bp, 27 predicted proteins | sample 5559971 | NCBI WGS metagenome assembly JAABUV01 (sample SAMN10711881, study PRJNA513362) | rock metagenome | isolation source: Antarctica rocks | place: Antarctica: Victoria Land, Knobhead nord | collected 2015-12-19
AGGGTCACGATATACTTCTTATTCACGACGTATCCTCCTCCCAGGTGTCCACCTACGGCTCTTGGTAAGAGGATGCCCTATTCAACGGTCAACTGTCAAAAAGACGGGTGACGGACTACTAGTAGCATATCTATTCATGGGCCTAAAGGCGGTCCTGGCCGCGCTCCGATGCGGCCCGCGGCGGCGGCGCCCAGGCGCGCGCCAGCGGCGAGGGCGTCGCTTGGGCTAGCCCCGGTGAGCCACCGTGCAAGGAAGCCGGCGCAGAAGGCGTCCCCCGCGCCGGTGCTGTCGATGACCTCTACCTGCTCCGCCGCGCGCATCAGGAGCGGCTCTCCAGCGCGGGCCCACAGAGCGCCCGTGGCGCCCATGGTGAGGACGACGGCGCCGTACCACGCGGACAATGCCCGTGCGATCGCCTCGGGATCTGTCTCACCGCTGAGGATACGCCCCTCGTCGAGGTTGGGGAAGCACAGGTCGGCCCCGCGCGTCCATTGCAGGAAGTGCGCGGGGCCGACCGCGGCAAGGAGAGAGGCCGAGGATGGGTCGACGGAGATAGTTATGCCGCGCTCACGCGCCCATGCCAGCGCGGTCAAGGCGGCGTCGCGCGTCTCTGGCTCGAAGAGGGTATAGCCGGAGAGATGCAGGTTCGCACCGGGGCGGAAGAGATCCCGCGGCAGATCCTCCCGCTGCAGTCCGAGATTCGCGCCCCGATCCGTGAGCATAGCGCGCTCCCCCGTGGCATCGACAAGCGCTACGATAGTCCCCGTGGAGCGACGCTCGTCGATGGCTAGGTGCGGCGTGACCCCATGGCGGCGCAACTCTCCGTCGTGGTAGACGCCGAAGGGGTCGCGGCCTACACGTCCGACGAAGTGCACGTTCAGGTCGAGCCCCTCCGCGCGCTGGACCGCCAGCCATGCCGCCGTATTGGCGCCCGACCCGCCGGGGCGGACGGCGATCGCTGCCCGCGTGTCGCTGGCCGCCGCGATGGGCTCACGCGGGCGTACGATTAGATCCGTGATCACATCGCCTACGACGACAATCATGGGGGCGGCGACGACCATCTAGTGGATCACCGCGGGCCGCAGCGCTCCCAGTGGGACCCGCCGACTTTTCATAGACCTTGCCGCAGGCCGGCGTCCACGGTCGCGGGGCCGTCGCTCGTACTCTGTCGCGCCCACGCCCGCGCGATGCGCGCCGCTAGGCGCGCATTGTTGTACACGATCTGACGGTTGACGCGCAGGCTCTCCCCCGCCGTGGCGCGCTGAAAATAGTCGAGCAGGAACGGACTGACCGCCTTGCCGCGCACCCCACGCCGCCCAATCTCCGCCAGCCCCGCGGCCAGCACACGGTCGTGCAGCGCTGGGTCCAGTTGCTGTTCCGCGGGGATTGGATTGGCTATGACCAGCCCGGCCGGTTGCGCGCCAAGGGCGCGTTGCGCCGCGATCACCGCCGCAGCCTCATCCTCCGTGTCGACCGACCAATCGAGCGCGTAGCCCGAGTCGGTCAGGTAGAAGCCGGGAAAGCGGTCCGTGCGGAAGCCCAACACTGTCACGTTGAGCGTCTCCAGGCGCTCCAGCGTGGCGCCTACGTCGAGGATCGATTTGACGCCAGCGCAGACGACCGCGATGGGCGTACGGCTGAGCGTGACGAGATCGGCCGACTCATCCCAACTATCGCGCGCTTCACGATGCACCCCGCCGAGTCCGCCGGTCGCGAACAAGGTGATCCCAGCGCGCGCCGCGAGTAACGCCGTACTCGCCACCGTGGTCGCGCCGTCGGCGCCGCGCGCCAGGGCGATCGGGAGATCGCGCACGCTCAACTTCGCCACCCCGTCCCTCGTGGCGAGGCGCTCTATCTCCGGCGTCGAGAGCCCGATCACAGCCACGCCCTCGACGACCCCAATCGTGGCCGGGACGGCGCCCTCCTCGCGCACGATGCGCTCCAGTTCTGCCGCCACGACCAAGTTATCGGGGCGCGGCAAGCCATGCACGATCAACGTGGTCTCAAGCGCCACCACCGGCCACCCCGCGGCCAGCGCCTCCGCCACTTCCTCCCCGACACGTGCCAACTCGGCCATTCTCGCCTCTCGCCTCTCTACGCCCGCTCACGCTTGATCTCATACAAGTATGGCTGGGTAAGCAGCCATGACATATGGCTCCAGAGCTCGAGCGCGGCGGCGCCCTGTGGAACCTCGTCGACGACGGGGCCGTAGAACCCGAAGTTCTGCCCATCGAGGACGAGCCAGGGCACGCCGAACGCGCCGTACTTATCTCGACCCTCATTATGCTCGGCCATGACCTCCTCTTCCGTCGAGGGATCGTCGAGCGCGCGGCTGTATAGCGAGCGGTCGAAGCCGGCCTGCTCCAGGATGGACTCGACGACGTCCTGTTTCTTGACGTCCTCGCGGCGATCATGGACCGCCTGCCCCATCGCCAGATAGAGGCAGTCGATGGCGTCGTTGCCGCCCTCGCGGCGCGCCAGCACCAGCGCGCGCAAGTAGTCGCGATGGGCGGGATCGCTCCGTCCGTTGGCTATGCCAAGGCTAAACACCTTCCAGGTCACGTCGAGCGGCTGTTGGCGTTGCGCCTCGCGTATCCACAGCGACGTGCGCCAGGCCCAGGGACAGGTAGGATCGAAGTAGAATGTTAGCGGCGTCGGCGACATGATGGCCTCCCATTAGTCGTGAGTCGTGAGAATATCGGGGGCATACTCTTTGCCTGTAGCACAAAGAGGGCCACGGGCTGTTTCGACCATCGACTCACGACTCACGACTCACGACTCACGACTGGCAGCGTAATGCGCACCGTCGTTCCCTCACCAGGGGCGCTGGTGATGGTGACGTCGCCGCCGAGCAAGGCCACGCGTTCGCGCATGCCCATGACGCCAAGGTGCTCGCCACGCTCCGGACGCACCGTAACGTCGTCGACGGCGAAGCCGCGGCCCCAGTCGCGCACCACCACCACTACCTCGTCCGTGTGAGCGGCCAAGGTGACCGCGACGCGCGTGGCGGCGGCGTGCTTGCGGGCATTGTTCAACGCCTCCTGGACGACGCGGAATACGGTCGTTTCCACGGCGGGGATGAGGCGCGCCACGGGTCCCTCGACCTCGAATGTGGCGTGCCAGCCAGCGTCGCGCGCCACGGCGTCGAGTTGTTGCTGCAGTGCCACGACCAGCCCAAAGTCGTCGAGCGTGGAGGGCCGCAGGTCGCTCATGACGCGGCGCGTTTCGCCGATGCACTGCTGCAAGACGGAGAGCCCGCGTGCGAACGTTTCGCGCGGGTGCCCCTCCGGCAACGAGTAGTCGTGCGCCTGTAGGTACTGGTAGGCGCTCACGATCATCTGCCCGAGACCATCATGGATGTCGCGCGAGATGCGACGGCGTTCCTCTTCCTGTGAGTTGACCAGCTTGCCGGCGTACTGTGTGAGCCGTTCCTCACGCTCGCGTAACGCCTCGTACAGACGCGCGTTCTCCAACGCCGCCGCGGTCTCCACGGCCAGCACGGACACGACGAACGTCTCGTCGTCCGTGAAGGGCCGCGCTACCTCCCCATAGACTTCAAGGAAACCGAAGGCGCCAGCGCGCGTCGTTAACGGCGCGCACAAGACACTCGCCGGCGCGCCGCCTCCGGCGAGTGGCGGCAGCGCCAACTCCCGCAAGGACGCCCCTTCGTCGAATTGCGCCGCCGCGCCCTCCTCCAGCACGCGCGCCGCGAACGAGCGTTGTAGCGGCAGTCGTCCGTGCGCGGCCCAGCGCGGATCCAACCCCTGGTGCGCCGCCGGCGTCAGGTTATCGCCTTGTAACAGCAAGACCGCACAGTGCGAGAAATGTAATGTCCGGGTCAGCAGGTCAATGACGTGCGCGTAGACGTCGTCCGCGGTGTGGCAGAGGTTGAGCAGGCGGCCCGCTTCATACACGATGAAGAGTTGGTTGAAAGAATGCTGCAACTCCTGATGCAACGCGCCCTGCTCCAGCGCCAACGCCGCGTGCGCGGCCAGCGCCTCGACGGAGGCGATAAGGGCGGCGTCCGGCTCCTGGGGGAGCGCGAGGCGCGCCACCCCGCGCGCGGAGCCGTCCAAGCCCGCGCGTCCTGGCGTGCACAGGGGCGCTGCCACCACATACCACCCGCCGCCGAGGTCCGTGACGGTGCGGTCATCGTCGGGATACGCGGTGTGAGTGTGCGACGGCGGTAAGTGCGCCAGCGCGGTCAACATGCCCGCGCGGGCGCGCTCGGTCGAGATGCCCGCGCGGGCGCGCTCGGTCGAGGCGCTATCGCTGGCGCACAGAGACACCTCGGCGCCGGCGTCGGCCCGCAGCCGCGCCAGCGCCTCGGCGAGTGAGTGCAAAAACGAGTGCGTGAAAGAATCCATAATGCAGTCCGATACTGCGCTATAATAGTCCACGCGCCTATAGGCCATCCGGGCTATGACAGGGCGCCAGCGACGATTATGGACGCGCCGCCATGTAGCTCACGGGGTATTGATGGCATGAAACATGCATTGCACGGTGCGGCTATACAGGCGTTGGCCCGTCGCCCCAGGCATTGGCGCGCACCCGGCGCGTACAGTATCGTGCACAATGAATGAGATATCGGGTACGCTTTAACCGTATGTACACCGATACAAAGTACTAGATAATGTTCATGTCTACTCCAAAGGAGGAGTCCCATTCGCTCTCAACTGCGCGCTCTTATTGACAATTATTACTGGACGTGGGACGCGCCGACGCAGTCCCTGCTAGCGCGGCTGCCCGGCTATGAGGGTAACCCGTACGCGACGCTCGCGGCGCTCTCGGATGGCGCGCTTAACGCCTTGGATACCCCTGACTTTGCCCAGTCGATCACGCAAGCGGGCGACAGCCAGGCGAGCTATCTCAAGGGCGCCCCGCTGTCGCGCCGGGTCGCCTATTTCAGCGCCGAGTTCGGCGTCGACGCCAGCTTGCCCATCTACTCGGGTGGCCTCGGCGTCCTAGCCGGGGATCACCTTAAAGCCGCGTCCGACGCGGGGCTTCCGCTCGTTGCCGCCGGCTTGCTGTATCACGGAGGCTACCTGCGCCAGACGCTTGACGACGCTGGATGGCAGCATGAAGAGTACCCCCGGCTCGACCTCGCGCTGACCGGGTTGCGCCTGGAGCGCGATGACGCCGGGGCGCCGATTCAGGTGTCGATTCCGCTTGGCGATCGTGAGACCCATGCGCAGGTGTGGCGGGCCGACATCGGCCGCGTGCCGCTCTATCTGCTCGACACCGACATCGAGGCCAACTCAGCCATCGACCGTGAGATCACGCAGCGCCTCTATGATCGCGGGAACGACCACCGTAGTGAGCGCGACATCAGGATCTGCCAGGAGATCGTGCTCGGCATCGGCGGCGTGCGCGCCCTGCGCGCCCTGGGTTACGACGCCCTCGAGACATTCCACCTCAACGAAGGCCACGCCAGCTTCCTGCTGCTCGAACGCGCGCGCGAGGCGCACGCGGCGGGTAAGGATTATGACGCCGCGCTGGACGAGACCCGTGAGCACGCCGTCTTCACCACGCACACACCCGTGCCGGCCGGCCACGACCGCTTCGCGCATGACCTGCTGCTCTACTACCTTGGCCCGTGGTGGCGTGATACACTCGGCTTTACCGACTGGCAGTTGCTCTCGCTCGGCGGCGCCGGTGACTTCTCCATGACCGAACTGGCCCTCAACGTGACCCGCGCGGTCAACGCCGTCTCGGTCAAGCACGGCGAGGTCTCGCGCGCCATGTTCCCCGGCCGCCCTATCGGCTCGATCACCAACGGCGTCCACCATCCGACCTGGACCGGCCCGCACGCGGCCGCCCTCTACGATCGCGCCCTGCCGGACTGGCGAGAGGACGGCGAGCGGCTGCGGGGCGCCGATGGTCTCGCGGGGCGGGACGTGCGCGCGGCGCATGACGCGGCCAAGCGCGATATGATCGCCGCGGTCAACGCGCGCTATCCCGGCGCCGCGCTTGAGGAGGGCGTGTTCACGATCGGCTTCGCGCGCCGTATGACGGGCTACAAGCGCGCTACGCTGCTTTTCCGCGATCCGGCCAGGCTGGCCGCTGTCGCTGCGCGCGGCCTACAGGTCGTGGTGGCCGGCAAGGCGCACCCGCGTGACGACGAGGGCAAGAGCATCATCGCCGAGATCGTACGACACGCCGGCGACGCGCCCGTGCGCATTATCTTCGTCGCGGGCTATGATATGGCGTTGGCGCGCTTGCTCGTGGCCGGTTCCGATATATGGCTCAACAACCCGCACCGTCCGATGGAGGCATCGGGGACCAGCGGCATGAAGGCGCTGCTTAATGGCGTGCCGAATCTATCCGTCCTCGACGGGTGGTGGATCGAGGGCTATCGCGGGACCAACGGCTGGCCCATCGGCGAGGGCTACAGCGGCGGGGATGAGGACTCGTACGACGCCGGCAGCCTATATGACACGCTCGAGCGCGACGTCATCCCTGAATACTATGACCGGCCGGACGACTGGACCGCCCGCATGACGCGCGCTATCGCCACCAGCCCGGACTTCACCGCCCAGCGCATGGTCTTGCAGTACGCATCCGAGATGTACGACCTGGCGCCCGTACTGGTCTAGTGGCGAGTGGCGAGTGGCGAGTGACGAGTGGCGAGAATCTTGCTACTTGATAAACGATAATCATTTCCTGCATCGGCGAAAACTCGTCACTCGTCACTCGTCACTCGCCACTCAAGGAGGCCCCTTATGACCGCGCCTTCCCTCTTCTCCGAAGAAGATCTGTACCTCTTTTCCGAGGGCACATGGCTCGACGCCTACGAGAAGCTGGGAGCGCGCCGGCGCGAGGTCGATGGCGTGGTCGGGACCAACGTCGCGGTGTGGGCGCCGGAGGCGGAGGCGGTCAGCGTCGTCGGCGACTTCAACGAGTGGCGGCCCGACCAGGCGCCGTTGGCGCGGCGCGGTCCCAACGGTGTGTGGGAGGCGTTCCTGCCCGACCTGCCCGAGGGCGGCCTCTACAAATACCACATCCGCTCGCGCTACCACGGCTACGAGGTCGACAAGGCCGACCCCTACGCCGTCTACGCCGAGCTACGTCCGGGGACGGCCTCGGTTGTCTATGACCTCGGCGGCTACAAGTGGGGCGACAATACATGGATGGCGGCGCGCGCCAAGGGCTCGCCGCTGGACCGTCCGGTGTCCGTCTATGAAGTCCATCTGGGCTCATGGCGGCGCGGCGAGGACGACCGCTTCCTCACCTACCGCGAGTTAGCGCACACGCTCGTCGACTACGTCGTGGCGCACGGGTTCACGCACATCGAGCTGTTGCCGATCACCGAGCACCCCTTCGATGGCTCGTGGGGCTACCAGACCACGGGCTATTTCGCCCCGACCAGCCGCTTCGGGACGCCGCACGACTTCATGTATCTCGTGGACCACTGCCACCGCAACGGCGTCGGCGTGCTGCTCGACTGGGTGCCGGGCCACTTCGCCAAAGAAGGCTTCGGCCTGGGCTATTTCGACGGTACGCACCTCTACGAACACGCCGACCCGCGCCAGGGCGAGCACATCACTTGGGGCACCTACATCTTCAACTACAGCCGCGGCGAGGTACTCTCGTTCCTGCTCTCCAACGCGCACTACTGGCTGCGCGAGTATCACCTCGACGGCATGCGCGTCGACGCCGTGGCCGCGATGCTCTACCTCGACTATGACCGCGACGATGGCGCCTGGGTCGCCAACCGCTATGGCGGACGCGAGAACCTGGACGCTGTGTCCTTCTTGCAACGCTTCAACGACATCGTGCACACGTGTCATCAGGGCGTGTTGACGGCGGCCGAGGAGTCGACGACGTGGCCCGGCATCACGAAGCCCACGGCGGAGGGCGGGCTGGGCTTCGACCTCAAGTGGAACATGGGCTGGATGCACGACACGCTGGCCTACGTGGAGCGCGACCCCATCTATCGTCCCTACCACCACAACGAGGTCACCTTCTCCTTCACCTACGCCTTCGACGAGCGCTACATCCTGCCGCTCTCGCACGACGAGGTGGTGCACCTGAAGCACTCGCTTATCGAAAAGGCGCCAGGCGACGACTGGCAGCGCTTCGCCACGCTGCGCGCGCTCTACGCCTTCATGTATGGACATCCGGGCAAGAAGCTGCTCTTCATGGGCGGCGAGTTCGCGCAGTGGCACGAGTGGGCCCACCAGTATTCGCTTGACTGGCATCTCCTGGAGGGCGACACGGGTCTGCGCCACCGCCAGGTGTCGGACTTCGTGACGCGGATCAATGGCTTGTATCGTGAGGAGAAGGCGCTGTACGAGCGCGACCTGTCGGCGGAAGGCTTCGCGTGGATCGACGGCAGCGACACTGCCCACTCGGTTGTCGCCATCCTGCGGCGCGGCGTGAAGCGCGACGACACCATCGCCATCGTCGTCAATTGGCAGCCCGTGACGCGTGAAGGCTACCGGATCGGCGTACCGTCGGCCGGTCCCTGGGCCGAGTTGCTCAACAGCGACGCCGCGGTGTACGGCGGCTCCGGCGCCGGCAACCCCACGCCGCTAAAAGCCGAGAAGAAAGCATTGGACGGCTACGACTATACCCTCACGCTGACGCTGCCCCCCCTCGCGGTGCTCTGGCTCAAGCCTATGACGCCCAAACGAGGCAAGAAGTAGGGCGTAGTGCGGGGAGGAATGAGCACGTCGAGTAACAAGCTCGTGCTTTACCACGGCACGGACGTTGACTCCGCACTGCGCTTTATGAATGGGGAACCACTTGATGCCGCCAAAGCTGCCGCGGCTAAGATCGATGGCCCTCCTGGTTTCTTCCTGGCGACGGAGTATGATGATGCTGAATACTTCGCGCTAAGGAGAGTGCGGGGCGCGGTGCTACGATATGAGATGTCTGGAATAGCGCTTGGGCAATTGAGGATGGCAGGAGCAGCCCAAGGACCTATACCTCCCGGATGGCTTTTTACCCCTGTTGGCGATCAACTGGTAGTGCTTGTCAAAGCATTCGACGTATTTAACGACCTGCGGTCAGCCGGTGAGATCGTTGTTACCGCTACTAGAGGTGGACCATGAGCGACGTACAAGTTCTCGATGACCCGATTGGATTTATAAGAAAAAAGCCGGGCATGTTCACGCGGTCTATCCCCGTAAGCGGGATCGAATTAGCTGCCAACATTGTCAGCGAGGCGCTCCTTCTCACTAAGGGGAAGGGACGGGTAACAACATTTTGTATGGATACGTGGTGGGTTGTTGCCAGTGATGTTGATTGGATTGCTAATGAATCGGAGCATCCAGTAGAAGATATCTTTTCCCGCATTCTTCCTCTGCCACAAGCCGGCCCAAACTCTATGCGTGGAGAAGTTTTGCTAACAGCGTTTGCACGGGATGTTATAACGCAAGGCATTGATGGTCAACATGTCATTAAGGGAAGTGCGCTGGCAAGTGACAACCTTTGGCCCGTGCCGGCAGGTCATCAAGGTTGGAAACGCGTTGTCGCATTTCGGATGGAAGATAGTTGAGCCGGATTCCAAGAACGCCTGCTCGACATAGAACAGTATGTAGTAAAAGTTCTTGTTGATCCAGCGTCATACCGCGATGCCTTCGCGGCGAATATTTCGTAGCAGAGGTCCATTGCGATCACGATAGCGCTCCTCGTCCATGAAGATGCACGACACGACGGTGTTGTACCGCAGCGACAACTCCGCCCTGAAATCCAGCGTCAGCGCGGCCTCAGCTGCCGCGTTAACCGGGCCTTCGAGGACAATAAGAACGTCGATGTCCGAGCCCGGCTCGGCGTCGCCGCGCGCTTGTGAGCCGAAGAGCACCAGACGGACGAGTCGGGGACCGTATAGCCGCTCGAAGTGATCGCGTAGTTCTGCTACGATGGCCTGAAGTTCCTCGCCCATAACGCCCATCCCACGCTATCCCGTCTGCCCAACCGTGTGCTAATCCAATAGTACACCACGGCCAACTCCCACGCTATGATCTTTCAAGGCCAGGCTTACAGTGCTCTCCGTGGATACGTGTCGTTCATGCCGGTAGAGCGACGGGCAAGATCAGCGCCGAGGGGTGGGCGCGGTCGTGGTACACCGTTTGGTCGGCGACGGCCATGCGCGTCCCGGTGGCGATGGGCTCGCCGGTCCCGAGGTTGCGGCTCCAGCGCGGGTGGGCGCCGCTCGACACCTGCAGCCGCAGCCGGCGCCCCCGCGCGAAGCGGTGCGCGGTGGCCCACAGCCCAACCGTGATGCGGCGGCTGCCGTCGGGCTGTGCCGCGCCGTCCCCCGGCTCCAGCCGCACCAGCCCGTCGCAAATGTTGATAGAGCGCCCGTCGGGATGGACATCGCAGACCCGGCCGAAGAAGTCGGTATGGTCCAGGCTGGACTGGACGTATAGGTCGAGCCGCACCGGGCCGATCACCTCAAGGTCGGCGGATAGCGGGGGCGTCGTGTAGAGGAGCACATCGGCGCGCGCCTCTAGCGCGCGGTTGTCGCGCGGACCGGCGGGCGGGACGAACAGCAGCGGGCCGCCGACGGACGGCGTGGGGTCGGCGGGGTCGTAGCGGTAGTGGTCGGGGGACGCGGCCACCGCCGGTTGATCCGTGGACAGGCCGCCCGCGCCTTGCAGGAAATAGGGCGTTTCGCGCGCCGGCGGCGGCCAGCTCTCCAGCTCGCGCCACTCGTCCGCGCCCATTACATAGAGACGCACCGGTTGCCGGCGCAAGAGGGAGGGATTGCCCCTCAAGTACGCCTCGTTCCAGATGATAGTCTCGCGCAAGGCCGCCTTTATGCCGCGCTGATCGCTGTGCGCCCAGGGGCCGATCGTCAGGTAGGGTATGCGGCCGGCGTCGCGCAGCCGCGCGTAGTCGGCCAGCAACTCGCGCAGGAATATATCGTACCACCCGCCCACGAGATGCACAGGCGCCGTGGTACGGGGCACGGCGTCCCGGTGGTCGATCGACCGCCAGTAGGGCTCGTCGAGGTCGGGATGCGCCAGCCAATCGCGGTAGTAGGAGACAGGCTGATTCACGGCCGCGACGTCGGCCTCACGCACCGGGAGGCGCATGAAGGCGGGCGCGAGCCGTCGGTTCATGGCTGCGGGATTGATGCGACGGAGGAGGGACCACGCGGACGCCTGGCCTTTGCCGATGGGGATATCGAGCAGGGAGATCCAGCTCAACGCCAGGTCCAGGCCGAAGGCGCCGTCGGGGTAGACGAGCGTGCCCAGTTGCGCGGAGGTGATGTGCGGCACGAGCGTGCGCACCGCGTCTGGGTCGGCGGCAACGGTGGCCCATTGCACATACCCCAGGTAGCTTGGCCCCATCAGGCCAAGCCTGCCGTCGAACCATGGCTGGGCGCGCAGCCATTCCAGGGTGGCGCCCCCGTCGTTGGCCTCATCGAAGAATGGATTGAACGCGCCGCCCGCGTCGAAGCGCCCGCGGACGGTCTGGGCGATGACGTGGTAGCCGCGCGCGGCCACGCGGCGGTGCTGAACGGCGGCAAACAACAGGCTGAAGGGGAAACGCAGATCCGAGCCCCGTCCATAGGGCGTGCGCAGCAGGATGGTTGGGAACGGGTCCTGTCCCTTGGGAGAGTAGTGATCCGCTTTCAGCGTGACCCCGTCGCGCATCGGGACGGGCACACCGCGCTCGACGGCCACGCCATAGCGCGCGGGCGGCAGGCCCGACAGGCGTGCGATCAGGCGCCGCCGGGCGCCATAGAGGATCAATGCCGCTCCGGCCACGCCCAGAGCAGCGGTCGCCCGGACCATTCCGTGGCCGTGTCGCCCTCGTCCCATCATGTCCCCCTCATCCTGGCCCTATCACGTTGTATTGTACGCGGTCGACGCTCGGTCGACGCTGGTGGGTCTCTCTGACCCGATGTAAGATGATGTGGGTCGTCCGTAACTCCCACGACGCAGGCCCAAAGTGTGCGAAGGTACCGTATTGTCGCTCTTGTGTCGCCCACAATCGACGGGCTTTAGCGCGGCGCCTGCCCCGGCGCGGGGATCACGCCGAGTTGCTGCATCATCCCCAGCGCGTTACCCTCAATCCACTGCTCCGCGATTTTACCATCGGCGCAGCGCATGATTTCGATGCCCGTAATGGTCACCGTCTTGCCCGTGGCTGGGATGCCCATGAACTCGCCCCGCTGCGTCCCCTGCTCCGTATAGCGGGTGACCATTTTGTCGCCCTCCGCGATCATGTCCTCGACCGACACATGCCAGTCGGGGAAGGCGGCAAAGACCATCGCGACCGTCTGCTTATTGCCCTCGCGGCCGCCCGTCATCCCAGGGAGCGTGATTGCTGTATGCTGGACGAAATCCTCAGCGGCCAACTCGCCGAAGACCTCCAGGTTATGCCCGTTGAAACCCTCTTCGAACCAACGGCGGGCGATGGCTTTGTTCTCTTCGGTGGACATAGTCCCTCCTTCTCTTTCTCTTTTCTCATGTGGCCGTGCTGATCCGCACGACACGCGTCCACTAACGTCGGGTGCCCGGTCCGGTCTCGTCGCCACTTCCGTCACCTCCTCTCGTGACAGCGACGCCTTGTCCGGGCCTCGTCCGGTCGTCGGGCGACATCCTCCGTGCGCCCGCGTGGCCCGTCGTCTTCTATTCTGCCTGTGTCACGCCTGGTTGACCACCCAAAATATGCAACGTTACCCACAAAGTTGCGTCCTCCTCCAACGTTGCGTCCTCAAAAAGGCCCGTGGTATCATGGTGGCGCCATGCCCCCGCGCCTGGACCGGGGACGCGGCGCGGCCGACGCAACGGAGTACACCTATGAGCACGGAGACGGACGCGTCTTTTGGCGCGTTGCTACGACGCCAGCGGCGGGAGGCGGAACTGACGCAGGAGGCGCTGGCTGAGCGCGCCGGGCTCAGCATACGCAACGTGCAGAACCTGGAGCACGGCGTCAACCAGCCCCTGCGCGACACGGCACGGCGCCTGGCCGATGCGCTGGACCTGCCGGCGGAGGAGCGCGCGCGCTTCCTGGTCGCGGCCGCGCCAGCCCCCCGCCGCGCGCACGGGCGGGAGGACACGGATACGACGAGCGCGCGCCCCAGCGGCCTGCCCGTTCCGCCAACCGCGCTGGTGGGGCGGTCACACGAGGCGGCGGAGGTGGACGCCCTGCTGCGGCGCTGCCTACCTTCGCACTCACCCCCTCCAACGCCGCCGCTGTGACCGCCATCTGCGTGCGACTCGACGGGTTGCCGCTGGCGATCGAACTGGCGGCCGCGCGCGTGGCGGCGCTCCCGGCTGCGGCGTTGCTGGCGCGGTTGGACCGGCCGCTAGCGGTGCTGGTGGAGGGGCCGCGCGACGCCCCCGCGCGCCAACGGACCTTGCGCGACACGCTTGCCTGGAGCTATGACCTCCTGCCGCCGACGACGCGGGCGCTATTCCGGCGCCTCGCCCCTGTCGTGGGCGGTTGCACCGTGGAGGCGGCGCGGGCGGTGTGCCGGGGGGACGCGCTGGACGACGCGGACGTGGCCGAGGGGCTGGCGACACTGGCGGCGGCGCATCTGCTGCGCGTGGAGGCTTACGCTGACGCCGGGGCGGAGGATCTGCCCTACGCCCTGCTGACTACCATCCGTGAGTATGCCAACGAGCAGTTGGAGGCAGCCGGGGAGGGCGTGGCGGCGCGCGCCCGGCACGCCGTCTACTACCTGGGGTTGGCCGAGGAGGCCGCCAGGGGCTTCGATGGGGCCGAACAGCCGCGCGCGCTGGAGACGTTGGAGGGCGAGTTGGACAATCTGCGCGCGGCGTTGAGCTGGTGCGTGGAGCGCGGCGACGCCGGTGATGGCGCGGCAACCGAGCGTGGGCTCTCCGTCGCGGCGGCGCTGTCTCCGTTCTGGAGCCTCCGCCCGCACCTGCGGGAGGCCAGCGCCTGGTTCGCGCGGCTGCTCGACGCGCCCGACGCGGCGGCCCCCACGCCGGGGCGGATCAAGGCGCTGTCCATCGCCGCTGGGGTTGCCTGCTCAGGTGACGTGGCGATCATGCGGGCGTGCGCCACGGAGGCGGAGCGCGTGGCCAGCGCGGTGGATGACCCCCTCGCGCGCGCGTATGCCCTCGGCCTGGCGGCGCCCCTTTCCACGCTCCTCGCGCCCCCTAATTCACGGGACCAGGCGCGGACGCGGGAAGGCATCGAGGAGGCGCTGGCGCTGTACGGCGCGGCCGGGCGCGCCGGAGGGTGGGAGATGCTGCAAACGATGGTGCTCCTGTCCATCATGTCCTTGCTGATGGGCGAATTTGACCGCGCCGAGGACGAGCTCGCCCGGACCATTGCGCTGGCCGGGGAGCGCGGCAACCGCTATGCCGCCGGGCTGGCGCTCGATCTGCTCGGTGGGTCAGCTTGGGGCCGTGGTGAGATCACCCAGGCGCGCGACTACTATGCGCGATATATGCGAACGATAGGCGCGCTGGGAGACACGCAGAGCGATGCGAACGCCTGCTATGTGCTCGGGCTCCTGGCGGAGGAGGACGGCGACCTGGCGGGCGCGAACATCCTACGCCCAGGCGCTGGTCATGGTGCGCGAGGTAGGGGACTTCGCCCTCATAGAGCGCGGCGCCGCCGCCATCGCCATCATGGCCATGGCCGCGCGGCAATCGATCCCTACGCGCGCCCTAGCCTATGCCACGGCGGCGTTCGGGCTACCCGATGCGGGCGGGAAGGCCCTGACGCTGGAGCAGGCGCTCGCCACGGCTGTGCGGGGTGTGGATATGGCGCATGGCGACTGTGACTGAGATATTTGCTCCATCTCGCCATGGGTCGGGCGGGCTCAGATCGTGTGGTACAACCTGCGTCGCGCAAATAAGAATGTCTGCGCGACATAGAACATTTCGAAATGGTGGCGCAGTTCGGCCAAGATGACTTGAAGCTTCGTATCCACGACAGTTCTCTTTTAGTAGAGCTACTCCCATATGGCGGATGACACACGCCCTTATAGCATAGAGCCTTGCAGGCGCTAAATCGGTGGAATGCAGTACGTGCCATTCCAGTGCGTCGATGAGGAAACGCGAAATTCTTTGACGGCGCCGACAGGCGTTATGCGGGCTATGCTGTTGCTGCACGTTTCCGTCACCCACAGATTGCCGTCAGCGCCGGTGGCAATTCCCGTGGGGCCGCTATTAGGCGTCGGCAGCGAAAACTCCGTCACGCGGCCGGTTAGGGTGATGCGCCCGATATTGTTGCCGTATACTTCCGTGAACCACAGGTTCCCATCGGGGCCGGTCGTGATGATTTGGGGGACGCCGCTCGATCGCGCTGGGGCAGTGCTCGGCGAGATTGCCGTTGTGGCGACGAACAAAGGAAACTCGGTCACCACGCCGTGTGGTGTGATGCGCCCAATGCGCCTTTGGAATTGCGCGAACCACACATTGCCATCTGGTCCGGTGGTGATAGTGGTCGGAAAGTTACTATACCCTTGCCCTACAGGGATGGTTGGAAGGGGAAACTCCGTGATGCGGCCGCGCAGCGTGATCCGTCCTATTTTATTCCTGTTCGTTTCTGTGAACCAGAGATTGTGATCCGGGCCGGTCGTGATACCGGACACGGAGCTGTTGCGCGTGGGGACGCCATACTCTGTGACACGGCCGGTGACTGTTATGCGCACAACCACATTCCTGTCATTGCTCGCGGTATTCGCCGTGAACCAGAGATTCCCATCGGGACCGGTCGTGATGAATCCAGGTTGTATGTCATGGTCAGCTAGCGGAAATAATCGTACCCGACCGTCGAGCGTCATCCGTCCAATCGCATGCGCCTCGGTAAACCAGAGATTGCCATCCGGCCCCTGTGCGATATCTAGGGGTGCTTGGTCGGGCCTCGGGAGGGGGAACGCGGTCACGCGGCCCGCTTGGGTGATCCGTCCGATGCCGTGTCTTTCCGTGAACCAGAGAGCTCCGGCACGACCGGGTGTAATAGCACCGAGGAAGGGCATGGGATTAGCCGCCAAGCGCATCCCAGCCCACCCAAACGCCGACGCCTGTACGGGTAGGGCGACCACAAGCACGACGATGATACGTGCGAGGACAAGGGGTAGGTATGCCATGTCAACATTTTCCTTTGTATGTGCATACACACGCACTCTTGTGGTGGCGCCGTTGCAACGTGGGTAGGTACGGACCTGCCAGCGGTGTGCGGCCGCCAGGTCACAAACGGGTTGTATCAAGGATACTGAGCGTTCTGTCATAAGAATCCACGATAAACGCGCGCGCCGCCTGTTCGTCTATGATAACACCTGAGGGCTCATGGCTGAGGGTCATGATCCGGCGGACCACGCCACTGCGCGCATCCAGGACGACGAGATGACCCGGCCCTGTGAAGCCCCTTTTGCTTTTGTCGTTGGAGAAGGTCGCCGTGTCGTCAGTCTTATGCCCCGCAAACAGTATAAAAAGGTGATTGTTGTGCGCGTCGAGCGCCATTGCTTGATCACCACGGGGGGAACTACTACCTGGAGGGATGCGTACCGTTTTCACAACCGTCCCCGTCGTCGTACTCAGGATAGGCACGGCGTCGTGGCCTGCCGCATCAAGGCTAACGACGAAGGCGCGGCCGACGCGCTCGTCAACGGCTAGGTCGACCGGATCGCCCGCGAGAGACACGGTATGCACTAATAGTCCTGTGGCCGCGTCGAGCAGATCGACGCCGCCACAGGAGGATTCCGTCCTTATGGCAACCACAGCCCGCCGATGTGGCGTATCAATCGCGAGCGCGATGGGATAGCTGAGATCGTAGTCTCTGCTCAACGTGACGACGCCGCTACGCGCATCCATGACGCTTACGCCACGTTCCGGAGAGATGGCGAAGGCGCGCGCTGTGGCGGTGGCGACGGACACATCTTTGCAGCCTTGAGCGTCACTAGCGGCTACGACGCGCACGATACGCCCACTGTCTATGTCTACGAGGTGCAGAGGACCTGAATCATCGCAGATGAAGGCGCGTCGACGCTGCGTATCTACGGCGATCGTCGATGGATAATGCCCTAACGTGGTCACATGGAGAACACGCCCGGTGACCGCGTCGAGCACCGCGAGACGCCCGAGCCCCGTGTAGTATTTTCCCGTCACGTCGGACGCCCCCGCGAACGTGACGAGCAGGTGGCTGGTCGTCTCATCTACCCCGAGCCGCGTGGACTCCCCCGCCAGGCGGTAAGTGTAGAGGAGGCTGTCGGAACACACATCGAAGGCATCAATCCGTGTTGTCACGGCGGCATCGTGTGTGTAGTCGTTGCTCGCGACGAACACCTGCCCTAATCCTTTATCGAGCGCCACCCCCACTACGGCCTGATCCATCCCCCGCTGGCCCAGAGGTATCGTCCGCACGAATGGCGTTCCGCTCGGATGTGTCATTGGGCAAGACAGTTGGACGGGACGACGCACGAGAGGCTGTTGACCACTAGGGGGCGAACTAGCAACGAGAACAATAGCCACAGCTATGCCAGTCAGACGATACATACGCCGAGGGAACCATGTATACATAACGGGTACCTCTCTTACGCTACCAAAACATATACTGATCCAGCTTTAGCGCAGCATGTCCCAGTGCAGGGGCAGGGTCGCGGCCAGGTGGTGGTCGGCGGTGGCCCAGTTGTGCGCGCCGTCGGGGATGACCGCCGGGATGGCGTGCGTGACCCCTTTCATGGTGAGCAGGTCGCGCAGGTACGCGCCGCGGTCGTAGTTGGAGCCCATCGGCTCGAGTTCCGCGCGCCCATACTGGATGAGCCAGTGGACGCTGCGCACCCGCTCCTGTGTACTATTCACGATCAAGTTGGCGCCGTTGTTGGCGGCGGCGTACGCCTGGTCGCGCGGCAGGCCGAAGACCGGGTCGAGGAAGCGCGCGGCGAAGACCCTATCGTCCTTGACGCGCGCGCCGTCCGCGCTGGCGTAGAGGAAGGTGCCGTCGTAGGCGCCGGCCGTGGCAAAGAGGTCGGGGTACTTGGCCGCGAGTTTGACCGACATGAAGCCGCCGAGCGAGAAGCCGTCCAGCCCCCTGTGCGCGCGGTCGGGCATGGTGCGGTAGAGCGCGTCGATCAGCGGAACAATCTCGCGGATCATGTAGGTCTCGAAGCGTCCACTGCCCACGCCGGCGGCCTTGGGGGCGAGTCGCGGCGCCAGGAAGTCGGTAGCCATGCCGTGCACGCGCCCATCATCTGAGGTGAGCCCAGGGAAGACGAGGATCATGGAGCCAATCGTGCCACTTGCCAGGAGCGAACGGTAGGCGTCTACCGCCGTGCCCCGCCGCGACCCGTCTTCGGTCGGGTTGACCCACTCGCGTTCGTGCCCACGCAGCAGATATAGCACAGGGTAGCGTCCGTCCCGCGCGTCGTAGGCGGGCGGCAGGGCTACGTAGAGGCTCTTGCGCACGCCAAGCGCCGTGCTCCACAACATGACGCGCTGCACACGCGGGTCGATGCCCGGCGGCGGCGCCCCGATTTTGGGACGCAACGCCGTGAGCAATGTCGCGGCGTTAGGGGTAGACCCGTCGGTCAATGTCTAAACCAGGAAGCGGCCGGCCGCCATGATTTGGTGATCGTCGGCCCAGACATCGCAGTCGCGCGTGATGGCGTCGATATGCGATCCGCAGGTCCAGCGCGCGCCGGTCTGGCTGCCGTAGGGGTTGCCGAAGGCGATGTGCACGCCGGGAACCTTCTCGTCCTGCAACAGATTGCCGATCATGCGCGTCACGGCGATGTTGGTGCCGAGGGCAAACTCGCCGACGCGGTCGCCGTTGCGCTCTTCGTGGCAGTAGTCCATGAAATCGCGCAATAACTCTTTGTTGTCGCTGTGGGCGTCGCGCAGGCGCCCGTCCTCGATTTCGAGCGTCAGGGGTTGCGCGGAGAGGTCGCCGTACTTGGGGCACAGGTAGTCGCCAACGGTCCCATCGACGACGAACACGCCGTCGACGCGCGCGGGGGTGGTGAAGACTTCGCCGGCCGGCAGGTTGGACCAATACTCGCGGTTGATCAATCCGCTCGTCTTGACCCACTGCATGGACTGCTCGAATCGCCCCGTGATATCCGTCCCGGCGGCACTGCGCACAGTGACGGCGCCGGCTGGCCGCAAATAGGCGAGTACGCGGTCGCTGAGCGCGTCCACCTCGTGGTAGTCGGCGCGCATACCCTGGCGCATGATTTCGTCGTCGATCCAGACCATGTGCGCGTAGCGGATGCCCTGGCGCTCGACGAGGTCGATCAAGTCGCGCCGGCTGCCGATCTCGTTCTGCTGCGGCTGGAAGCAGCCAATGGTGACGGTGCTGTCGGCGACATGCTGGAGTACCTCGAAGGGCATGCGCGGCATGGGCCGGCGCACCATGTTCTCGAGGATAATGACGTGGGGTACGGCGCCCACGTCGTACAGTTCACGCAGCAGGCTCGCCGCGACAGGGCTGGTATGCCGATCGGTGATAAGAGTCGTTATTTCGCCTGGCTGTACGTCGAGGCAGGTGCGGATGGCGTTACGGGCGCCATCCGCGTAGTCCGGGTTGGGCGGCAACTCAGACAGGCTCGCCGCGTCGTCATTATTTTTTAACATATACATATCGCTTATGATACTGAGACGTTATGAAAGGGTACGATAGCCTATTAGTCCCAGAACTCCTCTGTTGTCGTGTGGTAGACCGCGAGTTATCAGCAGCCGGCCGCTCGGAAGGCGTACGGTCGGTAGTCGGTAGTATGTCTCGATAGTATCACATAGTACACGAGATCTATGATGCAAGCACTGTGCCACGTTGTCACCGTCGTCACCTTGCTTCGCTGGTCAATCGACGCCCACGCGTCTGATACCCGCTGCTCCCAGTTCACCGGATCGATGCTGACGTCGCCTGCCCAACCGGCGTCCATCGTCCTTCCTATCCGTTAGCGTCATATATCACTTCTAAGATTAAAACTCGCCATCGGTGCGCGTGCTCGACGCCTTGACGCCGTATGAGTCGTACACCTCCTGCAAGCTGTGACTGATGAAGCTGGGCGACTCCACGCGCTGCAGCAGCAGTTGCACATTGGCCTCCATCGTGGCGTTGAGGTTGGGCACGGGCGCGGCGTCGAGGTAGACGCCGGGTGTGGCCGTGGTTAGCATCTCCAGGTAGTCGCGCTGGAACGACGCCACCGGATGCAGCGTCGCCACGCTCACGCGTGACGCCGGCAGTAGGCCATACGCGGCGAGGGCGCGCGCTGTGGTGTCCGTGGTCATGGCGTTGATGAAGGCGAGCGCCACCGCGGGCTGGCGCGCCGCGGTGGGGATGGCCCAGCCCGCGTAGCCGCTCTGCGGGACCACGCCCGGCCGACCCGCCGTGGCGCTGGGGAACGGGAAGACGCCGACATCAAGCTTGCTCTCGCGCGTGAGGGTCAGGATCTGCGGGTCTTCCGTACTGGAGACGAGTTGCATGGCCGTGCGGCCTTCAAAGAACGCGGCCACGCTATCCTGTGCGTCCAGGCCACCGAAGTCGCGCGTGAAGTAGTTACGCTCCGACCACGACTGCAAGGTTGAAGCCGCCGTGTGGAACGCGCTGCCTCCGAACGAGAAATGTCGGTCAAGGCGCAGCGCGGGCGTGAGCGCGGCCGGTCCTGTCAGCGCGTTGACCATGGTCAGGTACCAGTCGTCGCCGACCCAACCGTCGGCGTTGCCCAAGCCCAGTGGCGTCAGTCCCGCCCGCTGAATGCGGTCCAGCAGCGTCGCCATTTGCGCCAGCGTGCGCGGCACGCTCAGGTTCAAGCGGTGGAACAGAGTCTTGTTATACAGGACGCCGACAGCGGCCAGCGCGTAAGGGGCGGCGTAGATATGGCCGCTCCCGCGCGTGCCATGCGTCAACAAACTGTTGTAGTCGGCGAGAAGACCGGGGCGCAGGCGCTCCGCCCAATGGTTCTGGCTCGCCGCGCTGGTGAGGTCGCGCAGCTTACCGGCGCGCACGTAGGCCGGTAGGCCGGGGCCGCGCGGCGTGGTGTAGACGACATCCGGTGGCGCCCCTCCGGCCAGCGCCAACTGCATCTTCTGATTGAGGTCGTCCAGGCCAAAGATCTGCAGCGCCACATGAATGGAGGGGTATGACGCGCCGAAGCTCTTAGCGAGGGCCTGCGCGAGCGCCCCTTCATCCGGGTCGTCGGTGGCGTACCAGACGCGCAGTTGTGTCGCCGTCGCGGGCGCGTGCTGGGATCGCAGCGCGGGCGCCCAGGCCGCCGCGCCCACGACGATCAACGCGGCCAGCGCGAGCGCGCCCGCGCGGCGAGCGGCTAGGTGTGGGTGAAATATGCGCATGATGAAACCGTCCTTTTCTATACCTACATATTCGCATAGTTGACGATAATGGGGCTGACTTGCAACGTGTATAGCATGTCACAACGATCGCGCGGACGGGGACACACGGCTATAGGGGCGCTCCTTGTACTGTAGGGCCTGCCCGTTAAAACCTCGTTAAGATTGTGTTAAGGATGTGTTAAATCGTCTGACGGCAATGAGCGATTACGGTAAAACTCTCATGCGCTTACAATGGAAGGTGTGAGAAGTAGCACTGAGCAAGACGGCGTGCCGGATTGGCCGGTCTACCATCGTCTGGAATCGCCGACGCAAAGCCCCAAGATTGCCCGATTACAGGAGCAAAGCAGGGAGATAGCCGATGGAAACGACGCAAGCTTTCATACAAGTCCCGTTGCCCGACGAAGCGTTGGCGGGTGGACTCGCGGCCCTATCGGAGGAAGATGTCCCATGGTGGCCCGTCGCGATACTTGCGTTGGAGCCATCCGAGATCGAACAAAGATACCATATTAAATTCTATGACTCGTTCGACAATCTGGACTATCTAAAGGTCGCCGTACTCGACATGTGTTCGGGCGTGCGAGTGGCGCTTAAGCGCCATCGTGGTACGCCCGGTCCGGGTACTGATATTAGTGTTTCAGCGAACCGCATTCACGACTACGAGCCCGTTGTGTCAGAGGTGGTAGACGCGCTTGGCCTACATCCCGACGATGTGCTGTGGTCGCGGCCACATGACGACTAGTGCGCGACTGGTATCTGATTGACCTTGAAATGAGCGGGTTTCAGCGGCCTTTCGCCGAAGGACGTAGATTGTTCGCGATGGCGATGGCCAGCCAGAAGGCCACGGCGAGGTCGGGTAGGAAGATGGAGTTGTCGACGAGCCCATGCCCCAACGTGGCGGCCACGATCACGACGGCCCCTATTTGTATGGCCCGCGTCAGTGTGACCTGCTCTCCAGCCTTTGTCACCGAGCCGTTGGCCTGCAACGCGCGCAGCGTGCGCCAGGCGTAGCGCCCGGCGATGATGACGATGGCGACAAACGCCACGAGGCCGAGGATACCCGTGGTCAACCAAAGATCGAGCACGATGTTGTGCGGGTGCGAGAGGCAGGGCTCCTGCCACGCCAGGGGATTCATGTAGTGCTTCGGCAACGCGTTGACGTTGACGTGGGGATCGGGTAGACAACTTGGGATGTGATGCACATGGTCGATGCCGGTCTTGGGGTCGAAATAATAGTACAGGAAATTGTCGGGTCCGACGCCGAAGATTGGGTGGTCGCGGATCATGGACAGGGCGCTTTGCCAGACCAGGAGGCGCGCGTTCGTACTGCGTCCGTGGTGTGTCAGCACGAGGACGAGCCCAGCCACGGCGAGCGCCACCACCAGTCCTCCCAGCGCCAGCGCGCGGTCGCGTGTTGTTCGCCGTATGGCAAGGCCGCCCGCTTTCATCATGCGCCAAAGCAGTAGAGCCGCGACGGCGGCCGCCGCCGCGACGATCATGCCGCCACGCGAGTTGCTCAACACTAGCGCCACGGCCATGGGGAGGAGCGCCAGCCACGGCAGATAGCCTAACCACGGCGTCCGCGCCACGCGCCGTGTCGCCAATCCCAGCAAGCCAAGCACGACGGCGACGGGGATGGCGCGGTCGAGCAGCAGGCCCAGGTTGTCGGGGCTGCCATAGACGGCGCTGACGAAGCGCGCGGCGTGGCGCGTGTCGCCGATCCAAGTCGCGCCGGTGAGTGTACCCGGCCGGAAGATATATTGCCCTAAGCCCAGCAGCCCTACAAGCAGCCCGGCGCCGGCCAGCGCCCACAGCGCCCGTAGCATCGCCCGCGCATCGCGCAGAGTCGACGCGGCCAGCACGTAGTAGACGAGCGGCTCCAGGATATCCGTGCGGTACTTGCGCTGGGCCAGATGGCGCAACTCGACGCCGTGCACGGCTAGCGTGGCGGCTGTCGCGGCCAGAAAGAACAGCGCCACGGCGAGGTCAAGCCCCGTCGGATGCGCCAACCGCCGCAGCACGCGGCGGCGCACTCCACTGCTCGTCAGCAGCGCGCGCCCCTGGACCAGGACAAACACGGCGGCGCAGAGCACGATGGCTGTTTCACCGAGCGAGAACTCCTCGTGGCCCAGGTGTTTGGGCAGCATATAGAAGGGCATGGCCAGCGGGACCATGCTGACCGCGAGCGGCAGCCGCAGGTAGCAGACGACGCCGCAGAGGAGCAGCAGGATGAGGCTCAACGGGACGCCCGGCGCGCCATAGTAGAGGGCGAACAGGGCCAGCAGCAGCGCTGCCCAACCGCTATCACGTGGCAGCGCTGCCAGGCCCGCCCCTCGTCGTGTCCCCGTCCTAGCCTTTGTCGCCGCGACCACCGTACCTCCCATGCCGTCACTCATCCATCAAAGGAAGCATAACAAGTCCGCGAGTTAGGGCCTCTCACGGGCTTCTCCCCTCGCCCCTTGAGGGAGAGGGGTTGGGGGTGAGGGGAAAACTAAATGGCTCTACTGGTCGCCCGCGTCCAGCCGCACTTGTTCCAGATCCAGTTCGCGTTGGATGCTCCTGAGCGCCTCATCGTTGATCTCGTCGCGGTCGCGCAAGTCGACGATGGTACGGCGCTCGACGTCGAGCAGATCGCGGCGCACATCCCGGTAGGCGCGGAACCAGTCCTCGTCCACATCGTCTGGCTCGTCGTTGAGCCGCTCGACCCGCTGCGCATACCGTGCGCGCAGGCCCTCAAGCATGTCTCGGGGTATGCCGTCGTGTGAGGCGAGGGTGTCCAGCCGCGTCAGTGCGGCCTGGGCCGCGGCGAGTCGGGCGTGCGCCTCTTCGCGTTCGGTGGTATCGCCGCCAGTGACGCCCAGCAGGCGGATCAGCGGAGGCAGGGTGAGCCCCTGCCCCACCAGCGTTACAAAGATGACGCCGAAGGTTAGGAAGAGGATGAGGTTCCGGTCCGGGAACGCACTGTGACCGGCGCCTTCGGGCAGGGCCAGAGCGGTGGCCAAGGCGATGACCCCGCGCATGCCGGTCCAGCCAATGACACTCAGTTCGGCGCGTGAGAGTTGGGGGCCACTCCTTTTGGCGCCCCGGCTCAACAGACGCGCCAGGGCGCCGGCCGGGTACACCCAGGCGAGGCGCAGCGCGATGACGGTTACGCTCACGAGGGCGGCCTCACCGAGCAACCGGGGGAGGGGCTGCTTGTCCAGGGCGGTGAAGATGGGGTGAAGTTGGAGGCCAATCAGGATGAAGATAAGCCCGTTGATCAGGAAGCTCCCGAGATCCCAGATTGTGTCGGCCTGTAAGCGTGTGGCGGGGGAGATGACCACCGGCGACCGTCGCCCCACGTAGAGCCCCGTCGCCACCGCCGCGAGCACTCCCGACGCCCCCACGAAGTCGGCGGGGAGATAGGCCGCGAAGGGCGTGAGCAGGGACACGGCGCCCTCGACCCGCACGTCCGCGATGTGCAACCGCAGATGGGTCACCGCCCACCCGACGGCCAACCCCACGGCCACGCCGCCCACGCTCGCGGCGACGAACCCCAGGGCGGCCTGGGGCGGCGAGAAAGAGCCCATCGTGACCGCGGTCACCGCCGAGGTGTAGACGACCAGGGCCGTACCGTCGTTGATCAGGCTCTCGCCCGACAGGATGGCGACGATGCGTGGCGGGACGCCGAGGCGCGACGCGATTGAACTCGCGGCTACCGCGTCGGTCGACGACACGACCGCGCCGAGCACGAAGGCGACCGCCCAGGGCAGGCCAAGCGCGAGGTGAGCGACGACGGCGACGCCGCACGTCGTGACGACGACCAGGCCGATGGCGAGCGAGCCGATAGGCCGTAGGTTGGCCCGGAAGTCGCGCCAGGAGGTGGTTAGGGCCTCCCAGTAGAGCAGGGGCGGGAGGAAGATCAGAAAGACGAGATCGGGCGCGAGCGTCACGTCCGGCAATACCTTGTTGGGGATGAAGCCCAGGATCAGGCCGCCAATGACGAGCAGGATGGGGTAGGGCACGGCCAGCCGATTGGCCAGCGGAACCAGAGCAGCGACGACCGCGAGCAAGCCCAGGACAGTGACGATCTCCTGCATGCGCGAACTCCATGGCGAATGGCGAATAGGGTGGAAAGCTGAACTATTGGGACGCATTGGCACGGCTTATGCCACCGACCCGGCCGCATGGCCTGTGTCGTGCGGCACAGATTCGCCACACTTTCGCCCCACAAGCGCCACGGATCGCTCAATGTTTGGACACACCGCCGGCCTATGCTCATAGTGTACGGTCCGAATGACGGACCGCCCACATAGCATAAGGAGTATGCGAGAGATGGAACCTATTATGAACGAGGACGACACCCGGAGCAGTGACAATAGCGACAGCGGCCAGGCGGGGCCGCGCCGGCGTGATGACGAGCGCGGGCGCACGTCCATGGACGGACTGCTGCATGAAACTATGCGTGTGCTGGGTCTGTGGCAGGCGGCGGTGAGCCGCGCGCTCACCGGCCGCCGCGCCTACCCGCCGTATCCCGAGGCGGCCGTCCCAGGACCGCGCCAGGATTATGCCGGTGGTAGACGCCGCAGGCTGTACCGTTCGCACGATGAGCGCATGGTGCGCGGCGTCTGCGGCGGCATCGCCGACTACACGGGCCTACCCGTCGCCGTGGTGCGCCTGTTCTTCGTGCTGCTGTTCTTCACTGGCCCCTGGCACGCGCTGATCCCGTACGTGCTGCTGTCCGTCCTCGTGCCCGAGGAGCGGTCAACTACGTACGTCTAAACCAACGACGTAAGCGTTGGGGGCGGCGAGGTGATCTTGGCCTTCATAGGGTGGAGTTTACATCCGTACGCGGCCACCCTTGGCCGAGAGTTACTCGCCGTCCGCCGGGTCCGCCGGGCGCGTTTTGCGCCCTTTGTGTCCCTCTTCATCCGCCATGCGTACGATGCGCGGGGTGAAGCGTCCAATGGTCGCGACGAGGTCAGCTTGCGCCGCCATGACCTTGTCGATGGACTTGTACGCCTGGGGAGCCTCGTCGATGCCGCCGCCGAGCAGCGTCACACCGCGCTCCGCTAGATACCGATCGCGGTCGGCCTTGGCGATTTGTTCGATCGCCGCGCGCCGCCCCAGGCGCCGGCCCGCGCCGTGGGACGCTGAATTGAGCGCCTCGGCGGCGCCGCGTCCCCGCGTGAGGTAGCTCGGGTCGGCCATGGTCCCAGGGATCAAGCCGATCACCCCCTGATGCGCCGGCGTCGCCCCTTTGCGGTGCACGATCGCCTCCCGCTCCGTCCCATCGGGCAGCGCGATAACCTCCCGTGAGGCGACGTTGTGCGGGTTCCCGACGAAGAGAAGCGGGCGCAGGCCAGCCAGGCGGGCGACGCGCGCGTGCAGCGTCTCGTGATTCGCGCGGGCGAAACGGAGCGCGAGATTCATCGCGAGCCAGTACTCCGCGCCAGCGGCCTCGTCGAGATCGAGGGCGGCCACCTTCTTGGCCGCGCCGATGCCCGCGCGTGACTCTTCGGCGCGCTTGCCGTACACATCGGCAATCTTGTATCCGACGCCGCGTGAGCCGGAGTGTGACACCAAGGCAACGTAGCGCCCGGCGGGTATCCCCTCGATATCTTCGTGCGCGTCGAAGACGCCGAGGCTCACGAAATGGTTGCCGCTGCCGCTCTGTCCGAGTTGCTCGGCGGCCTTAGCGCGTAGGCCGCGCAGCAGCGGGAGGCTATGCCAGTCAGGGTCGTCCAGTACGTCGTGGGAGGGGCGGTCGCGCGGGTCCTGCTGTGCCCCGACCCCGAATACCGTGCCCTGCAGGATAGCGCGGCGCAGGGCATCGACAGGCCCGGCCCTATCCAGGACCTCGGGCGCGGCGTCGAAAATGGTCACATAGACCGAGCAGCCGATGTCCGGGCCGACCGCTCCAGGGCTCACCTCGTTGTCGAGCGCGAACACGCCGCCAACGGGGAGGCCATATCCGATGTGCGCGTCCGCCATCAGACCCCCCGCGAGCGCCGACGGCAGGCGCATCGCCAGATCCATCTGCGCCACCGCACCATCGTCTATCCCCTCCCGCCCCCAGATGCGATAGGGCAACGGGTCCGGGCGCAGGGCGAAGGAGGCGCGCGCCGCCGCCTTGCGGTCGCGCTCCATATCCGCGAGGACAGCGCCGGCGAGGGCTCCAAGGTCGGGGTCGGCTTCGTGCGACAGCGGCTGCATGCGCACCGCGTCCAGCGTATCGAGGATGGCTTCGTGCGCCCAGCCCTTCCGCAGCAGCGTCGCCCCCGTTTTCTTCGCCAGGCCGAGCAGTGGTCCCTCCTGCCACCCGCGCGCCTGCAGCGCCTTGCCGCTGATCATCTCGGCCATATACCCACCCCCTTGCCGTCACCTCGTAGCCGCGAGCCATTGTCCTGCCGTCGTAGGCTCGCACACCCGTGGCGCCGGATGTACCGTACGCCAAAGTATACAGGCCAGCGCGGCCTCGCCCACGGCGAGTGGCAGCAGCGAGGCTGGCCCACGCAGACCAAGGAACATGCCCCAGTTGTTCGGCACGGGGCCATGCAGCAAGTGCGGCAACGCCAGCGTGAGGATGGGGTCGGGCACGCCGGGCAGGAAGATGATGACCGAGACGCAGCAGAGCGCCACGATCCCGATGGAGAGAGGGATCAGCGCGCGCCCGACGCGATACCACCGTGGATGGCGCAACGCGACGGCGACAGGGAAGATTAGGAACAGCAGCGCGGGTGATATATGGCGCGGCCCCAGGCTCACGCCGCCGTCCCAGAAGTAGTAGCCGCTGTCGAACAGCAGCATGGCCCCGGCGGCGTAGGCGCAGAGCAGCGCGGCGGCGCGCTGTCCGCTCCTCTTCCCGCCGGAGCGCCACATCATGATGAGGCCGGGTAACGCCAGCAGCAGGAACGGTGACAGGACGAAGATCCCCCGATAGGGCGAGAACGTGATGCCCCACAACGCGGCGAGGCTCGGCAGACCCACCCCCTCTACGCCGTGCCCCATCCCCGTCACGAACTCGTGCGCGCCGTGCAGGTGGGCGTAGCCCTGCGAGAAGGCGCTGCCGTAGACGGCGACATTGTAGGCCGCGAGCGGCGCCAGGGCCGCCAACCCCGCTCCGACGAAAAGGGCGAACCGGAACACCGCGCCGGATACCCCCTGGGGACGCCGGCTTCCCAGGATCTGTGAAAAGTCGCCTTCTCTCGCCCCCCCCGTTCCCATGGGGGAACCTTCTCTCGCCCCCCCCGCCCCCTCCGGGGGAGCCTGGGGAGATGCCTCCCCCCAGACCCCCGCCAAACGCACATCGCGGAAGCCATGGGGCCTGGTGATGGGAAACGGCCCGCGTTCCCCGCGTTCCCCGCGTTCCCCGCGGCTCCTCCAGGCGCGGCGTCTGGCTGTCACACTAGTGGTATCCAGTAGCGCTACTACGCTCACCAGTACACTCTCCACTATCGGCCACGCTGTGTGTTTGGCGGGGGTCTGGGGGGAGGCATCTCCCCAGGCTCCCCCGGAGGGGGCGGGGGGGGCGAGAGAGAGAACGCTCGATTTTGTGAACATGAGCGGACGGCAAGCCACATAGGCCGCATAGGCGGCCACGCCGGCCGCGACGAGCGCGGCGGGATACTCGCAGAGTACGGCCAACCCGCAGAGCGCGCCCGCCGCCGCCCAGCGCCACGGCGACGCCGGGCGGTGTCCTGTAGCGACTGGATAAAGCAGCATGAAAGCGCCGAAGACGGACATGGCCGCGATGGTGTGGCTGAACAACAGCGCGGAGAGCGCCCATGCCATCGTGCCAAGTCCGTAGCCACACGCCAGTAGGGCGGCGCGACGGCGGCCGATCATCGTCGCCAGGAACGGATACAATAGCCCCACGAACAGGGCCGATGGCAATCCATCGACGACGACCGTGAGCAGGTAGCGGACCACGAAGAACAGGCTGGGCGCGAAGAAGGGGTGCGGTAGCAGTAGGCGCAACAGGGCGTAGGCTGGAACGGCCAGGAGCGAGAGCCCCGGAGCCTTGTCGGTGTAGAAATGGCCTTGGTACGCGGAGCGGTCGGCCAGCCCTATCGCGTAGCGGTCGATGCGCAGCGTGTGGTCGTCGACGATAGCCCGCGCCAGGGCGATATGGCTGTCGGCGTTGGCGAGTTCGCCGCGCGGGATCGCGTAGGCATAGGCCAGCAGCAGCATCAACACCAGGCATAGGGCGGGTCGGCGTAGCCGCTCCCCCTTATCATCTTTTCCTAGCGCGCGCTTTCTCGACATGCGCCTATGCTAGACGCCAGAAGGGAGGGGCGCAATAGCAGCTATAGGCTATCATTCACCTATAGTGAGATAAATCAGGGGGAATGGAGGACTAGCCGATGGCTGTTGAGCAATACGAGAGCGCGCCGCCCGTCGTGAGCAACCCGCGTGAGGAAGCGGCTTTGGCGCGTCTGAAGCACGTCCTAGATAGCGCCGATGGCGAACTGTATGTGGAGACTCCGGCAGGCGAATTGTGTCCGATACCCGCCTCAATGCGTCGCATATTGCGCATGGCTGCGGATATGCTCACGCACGAGAAAGCGATCGCGCTGGAGCCGGTACACGAAGTCAACGCGGTGCAAGCGGCGGCGTTCCTGCGCGTCTCGCGGCAACACATCGACAAGCTGCTCGACAAAGGGGATCTGCCGTTCCGATACGTGGGCGAGGATCGATGCGTCAAGGTGGACGACCTATACGCGTATGACGAGCGCCGTCACAGGCTCAACCGGCAAGCTCTCAAGGAGATGACGCGGATCGCCGAAGAGAGTCCGGGGGGCTACTTCTAGGTCCCATGATCGACAGTAGCTCCATTACTCCTCGCATTGTTGCCGACGCGAACGTGCTCTTTCCGGCCACGTTGCGGGACACGCTCTTCCGCGCCGATGAAGAAGGACTTATCGAAGTCAGATTGAGCGCGCGGATTTGGGAAGAGGTTACGCGCAACCTGGTGAGCGCCGGAAGGGTGACGGCAACGCAAATAGGGCATCTTGAGCGTGAGGTGTTGCCTTTCTTCGCACGTAACGGCATGCTCGTCGAGGGTTACGAGCCCCTAATCCCCACGCTGACCTGCGACCCGAAAGATCGCCATGTACTCGCCGCCGCGATTCAAGGCCACGCCGCGACTATCGTGACGGTGAATCTGCGTGACTTTCCGCGCGCATCACTCGCGCCCTTCGGGATCACGGCCGAACATCCCGACACCTTCCTGCTCCGCCTCTTTGTATCGCACGCTCCCGAGCTTGTTACTCTTGTACAAACGCAGGCCGCCGATAAGACGCGACCACCCCAGACAACCGAGCAGTTGCTGGATGCCCTCGCCGTACACGTTCCCAAGTTCGTCGCTCGTGTACGCGCAAAAGTGCAAACATAGAACTCGGACGTCATGGGGGCATGGCGTTCTGCCGGACGCCAGTAGCCTGTTTAGGCCATAGGGTACGTCCATCTGGGGAGCTTATAGTGGGTCGTGGAGGGACACGGCTCATGATCGAGGTTGCCGACGAGGAGTACATTGCGTGCGCAATGGAGTCCAGTGCGCACATACACGCCAGCGGGGGCAAGCAGGGCGCGACGATCCTCGTGTGCGACGACCACGAGGATATCGTGGAGATGCTGGTCGCGGTGCTGGAGCTGGAGGGCTACGCGCCGGTCGCGGCCTATTGCGGCATGGACGCCCTCGACGCGATGCGGCGGCAGCCCATCGACCTCGTGCTGCTCGACAAGGCCATGCCCGACCTCGATGGCTTCGAGGTGTGCAAACGCATCAAGGATATGTTCCCCGCTCGCTTCCTTCCCGTCATCCTCGTCACCGCCAAGGCCGACAAAAGCGATAAGCTGGCCGCCCTGAGCGCCGCCGACGACTACATCACCAAGCCCTTCGACATCGAAGAGGTGTTGGCTAAGGTGCGCGTCATGTTGCGCATCAAAGGCGTCGAGGATCAACTCTACCAGCGCAACATCGAACTGGCCTCGTTCAACGCCATCGCCGCGGTCGTGGGCAAATCACTCATCTTGGAGGAGATGCTGCGCGATAGCCTCGCCGAACTCCTGCGCCTGATGGACCTGCCATGCGGCTGGATTTTCCTGTGCGACGACGACGATGAGGGCGTCCCGGCCGCATATCTGGGACCGGAGCCTGCGGAGTTATCCGGCCGGCGCTACGATCTACGCCTGTTGCGCGTCGCGGACGGCGCCACGACCGGACGCCTTACGGCCTGGCTCGACGCCTCTTTCCGTGCGCGCTACAACTTGACGTCGTGCGTGAGCGTCCCGCTCACGGCGAAGGGGCACGTCCACGGCTACATGGCTCTATGCGCACGCGACGACGACACGCTGGCGCGGGGGAGTTCCAAGCTACAAGCGCTCTCGTCGCTCGGCGCCGAACTGGGTATCGCCATCGAACACGCCCTGCTCTACCGTGACGCCCAGCGGACGGTCGAGAAGCTGCGCGACATCGACGCGCTCAAGAGCCAGTTTATCTCCACGGCCAGCCACGAATTCCGTACCCCGCTCTCGATCATCAAGGGTTTCGCCAACATCCTCAAGCGCAAAGAGGACTTCGCGTTCGACGCCGAGGCTGAGAAAGGCTATCTGGCTTTGATCGACGGACAGATCAACGCGCTGACCGGTCTCGTCGACGATATGCTCAGCGCCTCGCGCATCGAGTCGGGGCATCTGGAGGTACGCGCCCAGGACCTGGACCTCGCGCCGCTCATCGCGCGCACGGTCCTGCCTATCGCCTTGAACGCGCGAGAGCGGGGCATCACCGTAACCGTTGAAGGAACAACCGACCTATGCGTGCAGGTCGATCCGGGCCACATCGAGCAAATCGTAAGCAACCTGCTCAGCAACGCCGTCAAATACTCCGACGACAACACGGCGGTCGTCGTCCGCGCCTATAGGGATGATGGCATGGCGCGCGTCGATGTCATCGACCACGGTGTCGGCATCCTGCCTGAGCAGGCGCCCGCGCTGTTCGGGCGCTTCGTGCGCCTGGATAACCGCCGCTCCATCGATGCGGGCGGGACAGGTCTTGGCCTGTACATCGCCAAGAATTCGGTAGAGGCTAACCATGGCCGCATCTGGGCCGAGAGCGTGCCTGAGGAGGGCAGTGTCTTTAGCTTCACGCTGCCGCTAGCGGCCCTCACCCCCATCCCATGGCTAACTGGCCCCTCGGCTGCGGCCGACGGTCCAGCGCACTCTCCCTGACGCGGGCGAGGGGCCAGTTAGCCATGGGATGGGGGTGAGGGGATTACCGGGAGCGCGTAGGCGCCGTGCCCGCGGCCTGAGCCACTTTGCGCTTCTCTTCCGTCTTCTTGGCGCTCAAGCGGTGCTTGCGCCACGCCTCGCGTTTGCGTTTATTCATACGAATTCTCCTTAGCCGCGCCGAGCGCGCGATGCAAGATAATGAAAAGGTATCTGCGAGTGCAGCATAGCAGGTCCAGTCGATAGTCGGAAGAAAGACAACGCGATAGACTAAAGCGTGTACTATCCGCACGTTGTTTCGTGATGGACGTTACTACCGACTACCGACTACTCTAGTTTCCGCTGAATCAGGCGGCTAGGTCAAGCGGAGCAGGGGTTTCTGGGGCCGCGCGCGGTCGCCGTTGGCCCCAGAAACCGGTGGGTAGATGGTCCGTCCGGGCCTTTTTTGTGCGA